>JACZCV010118584.1_pt1 | contig 60365 bp, 63 predicted proteins | sample 8641841 | NCBI WGS metagenome assembly JACZCV01 (sample SAMN15324606, study PRJNA640507) | soil metagenome | isolation source: monocropping sugarcane control | place: China: Luxin town, Laibin City, Guangxi Province | collected 2019-07-25 | depth 10cm m
AAGACGGCTTGACCAGCGATGAGCGCAAAGAGCTGGTCCGCCTGCGCCGCGAGGCAGGTCAGCTCCACTGTCTCTGAAGCCTCGTAGCGCTCTCCACTAGGGATCGCGTCTAGGCCGGCGTTGCGGGCGACTGACTCAGTCGAGCGGGTAGAAGCAGGCAGCACTGTGGTCCCCGAGCTTGACCGTTTCCAGCGGGGGTTCGCTCTCTGCGCATCGAGGCTGAGCTTTGAAACACCGGGTTCGGAAACGACAGCCACTTGGAGGATCGATCGGCGACGCAACGTCGCCGGCCATAAGGACCCGCTGTCGTTGCTTTTCAAGCAATGGGTCCGGGATGGGGATCGCCGATAGAAGCGAGCCCGTGTAGGGATGCTTGGGATTCTTGTAAAGGTCCTGTGCCGGCGAAATCTCCACGACCTTGCCCACGTACATGACCGCGATGCGATCTGAGATGTGTTTAACCACCGACAGGTCATGGGCGATAAAGAGGTATGTGAGGTGAAACTTGTCCTGTAGATCTTCGAGCAGGTTGATGATCTGAGCCTGGATTGACACGTCAAGCGCCGATATCGGCTCGTCACAGACGATGAACGACGGGTTGACCGCCAGCGCCCTGGCGATGCCGATCCGCTGCCGCTGACCGCCCGAGAACTCGTGGGGATACCGGTCCGCGAACGACTTCGAGAGGCCGACCAGCCCAAGGAGCTCGGCCACTCGCGCCCGACGCGCGGCCGGTGAGCTCGCAAGATGGTGGATGTCCAGGGCTTCCCCCAGGATGGCGCCGACGTTCTGCCTGGGATCGAGGGACGCGAACGGGTCTTGAAAGATCATCGCCATCTCGCGGCGCATCCTCCGCATCTCCCGAGAGCCCATACGAAGAATGTTCCTGCCCTTGAAATGGATCTCGCCGGCCGTCGGCTCGACAAGCCTCAGGATCGAGCGTCCGAGCGTCGACTTGCCACAGCCGGACTCGCCAACCAACCCCAGCGTTTCGCCCTGCCGGATCGCGAGGTCGACGCCGTCGACCGCGTGCACGTAGCCGACCACTCGACTCAGCACCCCCGAACGGACAGGGAACCAGGTCCGGAGGTTGCGCACCTCCACGATGGGCTGTGCCGGCGTCCAGCGCGCCGCCACAGACGCGGCATGAGCGGTCTCAGCCACCGGCTTGCGCGGATTCCAGGGACGTGCCGGCCTGCGTCACCCAGCATCGCGACAGCTGGTCTCGGACCTGCAGCAGCTCCGGTTCCTCCTCGGCGCACCGCGAGATGGCGAATGGGCAGCGGGGGTGGAATCTGCAGCCACTCGGCAGCTGCGTCATATCCGGCGGCGAGCCTTCGATCGCCCTCAGCTTGTCATGTTCGTCCGCGTCGAGACGCGGAATCGAGCGCAGCAGCGACCACGTGTATGGATGTTCGGGATGCGCGAAGACGTCCTCCGTCCGTCCCTGCTCGACGACCCGACCGGCGTACATCACCAACACGCGATCGCACATCCCGGCGACCACGCCGAGGTTGTGAGTGATGAGGATGGTTGCCGTTCCGAGGTCATCGTTAAGCCGGCGCAGCAACTCGAGGATCTGGGCCTGAATGGTCACGTCGAGAGCCGTGGTCGGCTCATCCGCGATGAGCAGGCTGGGGCCGGTGCTGAGGCCCATTGCAATCATCGCGCGCTGTCGCATGCCGCCTGAAAACATGTGCGGAAATTGCGACACACGCCTCACGGAGTCAGGGATGCCGACTCGCTTGAACAGACTTATGGCTGCATCGGTGGCCTCGCGCCGGCCCGCATGGCGATGGATGCGCAGTGGCTCTCCCACCTGCCAGCCCGTGCGGAAGACCGGGTTGAGCGATGTCATCGGGTCCTGGAAGATCATTGCGATCTCGGTCCCGCGGATGTCCTCCATCTCCTCGTCAGAAAGAGCTGTCAGCTCCTTGCCCTTGAACGTGATGTGCCCAGCCGTGATCGCGCCCGACCGCGGGAGCAGTCGCATGATCGACAGGGCCGTCATCGACTTACCTGCGCCGGACTCGCCGACTATGCCCACAGTCTCCCCGGCGTTGACTGAAAACGACACGCCGTCGACGGCGCGGATGACGCCCTGGCCAACCTTGAGCTGGGTCTCGACGCCCTTCAGCTCGAGCAGAACCCCGCCGGGCTTCACGAGCGGAGCCTGGGGTCGAGAGCGTCTCGAAGCGAGTCGCCAAGCAGGTTGAAGCTGTAAACCGTGACCGAGATGGCCGCACCAGGCACGATGGCGAGCCATGGGTCGTTGTTCAGGAAGGTCGAGCCGGAGTTGATCATCTGGCCCCAGTCGGGCGTGGGCAGCTGCGCGCCGAGACCGAGAAATGAAAGCGTCGCCTCGGCCAGGATCGCGAATCCAGCGGATAGCGAGACCTGCACCAGGATCGGGTTCATCAGGTTTGGAATCAGGTGCAGCGCGATGAGCCTGATCGGGGTGGCCCCGAGGGATCGAGTGGCGACGATGAACTCTGTCTGCTTCAGCTGCAGCACCACCGCTCGCACCAGCCGCGCGTAGACCGGAATGGCGACGATCCCGATGGCGATCATGGCGTTGCGAAGGCCGGGCCCGAGCGCGGCGACGATGGCGATCGCGAGGATCAAGCCGGGGAAGGCGAGCAGCGCATCGATGAAACGCATCATCAACAGATCCACGATTCCGCCCGCATAGCCGCTGGCGAGACCGATTAGACCGCCGCCGAGCAGGCCGACGGCCACCGCGACGAAGGCCACCGGCAGCGACACCCGCGCTCCCCACAGCACGCGGCTCAGCAGGTCCCGCCCCAGCTCGTCCGTGCCCAGAAGATGTCCCGGAGTCAGAGGCGGAAGGTAGGAGTTGTCGGGATTGGTCGCGAGCGGGTCGTGCGGCGAGATCAGAGGCGAGAAGATCGCCACCACGAACAGAAACACCACCAGCAGGACGCCCACCGTCACCCTCCGGTGGGACCGGACAAGCCCAGGGAGGTCCAGCCGCGTCCGTTCGATCGGTTCGCCGGCGGCGACGATCACGGCGGCGTTGCTCATCGGTAAGAGATCCTCGGGTCGAGCCAGGCGTACGCGAGGTCGACCAGCAGGTTGGCGAACATGTAGGAGAAGGCCGCGAACAGCACGATGCCCTGAACCACGGTGTAGTCACGGTCGAAGATCGACTCCACGGCCAGCCGGCCGACTCCGGGCCACGTGAAGACCGTCTCTGTAACCACCGCGCCCTCGATGATCCCTCCGATCTGCAAACCGATGATCGTCACCACCGGGATCAGCGCGTTCTTGAGCGCGTGGACGAAGACCACGCGCCTCCAGGTCGCGCCCTTGGCGCGAGCGGTGCGGATGTAATCATTGTTGAGGACCTCGATCATGGACGAGCGGGTGAACCGCATGTTGATCGCGGTTCCGGCTGTGCCCAGGGCGATCGCCGGTAGGAGGACGTGCCGAAGACTCTCTAGCGGATCCTCGGTGAACGGCACGTAGCCGCCAAACGGAAAAAGTCGCAGCGACACGGACAGCACGAAGATCAGGACGATCCCGATGAAGAAGTTCGGTATGGAAACGCCGCCGACCGTTATGCCGGTGGCGAGCTGGTCGATGATCGAGCCGCGACGCACGGCGGCGATGGTCCCCAGCGGGATCGCCACCAGAAGCGACCACAAGAGCGAGACGATCCCCAGCTCCAGCGTCGCGGGCAGGCGGTCGGTGATGGCGCTGAGAACCGGCTCGTGCGTGGTGATCGACCTGCCCAGATCGCCGTGCGCGAGCCTGCCCATCCAGATGAGGTATTGCGCGTAAAGCGGTTTGTCGAGACCCAGCTCTTGATGAATCTGCGCTATCGCCTGCGGAGTGCGGTCCTCGCCCAGAAGGATCAGCGCGGGATCGCCCGGGGTCAGATGGATGAGCATGAAGACGCCGATCGTCACCAGGAAGGCGACCGGAACCATCAAGAGCAGGCGGCGAGCGACGTACGCCGTCATGCCCGATCACGCCCCGGCGCGGACTGCGGGCGGAGAGAGATGTCTGGCTCTAGCTCTTCCAGACCTCCGCCATCCGGATCATCAGGTCTGGGTACAGGACGAAGCCGTTGATCTTCGTGTCGGATATCTGAGCGCTGACGCCGAACGTCGTAAAGACATATGGGGCGTCCTGAACGATTTGCTTCTGTGCGTTGTCATAGTCCTGCTTGCGTGAACCCTGGTCTGGCTTCAGGCGCGCGTCCTCGAGCCAGCCGTCCACCTGCGAGTTGCTATACAGGCTGTCGTTGAAGCTGCCGCCCGTGTGCCACCACGCGTACATGTTGCCGTCGGGATCGATGCGGCCCGACCAGTTGACGTTGCATGCCTGGAACTGGTGGTTCGCGCATTCCTGCTCGTATGTCGCGAATTCTTCTGTCTGGATCTGCATGGTTATGCCGGCGGCGGCCATCTCCGACTGGAGGAGTTGCGCTTGCTGTTGGTTGACGGGGTCGGACGTGGTCTTGAACGTGAATGTGAACCCGGTCGCCATCTGCTTGGCCTTTGCCGCGTCCGCGTGGTCGTAGATCTTCTCACTCGAATCGAAAGCCCAGCTCGACGGGGGAATCGGACCGTAAGCCACGACGCCGATGTTGAAATTGATGTTCTTTAGCATCGCGTAGCGGTCCACCGCGAGCGCGACCGCCTGGCGCTTGGCCGGATCGTTGAAAGGAGGTGCGCCGGTGTTCAGCTCGAAGCCGTTGAAGCCGATCGCCGGCGTGTCCCTGTAGATGAAGTTCGGGTCGCTTTTCACAGACGCCACGTCCTTGGCCGCGATCACCCGCGCGATATCGATGTCGCCTGTTTTCAGGGCGGCCAGGATCGCGTTGACGTCCGGGATGGCTCGGTAAGTCAACCCGTCGAGGTACGGGAGGCCTGCCCTCCAGTAGTTAGGGTTGCGCTTCAGGGTCAGGTGGTCGTTGCGCTTCCACTCGACGAACTCGAATGGTCCGGTCCCGGCTGCCATCGGAGCAAGCGAAAAGTTCTGGCCACCCTTGGTGACGGCGTCCATCGACAGCATCATCCCGGCGCGGTCGACGAGCGTTGCCAGCAGCGTCGCGTCTGCGTGCTTCAAGTGGAAGATGACATGCGTGTCGTCGACGACCTCGACGCTGGCGACGCTGGCCAAGTCGGACTTCCGCCGCGATGTCGAGGCGGTCTGGTAGCGCGTGATGTTGTCCTTCACCGACTGCGCGTTGAACGGCGTGCCGTCCTGGTACTTCACGCCCGATCGCAAAGTGAACTTGTAGTTGACCGGGTCGGAGGTGTCCCACTTGGTGACAAGGCCGGGCTGGATCTTCAGTGACGGGTCGATCGTGAACAGCGAGTCATACATGTTGTAGAAGACTTCGCGCTCGACCAGAAGCGAAGAGCCCAAAGGATCCAGAGTCCGCAGCTCGCTCTCGAGCGCAATGGTTGCCGTCCCGCCGTGCTTTGGGCTCCCGCCTTGGCCCGAAGCATTGGAGCTGCTTCCGCAGGCGGCAAGCAGCAAGAGGCCCACGATCCCCGCGGCGATTCGATTCATACCCTGACATCCCCTCTCAGCCGGATCTCGGTTGTCCGGTTCGAACCGTTCTTACCGGCAATACGCCTCCCTGTCAAGTTGCCAAGTCGAGGGCGTACCCGGCCAGCGCCAGGGGTGACGTCAGGTCGCAAACACGCTCAACGGCATGTAGAACGAGACTCCCCAATTGGGCTGGTCCACGATCTGGCTGATGCGCAGGTCGCCCGCTAGGCTGCACAGGACGTAAGCGTCCTCGCGGCCGAGCCCTTTCTCCCGGATCAGCCACGCGATGGTGTCGCGGACGGCGTTCCGCGCGTTTTCCATGAGATCAGGTCCGAGCGCGGTCACGCAGTAGTAGCCCGCCCTATCGCTCTTCGGCTGAAGCGGGGCTGCCGGCGTTATGAAGTGGTAGCTCCACGGCCGCATACCACCGTCTTTGATCACCGAGAAACGAAGCGAAAACGACATCGGGCATTCGATGCCGGTGACGCAAACTTCGCCGTCGCCTTGAGCCCCGTGACAATCACCGGCCGAGAACAGCGCGCCCTCGACGAACACGGGCAGACGCAGCCTGGTGCCGGCGGTCAGATGTCGGGTGTCGATGTTGCCTGCTCCCTTGGTGGGCGGCAACACGTCGACGGGCCCGTCGGCGTCAGTGGCAACTCCCATGGTGCCGCAGAAAGGTGCCAGCGGAATGTGAATGTCGTGGCGCAGCTCTGCGCTCGTGCGATCGCCGAGCTCGAAGTAGCGAATGTAGGGATCCGAGAAATCAGCCGCCAGCAGGCCAAGGCCGGGGATGATTCCGGTCCAACCCCAGGCGCCAGGCTTCAGCTCGAGAATTTCGACCTCAAGCACATCTCCAGGCTCGGCGCCCTTCACGAAAACGGGCCCTCCGAGCGGGTAGAGCTTGTTGAAGTCGAGCTGCGTCAGCTTGACCGCGGGGTCGCCCATTTTGATCTGGCCGGAGGTGACCTCCTCGGTCTCGAACTGGACGACGTCGCCAGGATCGACGGTCGCCGCCGGTTTGTTCGACTTGTCCCACTTGTAGTGGATCTGCTGCTTGCCGATCTGGTGTTCGCGAACGCTGGCCTTCGCCATTGGTCCACCTCCAGTCGTGTCTCGGGTCTCTCCTGAAATTGTGCGAGAAAATCGTCAGCAGTTCGAGCTGGACTTCAGGACCGCCCATCAGTCGAAAGCGTGGCGTAGAGATTGCGCAGGAACCGGATCCCGAGTGCCCCACGGCGGCCAAGACCAACGTGGGCTGAATTCCTGCGCGCCCATGCCGGCGCGGTCCTCGCCTGCGATTTCTTCACCGTCGACACAGTCCTGCTGAAGACGTTGTACGTCCTCGTCTTCATTGAGATCCATAGCCGACGAGTGCTCTACGCCCGCTGTACTGCCCACCCGAATTCGGCCTGGGTGACCCAACAGGCCAGGAACCTGACCTGGGCGCTTAACCGGCTCGAGTCGCCGGTCGAGCTCTTCATCCACGACCGCGATCGCAAGTTCGTTGACGACTTCGATCGGGTGCTGCGCGCTGAAGGCGCCCAGGTGGTTCTCACGCCGTATCGATGGCCTCGCGCGAACGCGCATTGCGAGCGCGTGATCAAGACGTTTCGTCACGAGGCTCTGGACTGGCTAATCGTTTTCGGCGAGCAGCACCTACAAGAGGTTCTTAAGGATTACCTCGAGCACTACAACCGCGAGCGACCACATCTTGCTCTGGACCTCCACCGGCCTGAGCCTGGCGTCCAACTTCGACCGGGGTCTGTGGAACGCCGGCAGCGCCTTCACGGATTGATCAACGAGTACCACCGCGCCGTCGCCTGAACGCCCGCTCGCCGAGCAGACCTCTATTGCAACGAGCTCACCACGACAAGCTAGATCAACGCGTTACGGAGTTTCCGCGCACCTTAGGTTTCGCCCAATCGCTGGTAAACCGGATTGGTTTTGCTGTCGAAATCGAGCCCTGGCGCTTCGGTTACTCCAGTGACTCTGGACGACTAAATGCCTTAGGTAGGGTTCCGGCCGACCGTCGGAACCGACCGTGTCCACCGCCGCGGAAACCATTCGAGGCACGAGCGGCAGACAGTGAGATTCTCGATCTGTCCATGGGACCTGAGACTTGCTCGAGGAAGCCCGCAGAGCGATGCCTCGGCGTCGGCGCGCACTAAGTGCAGCTGCTCTTTGCCATTCTCCGCATCAGATGCGAACGCTAGATACGTCGTCGGTGCCACGCGGTGACTTTAGTCGGAGGCCACGCTCGAGGCGCGCGCGATAGCGTAGCCGTCGCGAACATTGGTTCCGCTACGCCTAGACAGGCTGGCTATATCACCGGGCTGATTCCCAACAGGTTGTTCCGGCAAACTGGGGCGGCGCCGCCAACTGATTTCCTGAGAACGACCCTGGGCGGTGGACATTCGGGCCGGCTACCCTCGCTCAGCTCGCCAGGATGCGACGGATCTGGTCGCCGAACGTCCTGGTGTCGATGGGCTTCGAGATGTAGTCGACGCACCCCGCGGCCAGGGCACGATCGCGGTCGCCTTTCATCGCGCTCGCGGTCAACGCCACGACCGGTATCTCCGCCGTCTCAGGCGCCGACTTCAATCGCAGCGCGAACGACAGGCCGTCCTCTCCCGGCAGCTGAATGTCCATGAGGATGAGGCACGGCCGGCATTCGTCGATGGTCCGCTGCGCCTCCGGCACGCAATCGACAACCTCGGCCTGAAAGCCTTCGCGCTGCAAGAGGGACGCCGCGAGCAGTTGGTTGGCCGGGTTGTCCTCGACGACGAGCACGAGCGGGACCGAAGCCATCACCACATCATCAGGCGGTCATCCGCCGGATGTTCGCGATCTGGCCGATGAACAGCGAGACGAGCTGCGGATCCCACTGCTTGCCAGCGCCCGCCTGCAGGATGCGCACCGCCTCTTCGACGCTGCGGGCCGGCCGGTAGGGCCGCTCGCTGACCATAGAGTCGTATGCATCGCAGACCGCGACGATCCGCGCGTGCAGCGGGATCTCTTGCTCGCGCAATCCGTCGGGGTAGCCGCGGCCATCGAACCACTCGTGGTGGTGTCGGATTGTGGGCAGGATGTCGAGGCCCGACCGCAGCGGCCTCACGATTTCCACGCCGATCTGCGGGTGCTCGCGAATCTTGGCCATCTCTTCGAGGTCGAGCGGTCCTGGCTTGCGCAAGATCGCGTCGTCGATGCCGATCTTGCCGACGTCGTGCAGCATGCCGCCGCGGTACAGCAGCGACAGGCCTTCTTCATCGAAGCCGAGACAGATGCCCATGTGCCGCGACGATTCGGCGACGCGGTGCGTGTGCCGCTCGGTGTGCCTGTCCTTGGCTTCGACCGCGGCCGCAAGCGCAAAGATGACCTGCTCCGCGTTGTCGAGCCGGTCGTAGACCGACTTGAGCCGTAGCGCCGACTTGACGCGTGCCGCCAGCTCGACCCGCTCCACAGGCTTCGACATGAAGTCGTCGGCACCTGCGTCGAGCGCGGTGACACGGTCGTTGACGTCGTTCAGAGCGGTCAGCATCACCACCGGCACGAGGCGAAACCTCACGTCGGCCTTGATCCGGCGGCACACCTCGTATCCGTCCATCCCGGGCATGTGCACGTCGAGCAGGATCAGGTCGGGCGGCCAGCCGGCGATCACGTCAAGCGCCTCCACCCCGCCATCCGCGAGCCGGACCTCGCAATCGATACCAGCGAGACACGCGTCGATCAGGTCGCGATTCACCGCGTTGTCGTCGACGACTAGAACCCTCGGCGTTCGCCGGCCGGCCCGTCGGCGCCCCGCCGTCTGGCCTGGCAGCTCTGGCATCTCCCCGCGGTCCGTGCCCGGCCACGCGGCAGGGGTCAGCGCCTCAACGAACTCGACGGCTGTCGCGTAGCGGTCCTGCGGAGCCTTGGCCAGGCCGCGCCGCAGCGTGTCCTCGACGTGGCGCAAAAGCTCCCCGACGAGCTCGCGCACCGGCGGCATGGACTTGTTCACGTGCGACAGCAGCACCGCCGCCGGGGTGTCGGCTACGAAGGGCACGCGGCCAGTGAGCATCTCGTAGGCGACGATAGCGAACGAATACAGGTCCGACGCCGGGCCGATGGGCTCCCCTGCAGCCTGCTCGGGCGACATGTATTCCGGCGTGCCCATAACGATGCCGCTCGCCGTGATGCGCCGCATCGAGTCGGTCATCTTGGCCAGGCCAAAATCGGCGAGCAGCGGCGTTCCGTCCTTGTGGATGAGGATGTTGCTGGGCTTGATATCGCGGTGCAGCACCCCGTAGGAGTGGGCGTGGTCGAGCGCGCCGGCCAGCGGCTTCAGGATCGCCACCGCCTCCTGGATGTCGAGCGCGTGGCCGAGCCGGTCGGCGAGCGTCCCGCCCTCGACCAGCTGCATCACCAGATATGTGACGCCGCCCGCCCGGCCGTAGTCGAAGACCTGGAGGATGTTCGGGTGGCGCAGCCGTGCGACGGACAGCGCCTCCTGTTGGAAGCGCTCGCGATACTCGGCGTACTCGGCAAAAAAGTCCGGCAGCACCTTGATCGCCACGTCGCGCGCGAGGGCTGAGTGATGCGCGCGGTACACGGTGGCCATGCCACCTCGGCCTATACGCTCGAGGATCTGGTACTGCCCGAGCCAGGCGCCGGTGTCGACGCTCATTGCGATCGGTCCAGGCGCGCGGCCAGCAGGCACGTGAAGGTCAGGGCGGCCGCCAGGCGTGCGACGTTGGCGAGTTGAGCAAGCGTCCCCAACCAGGAGGGGACCTGCGGCTGCAGCTGAGTGCTGAAGCGCTCGCCCAGCCCGCCGGCTGCCACCAGGGGAGGGGTGGTAACGAGCAGCAAGACGAAGCCGAGGAGCACGACCGCCGCGAGCGCTCGCGCCGGCGGGAGGACCGCATCGCCAATGGAAGCGACAGCGGCGTCATGGCCCGCGACCGCAGTCGCCTGCAGCCTGAGCTCCGACGGGACTTGCATCGATCCACCCCAGCATCAATCGACGACTCGACGACGACGATTCGAACTTAAAGTCGCTGATAACTGACTTACTTGACTGGGTGTGTAATTCACTTAGACCCCTGGCTATCAAGTGATAGCCAGGCGGCTAACTCGGAGCTAAACCCAGCCTTCCTGCGTCGCCTTGCGCGCCAGCTCGGTCCGGTTGGTGGCCCCAAGGCGGTCCAGCAGCTGGCCGACGTGGAACTTGATGGCATGGGTGCTGAGATGGACCTTCTCCGCGATCGCCTTGTTGGACATGCCTTCGGCGACGTAGCCGAGGATGTCGCGGTCCAGCTGGCTGAGGTCAGGCGGCGCCGACCTCCCTGCCGGCTTGGCGCCGGGGGCCATCGCGCGCAGGCTGGCGTGCTCGATGGCGATGGCTGCCTCGGTCGCCAGGGAATCGAAGAACTCGAGCCACTCGCTGTCTGGCTGGAGCGCCGACCTCTGGAAAACCTCGAGCACCCCGATGAGCTTGCCCCGGCTGATCAGCGGCTCGGCGCCGTACGCCTTGAAGCCCTCGCGTGCGAATAGCGACCGGCGCCGGAACTGGGAAAAGGCACCGAGGGCGCTCACGGTTTCGATTCGCCGCCCGACGGCCACCTCGGCCGCCATCCCCTCCTGGACCGGCATCCGGTAGTTCGGAACGGAGGTCGACCGGAACCCGCTGCTCGCAACCAGCCGCATCTGGCCGTCGGCCTCATCGACCAGGAGCAGGTCGGCGGCGTCGACCGCCAGGCTCTGCACGGCCTGGTTGAGGATCACCTTGAACGTCAGCCGCAGGTCGGGGCCGGCGGCGATGGCGAGTTGGACGCTGCGCAGGGCGGTGAGGCGGTCAAGCCGGCTGATGGCATCGACGTACAGTTGCGCGTTGTCGGCCGCCAGGCCGGTGCGATCCGCGATCTCCTGCACCCAGCGGACGTCTCTTTCGGTCAGCGGATTCGAACCGCGATGCTCGTAAAGCGCCAGCGTGCCGACGATCGCGCCGTGGGCGTGCATCGGCACGATCAAAATGCCCAAGTCTCGCCCGGCCGTCGGAGGCGGGTGCTTGTCGACGTATTCGCGAACCTCGGGGTGTGTGTTGAGACGGGCCATGTAATCGTCGATCGCCAGGTGGGGGATCAGCATCGGCTCACCCGAAGCGATAACTCCATTCGTCATCACCTGGGTCGGCGCGTCCGGCAGCACAGGCATGGCTTCGATGTACGCGGCGATGAGGGGATCGTCGTCGTTGGCCGCCAGCACCTTGACGGTGCTGGGGTCCTTGTCGATCAGCGTCGCCACCCAGGTCCCGGGCCGCAGCTTGCTCAGCGCCTTGACCACGGTTTCGAGAATCGTCTGCGGATCCAGGGGCGCGGTAGCGAGCTGATCGGTGACAGTCGCGACCGCCGCGGACCCGTACGCCAGGCGGGGCAGCCGGACGTCATTGAGGATGTGGCTGATGTCGGACAAAGACAACAGCACGCGATCTACGGTGCCTTCCCGCGAGCGGACAGGAGCGGCGTCGACCTGCAACCAGATCTCCTTGCCGGCGTCGCTGGAGGCTCTGATGACGATTCCGCGCTGCTCGACTCCATGTCGCGCCGCGGCGAGCGCCGGATGCAAATTCAATGAATCGGGCCAGCCGGCCGCGTCCGTCACCTGCCAGCCTGAGTCGGCTGCCTTAGTGCCGACCAGCGATTCCCGGCCGAACAGCGCTGCCGCCGCCCGGTTGTGGCGGATGACGACACCTTGAGCGTCGTAGACGATCAGCGGAACCGGGATCTCCTCGAGATCGGACTGCCTCTGCGCGGGATCGACTATCAGCCCGACTCCTCACCTCGGCCGGCAGCCATGCCACGAGGATAGTCGCTTTGACCCCCGCATTAAGTGGTCGCTAGGCGGCGGGCATGCGAATTCGACCTGGCACCGGTCGTGCTTTAGGGTGGCACTTGGCCTGGCCCTCGGCGAACGGCCGGCGCCGAGATCGAATCCGAACCGGAACGCTCTTAGTACTCGGCTCTTATCGTGAGCATGCCCGTCTGAGATGCTCGCTCAGCTATGCGCTCGTCAGGCGCTTGCGCCCTTGAATACGGACGTTCAAAAGCGGATCGTCGTCTGACACTCGCGGCTCGACCGTAAGGATGATCCTCACGCCCATGGCGTCTAGCATTTCGAGAAGGGTCACGATCGTTGGATTTGAATCATCCGCGGTAAGGGATCTAGACACTGCGGATAGCTGCTTACCCAAGCGGCGTGCGACCTCGGACTTCGATATGTTCATCGACGACCGGAAGGACTCGATTGATGAGACTAGTTCAGCCGCAGCTGTGACTGCTCTGACCTCGTGGTCGAATGCCTCTCTCGCTGGACCGCGTGGATGGCGCTTGGCTAGATATCTCTCCCAAGCCCTGCCCCGTGTCGGTTCCCTCATACGCCCATATTAACACATATGTTAAGGTCGCAATCCTAGTGGCGAGGCAGTTGCCTTGGACAGTCGAGTTCTACCTGCACTCAGATCGATCCGTCCCGGCGATCGACTTTCTCAGCCGGTGCCCGGTTGCCAGCCGGATCGAAGCCATCGCGGAGGCTGTTCGTGCTTATCCGCCACCGAGCTTCCCGCCTTCCCAAATGTGGCATGTCATGTCAGGTGCGATGCGAGGTCTCTATGAGATCCGGGTCCGAAATCGGCAGACCCTCCACCGCCTCTTCTGCCTGTTGGACGCAAACGCAAGCGCGCACGGACTCGATAGGCCGGCGATGGTTCCGCTCTCGGTGGAACCAAGCCCGTCGGTCAGGCGATGCCCAGCGACTCGTATGCCGACGCGGCCGCCTACCGAGACCGGTACAACGCAAGTGCTCGCAGGCCCGTCGTTCCGTAGTCCTGGACGGCGAGCTTCGCCTGCTCATTCCTCACGGCATAAGCGTTTGACACGGCTGAAGGTGCTGATAGGTTTCCCTTATCGTCAGCAATTTGGCTCCGGTTGACTGGGAGGTTGCTCCCGGCCTTGGGAAATCGCAGCGCACTGAACCAATGTTCGGCTGGGACTGTGGTATCGCGCGGGCGCGCGCGTCCATATACGTGAATGACCGTCCGTCCAAATTACATGAATAACCGTCCGTTTAAACCCATCTGCGCAGTGGACGCCTCTCTATGAGGCGCTCGGCTTGGCTACAGGAGAGCTATCGGATTAGTCAGGCCGCTGACAGCCCGGGCAAACGGCAAAGGAGCCGCCGACAAATAAAACGTCCAATCGTTCCTGTGTCGGCATTTACGGGCCAGCTCCTCTAGAACGAAGTTCTCGCCAAGTAGGAGTCCCATGTACACGATAGCTACCGCGTGTACTCGCAGCGAAATGGCTGACCGATCAATGCCTGAAGGAATAACTTCCAGAGCCCACGTATCTGTTGCTAGCGCTGCGATTTTCAGTTCATGCAAGAGAGGCAATGCTTCAACGTCGATTCCCGGCGCGGGAGCGTGCGTGTAACCGGACCAGTGATCGCGGAACACTTCGAGGTGGCCCGTTCTCACAAGGAGGATGTCGCCAGGCCTGACGGCCACGCGTTGTCGCTCAAGTGCTTCGCTAATGTCTGATGCGGTAATGGGATAACCGGGTGGAAGAACCTCAGCGTGTTTCACCGATGCAACATCCAGCAGCACACCCCGACCGATGACTCGATCGGCGGCCGGCTGGATGGAGTTGTTGGCGGCCCCTTCGGCTGAAACGAGCGCGCAATCGCGATTGTTGTACATCTGGCGATTGTGAAAACAGTGGGCTAGCGAATCCCAGTGAGTCGCCGCCTGAAGAGCCATCGTCACCATGTCGTCCGCCCAACCAATGCCTGAGGCAGCTGCCGATTGGACACCTGCAGCCACATCTGATCCGGTGTCAAGCATGGTCAGCTGCGGGTTTCGCCGGCGAACTGTTGGCGGTTGAGGGCCACGCTCCTCAAGCGGCAATGACAACGAGAGAACCTCACCTGAGCGAACCGAGGACAAGGCGGCAACGCGACTCTCGGGCGTGATGTGGTTCAAAGTTCCCAACTCGTCACTTGCTCCCCAGCGCCCCCAATTACTGACCCGGGTGGCCAGGGCTAGGATGTCGCCCTGAGGCATGTGAGTCACGCGCGTCGGTCGGCCCCTCCGGAGATTTGCATCCGCACCTTGACCGGATCTAGGAGGTGGACGTTTCATTGAAGGGGGTTCACTGGTTCGAATCACTTATCAACACGGACCCTGCCAAGGGCCTATCGCCGCGTTGGTTTTCGCACCAAACGTCCATCTTGCAGCTCCACCCATCCGGCGTAGTTCGGACATCGGTAACCAGGGCATGCGACGTGAGCTCGTCGCCCTCAACCACGGGGCCGCGAAACGACACCGAGAGCGACCCAGACGTGAACCACTTGTGGCCGAGGATCTCCACAAGCAACTGCAGAAGGAAACCCTCGGCATGGCTGCCTGACGAAATCGGCGCTGCATGACCGGCGGCCGCAGCTAGCTCGATATCCGTATGAAGGTTTCGATCAGGAAAACTGGGTGAGTCGAGGGGGCCTCCGGAGAATGCCAAGAGTCGAGCCAAGGTAACCCGTCTTGGCAAACTTACGAAACCAGCTCCGGTACTCAAGGTCCGGATCACGGATGAGCTCAACTCGGCGCCTGGTTTAGGAAAGCTACGTGCATAAGCCGGGTCATGCATGTTTCGCCGGCTTCATTGGTGATCACCATGCGACGCACCCAGTACGGCTTGCCCTTCTTCTCGTAGAAGCGATCGACTGTCCATGTGACCGCAAATGGTTCATTCACACGAATTGGCCGGTGGAAGCGCACATCATCGCGGGCATGGACGGCGATGCTTGTCGGAGTTGGCCTAAAGGTGGCCAACTGCCGTACGTTCAAGCGAAGAAGAAAGGCTGGGTGAACTAGCCCAGGAGTACCGTCCTTGGAAGGCAGGTAACAAGGGTTATAGTCGCCCACTGCGAATAGGATCTGTTCGTTCTCGTCGGGCTGAACGACATGGACTGTAGGCCCGAACTGAGCTCCGACTGTTGGGCCAGGTAGAGCTTCCAGCGGGTGTTCAGCAGAATCGATCGCCACTCTCTTGTGCTCGCCGCTAAGCGTTGTCTACGCGGTACATCACAGATTGCGGCTCATATGACGCAATCACGCCGAAGTTCTTCAAGTTCTGCGTCCGACACGCCAGCAAGCTGGCGCAAGACTTCGTGAGTATCGCTCCCGAGTTCCGACGATCCTAGGTGCCGAACGGAGCCTGGGGTGTCGCTGAGGCGCGGAATCGGAGCTTGGACACGTGCCGGCCCGAGGTCGGGATCACTCACCGAAACCACCGACCCCCTGGCTTTCATGTGTTCATCCGACAAGATGTCCGCAGCGTTGTATATCGGGGCGGCCGGCACGCCTGCAGCCTCGAGGGACCGCAATGCTTCGTCGGCGGGCAGGGATGCTGCCCATGCAGCGATCAGATGGTTCAACGCTCCAACATTTGTCAGCCTCGCTCGATTGGTGGCGTAACGAGCGTCACGGCTCAGCTCGGGGTGACCGATGAGCTTGAACAAGCTTTCGGCAGTTGACTGGTTGCTGGCAGAGATTACGAACCAGTGTGAGTCCTGACTCAGGAATGCGTTGCGAGGTGCCGAAAACCGGGCGACATTACCGACACGCTCAGGAAGGATGCCGAGTTGGTCGTAATCCAGGAGCATCGATCCAAGAACGGTCAACATAGGTTCATACAGAGCCAGGTCCACCTCCTGGCCCCGACCGGTCAACTCGCGGTGTCGCAATGCAATTGCAACCCCAAACGCTCCCGTTATCCCGCTGAGCGCGTCCGCAAGGCCAAATGGAGGCAGGGCTGGTGGCTTGTCCGGCCAGCCGTTGATATCGGCAAATCCTCCGATCGCCTCAGCAAGAGTCCCGAAACCAGGCTTCTCCGCTGAGGGGCCGGTCTGGCCAAAGCCTGTGACCCGCAGCAGGATCAGCCGTTGATTGACCGCGTTGAGCCGATCACGCCCCAAGCCCCAACGCTCCATGGTTCCGGGGCGAAAGCTTTCGATCAGGACGTCGGCTCCCTGAAGGAGCTTTAGGAATATCTCACCGCCCTTTGGTGTCCGGAGGTCCAAGGTGATCAGATTCTTGTTACGAGAAAGGAACTTCCACATAAGAGAGTGGCCGTCTTTTGCAAAACCCCACTGGCGCGCGCCATCTCCGACGCCGGGAAGCTCAATCTTGATGACCTCAGCGCCATGATCGGCCAACATCAAGCCCGCCATGGGCCCGGCCATCATCGAAGCAACTTCTATCACACGCACTCCGCTTAGCGCGCCCGGCAGAATCTCGCCTTTTGTGTACGTCATCGACTGCGCTTGGGGAACTGTTCGGCCTGATGCAGGGCGCGAACACGGCGAGGCGCCGTAATCGGCAGACGGAAAAAGGTTATCGCAGACCGCCCGAGAATCTGAATGCGGTCTCCAGGGGACAAGAACTCACAACCCGTCTGAAACTGAGCTAGCGAATCCGTGATTGGCAACTTGCCATGATATTTCGTCTGGTCGCTTCCAAACATGCAGCGCCCGGCCCCAAACGTTGTCACTACCTTGCGGACGACCTCGTCCAGATCATGAAACGGCACTGGTTCCTTCGAATATGCGGGTAGGGCAGACAGCTTGACATGAATATTTGGGTGACTGGCCAACTCTAGGAGTATTGGTAATCGGGTGAACGGATCTGAGGCACCCCGAGCTCCCGCCGCGCAATGTTCGACCACTATGGCGAGCCGGGGGTGCTGTGCTGCAATGTCATGCAGCAGCGCGAGCTGATCAGTTACCCGCAGAACTAACGGCAAATCGCTCTCTTCCGCTAGTCCCCATAACTTATCGGCTGGGCCGCCAGCAAAGATTCCTGCGTCGATCCACTCGACGTCCAGTTTGAGGACGAGATTGATGCGGAGTGCTACAGCGCGGGTTTCAGCCATCCACTCGGCCATTCGGTTGGCGGTCGAAACCTGGTTGGGGTGCGCGGCTCCAACCAACGCGAAGCGATCCGGATGGGCTGCGACTGCCGACATGGCGTATCGGTTGTCGTACTTCATCCACACCGGCGGAATGAGAAGGGTGAAGTCAATACCACCCTCCTCCATCATGTCGAAAGCCTGCTCCCCCGAAAACGATGCTTCGAATCCGGGGAACGGCTCGTCGCCATGGTCGTGACCCCAGACGTGCTGATGCGTGTCGACGATGACTGTCGGAGTCCTGGCCATGGCGACGCTACCGGGTCTAACTACAGATCTGTGTCGGGGATGACAGGATCGCCGGCATGTGATCTACAGGTAGGTTGTATTGCTGATACAGGCCCTGAAGTTTGCCTTCGCTCTTCATCTTGCTCAGCGATGCATTAAACGCATTCGCGATTGCGTGGTTGGAGCACTGCACGGTGTTGTAGATGTACGACGTGATTTCAGACGCGGGTATGTTGAAGTCCCCAGGATTGATCGGGTGCGTCTCCCAAGCACTCGACGCGTTCAACGGCGGCTTTGCGAGGGTGCTCTCGTCGTTGACGATTCCCTGAATCTGACCATTAAGAAGAGCTTGGTCCATTACGGCGTCGTTGGGGAATAGCTGCACGCTAGAGGAATTCCATGATTCCAGGTTTGGCGCCCACAGGAACCCGGTCCCAGTCGCGACGATCTTTCCCTTAAAACTGTCTGGACCTGTGTAGTTGAAAGATTTGAGCGTAATTACGACGGCCGTGGTTTGTTCCCACGGGTAGGTGTAGTACATCACCTTAGCTCGCAGCTTGGAGTACAAGACGCCCACCGCGATGTCGGCCTTGTGCTGCTGGACATTTAGGAGTTCGCCAGCAAAGTCAGTCACGAGCGGTTTTACCTTGAGGCCATTGTCTTTGGCGAACTGATTGATGATTTCACCGTCTACGCCCGAGATCGTCTGCCCTCCAGGTTCCAGAATAATCAGTGGCGCCTGGGTGCCGAACATCGCGACGGTCAGAACCCCCGGTTCCACCGTGGTAAATTTCGTCGATGATGAGGAACTGGCCGTCGACGACGAGCCGCATGCCATCAGAAGCAGCGTGAGGCCGGTCGATAGAGCCGAAGTTGCAGCTCGCCGCATTCGCTGTGCCTCCCTAAAGATCATCGATTCAGTCGTGGCCGACCGCCTAGGTCAGCTGTTGGCCGGTGTTCGTTTGCGGATTGTCCCGTCCGAGCTGTCCATAGTCAAACTACGGAGGTCGGCCAAGCGCTTGGCCTTGGCCTTCTCGAATTTCTGACGGAAACCAACGCGATGCCTCCCTGCTGCTATGCCATCTCGGGATGATGTGTTGCAATGACTCCAAATGGCTCAGTCAGCAGCACCTCGGGGAAGTCTTCCGACTCCGTCTTCATCCATCGTTGAGCTAGACGCCTCGCCCATCCGGCGGATAGCGAATCTGGCTGCGACCATCCCAGGGGCGCTCAGACTCGAACTCGGCGAGCCGGATTTCCGAACTCCGGCACATATCCGTGCGGCGGCACAGCGCGTAGTGGCGAATGAGCTCATCCCTTACACGCCCACACAAGGCATCGGCGCGCTTCGTGAGCAGATTGCTCGAAAGCTTTGGGAAGTTAATGGACTCAAAGTGAGCCCAGATGCGATTGTTTGCGGTACCGGGGGGATCGGCGTGATTGCCGCTGCAATGGCGTCCGTTGTCGAGCGGGGAGACGAAGTGCTACTGCCAGATCCCGGTTGGCCTAACTACGCGATGATGCTCGCGTGGCTCGGTGCGCGTCCGGTCTACTACCAGTGTCCAGCTGAGCTCGATTTCCTCCCTGATCTCGAACATCTTAGGAGCTCCATCACAAACCGCAGCAGAGCGGTGGTTGTTAATAGCCCAAACAATCCAACGGGAGCGATTTACTCCAAGTCATCCTTGGAGGCGATCGCCGAACTGGCGATCCAGCGGAATCTTTGGCTCATCAGCGATGAGTGTTACGACCAGATTCGCTTCGTCGGTGGCGGCGGCCCTTATCAGTGTTTGGCGACCATCACCGAAGACGCCCGAGTGATCAGCTGCTTCACGTTCTCGAAGACGTACGCGATGACGGGCTGGCGCATCGGTTACGCGACCGGACCAAAGCCGGTCATTGAATGTATGACCAAGGTGCTGCAATCGAACTCATCGTGCCCGAGCTACATAAGCCAACGCGCGGCCGAAGCTGCGCTGGATGGTCCACAGGATGAAGTAGCTCGAATGGTCCAGGTCTATCGCCGACGCCGTGACCTAGCCGTGGGATTGCTCAGGAACACGCCATCGTTTGTCTCGGAGCCCGCCGGCGCGTTCTACATCCTCGCGAACATCGGACAGTCTGGTGTTAGATCGACCGAGTTCGCGATTAGCCTTTTGCGCGCGAAGGGTGTGGCACTCGCACCTGGAGACGCGTTTGGACACGTGAGCGGCGAAATGGTCCGGATCAGCCTTGCCAGTGCGGACGTAGACCTACAGAAAGGAATTTCCGATCTACTAGTGACTTTGGCCCGTGGTTCCTAACTCGAACCGATCCGAACCGCGACAGACTTAGTTTGCGTATAGCTCACCATCGCCTCGAAGCCCTTTTCTCGACCAAAACCTGACCGTCGAGTTCCACCGAAAGGCTGTTCTACTCCACCACCTACTCCGCCAGTGTTTACATAGACCTGGCCGGTACGAACCTCCCGCGCGACACGATTCGCAACATCCAACCTCTTTGTCCACACACCGCAAACCAATCCATCCGGCGCAGAGTTGACAAGCTCTAGTGCGGCATCAATGTCGGTCACTCGCGTAATGCCTAGCACCGGACCGAAAACCGGTTCATGGAACGCCTTTGCGTTGGGATCAAGATCATCAAATAAGCTGGGCATAAAAAAGTAGCCAGGATGCGCCGGATCCGCAAGAGGCCTGCCTCCGTACAACAGCCTGCCGCTTCGGGATGCACTCGAACAGTAGTTGGCGACGCGGTCAATCTGCGGCTGGTCGATGAGTGGCCCCAGGTCGGGATCATCAATGGCGGCACCAATCACGATGGACTTGACACGATGAGCCAGTGATTCGACAAAGGCGTCATGCACGCCTTCATGCACCAGGAGCCGAATGCCAGTCGAGCAGGTCTGCCCCGCATTCGAGCGGATCGAGTTGACGATGGCTTGGGCGACTGCATCGATCTCCGCGTCGTCGAGGACGATTTGAGAGGCTTTGCCTCCGAGCTCCAACCTAACCGGGACCCCTGTAGCCGCAGCGGCTTTCAGAACCTCAAGACCGTTGGGTTCAGACCCGGTGAACGCGATGAAGCCGGCCTCCCTGTTGCTAGCCAGGTGCTGACCGACTTCGACTCCCAGGCCGGTCACCACGTTCAGCGCACCCGGTGGTAGCCCGGCCTCCAACGCAATCTCAGCGAGTCGAGTAACGGTGACACCGGCACGCTCACTTGGCTTTATCACGCAGCAGTTACCCGCGGCCAGCGACGGCACTGCGCTCCGGCAAGCGATTCGAATCGGGTAGTTCCAGGGGATCAGATGGACCGTTACTCCGTAGGGCTCTCTAAGGGTGTAGTAGAAATGATCAGTCGGTGAGGGCAGCACCGATCCCTCGAGTGCCTCGGCCACGTTGGCATAGAAATCAAAGTAACGAGCGCCGATGTCGACATCTGCCAAGGCCTGGCTAAAAGGCTTACCGGTGTCGGTGCACTCGAGGACAGCGAGGGACTCACGCTCAGTCCTAAGCTGTGCGCCGACTCGCCGTAGTAGGTCGGCCCGTTTCGCAGCGGTGGTTCGACGCCAGACTGTCTCGTAACATGCGCGTGCAGAAGCGATCGCCTGATTGCTCTGCTCGAGGCCGCAGCGAGCAACCGTAGCAAATGGCTGGCTAGTCGAAGGATCGATCGCGTCGAAGGTGTCGCCCGCAGGACACGCCTGACCGTCTATTACCGCTCCGAACGTTTTCGGTCCGTTGTCGCTCCCCAGACCAAGGTACTGGTAGATTTCCCTGGGCCGGCGTGTGAACCGACTCATTCCTTCTGAGTGGTCATGGTTGGCGAAGAAGCCATCGCTTCAGTTTTAGTCGGGAGCAACCAAGCCGAGCTGGCAAGCGCACGTCGGTCAACCTTTCCAGAAGCGGTCGTAGGGAGCGATTCCACGACAACGAGATCCCTTGGGACCTTAAATGGAGCAAGCCGCTCGAGCAGCCATGCGCGCAACTCTTGTTCGCTTATCTCTACGTTCGGCTCTATCGTGATGAATGCCCTACCGACTTCATTCCTACGCTCGTCAGGCACACCAATAACGCAACATTCGACGACCCCCTCATATTGGCGAATGCAGTTTTCGACCTCTTCAATGCTGACGTTCTCTCCTGCGACCTTCAGCATTGATTTCAGCCTGCCCATGAATGTGATGAAACCCTCGTCATCAATACGAAGGAGATCACCGGTGTGCAACCAGCCGTCAGAATCGACCGCTGCAGCGGTTTGCGTAGGCTCGTCCAAGTATCCGTCCATGACCAAGCCCCTGACCAGCCCGTGACCGATTTCTCCGTTTCGGACTGGATCACCCGTTCTTGGGTCGACGACTCGCACCTCGACTCCGCTTAATGGCCTCCCGTGAGTGTGCGTCTGCTGCAGGGCCTGGTCTTTCGGTGAACCCATCGAAACCGGCCCATAGGCTTCGGTCAGACCATAGACCCGAAATACTGACTCGACACCTAGAGCGTCCTTAATCTCCATCCCTGCGCCGCCATCGCCGCTCGAGTTGCCGATTGATGCCATTCTCAGCGTGGGACAGTGCCAAGGCGTGGACCGTATGGCGTTGATCATGTCGAAGTTCATCGTTGTTACGCCAAAGTTGACGGTGCAACGCTCATTCGCGAGCATTGTCAGAGCCACCTCGACATCCCAGACTTCGGGGAAGACCAGAGTCGCGCCACAGCTCACGACAGTCATGATGCCGAAGATGCTGCCCCCTGAATGGAACATTGGCCGAGCGTTGAAGAAGCGATCGTGTGAGCTCAGCCCAAGTCGCTCGACCTGAAGCCGGCCACTTGTTACGAGGCCACCTTGCTTGAGCACTACACCCTTAGGAGGGCCCGTGCTTCCGGAGGTGAATTTGATCAGCGCAGGGTCAGTAGCCCGGCCGACTGGCCGGCGCCGGCGGACTGCGTGCCGGGCGCTCATCATCGCTGTTCTTCTGTCGCCTTTGCATAACTTGGCGAAGTCGTACGTCGCCAAAGGCGGATCCGATCCGTCGCGTGTGCAGACCACGATCGATGTGGCCCATGCGGGTGGCAGATCGGTAACGGAATCATTGGAAGGCTCCTGTCTCCACGGGTGGATCTCCGCGAGCATCGCCAAGAAGTCGAGTTTTCGAAACCGGTCCAGAACGATCACATGCTGCGGTCGGCTTGCGTCGAGAATCTGCTGCACCTCGCCCCGAGTCAACCGCGTATTTATGGGAACGAGGACAGCGCCCAGGCTCTGCACAGCGAAGAAGGTCAGGACATACTCGACTCGATTTGTCATCAAGATCGCCAGCCTGTGGCCCCGGCCGACACCAATTCGCGCCAGAGAACCAGCTAAGGTGCGAGCCTTCGCATGAAGAGATGAGTACGTCTCACGCTGGACGCGGCCCTCGACATCTTGAAAAACAAGCGCCTCATTGCTGGGAAACCGCCGCGCAGCCTCGACCAGGACATTCCACGTTGTTCTGCGGTGCTCCGTGAGGTCAGCCATTAGTCACGAGTCATCCAGGCACGACAGGACTGTCGCTTGGAATTCACTCAGCTTAGGAATCGCGCGGGGTTGAACGTCGCTATAGGAATCGACGTGGTGCCACTGAGAGCTAAGTCCGCGGCCACCTTGCCCACTCCAGCTGCGAATTTGAAACCATGACCGGCCATTGGACCGACAAGCGTTACGCGTTCGCTACTCGGAAGCGGCCCGATCAGGAAACGGTTGTCATTGGTGTTCGTGTACATGCACACCTTGGATCTTGCAGGTTGCGGATCGAGGTCCCTGAACCAAGCTGAGGCAATTTGCCCTAGGTCGCGCCAGTCATCCTCGTGAACCTCTCGGTCCAATGCGTCGGGATCTGCTCGGTGTCCCCTATGGTGGAAGGCCATTTTCATCGTTGCACCGTCGATGCTGGGGAAACCGTAGAGACTCGAGTGGGCGTCGAGTTCACGGGTAAACACGGGAAAGCGCAACGGTGAGTAATCTTCTGGCCTGACGGCTTTGAACCAAAACATTACTTGCCGCTCGACCCATACGTGGGCTGACAACTTGGGAAAGAGGCGGTCGGTCCAAGCGCCAGTCGCCACCACGACATGTTCGACCTGCCAGGATTCGCTCGATGATCGGATCTCGACGTGGCTGGCCCTGGGCAGTATCTCGCATACCTTTGTGTTGGCCTGAAGCTGGGCTCCCTTCCGAGCGGCCTGGTCGACGGCGGCTAGTATCGCCATTTCGGGCCGAAGAAACCCCGCTTCGAAGTCATGCACCATCGCGTCGTCGGGATCAAGAACAAATTGGGGATACCGGAGACCGGCCTCTTGCTTGCTGTAGACAGCATGCGGGAGGTTCATGTGCTCTGACGTACGGCGAACTCCTGCAAGGTATTCGCCGTTCGCCTTGCCGATCATCACCGCCGAGTTCATAGTGAGCAAGTTGCAGCTCGACTCGGCCTCAAGCTGCCGCCATTGGCGAAAGGCTTCTTGAACGAGAGGTACAAACTCCGCGCCCTCGCGGTATGAGCTCCGAATGATTCTGGTTTCTGCGTGTCCTTCACCCAGATCGTGGCCGGGAGTGAACTGTTCAAAACCCACTACCACCGCGCCTCGAGAGGCCAATTGCCATAGCGCCATACTGCCCATGGACCCAACACCGACTACCGCAACGTCAGCTCTCTTCACCATTTCCTCCCACAACACTCCGTTCCTGAAGCGCAGTGATCATCATTTCGAGCCCAGAGATGCACCGGGCTGCGCATTGCCAGATTCGTCCACGAGCGTTTCCCACTCAATCGGCACCCGCCTTGCAGTTCTGCCGGTTGCAGCCATAACTGCGTTGGCGATAGCGGCTGCGCCCGGAACAGCTGGAGGCTCTCCCACCCCCTTTGCGCCGAATGGCCCGTCGACAGATGGGATTTCGATCAGACTTACTTCAGTTTGGGGTGCCTGGTCGATGGTCGGTATCGCGTAGTCACCAAAGGTTGCCGTCCGTAGAGTGCCGTCGCGGTCCCACGACAGGCATTCCCCCAGCGCTCTGGCCATGGACTGTAGCGCCCCACCGTGCACTTGCCCCTCAATGCTGGCGGGATTCAATGCATGACCTACGTCTTGTATTGCTGCGTACTTTGACACTCGCCACTCGCCGGTCTCTTGATCAGTAACAACACGCGCGATATGAACCGTAAACATTGGATCCGGCTGGGACATGGCTACCGAGCCCCAACCGTGGACCGACTCGAACGGAGCTCCGAACTGCATGGCAGCTGCGGCCAGTTCACCGATGCTCAGTGAACGAGACGGCACACCACGAACAGCTACACGACCATCTTCGATCTGCAGGTCATGTTTCGACACTTCTAGCTTGGCGGCCGCTATATCAAGTAGGCGCTGGCGGGTTTCGGCAGCAGCGCGTTGGACTGCTGGCCCGACTGAATAGATCATCTTGCTACCCCCAGCCATCCCGGCATAGGGAGCAGTGTCGGTACTGCTGATCCGAACATCAACACGCTCTATCGGCACACCGAGGGTATCTGCAACGATTGAGGCGAATGCCGTGTAGGAGCCAGTTATATCGACTGATCCAACATGCAGTCGGACGCTACCGTCGGCCTCGACACGGCAGTGGGCTTGGGCCGGCTCGCAGCCTCCTAACCATGCCCCCACAGCAACGCCAACGCCTTCGTTTATCACTGCTGGCTCCGTATAGATCGGGTGGCGCTGGGCAAACAGCAAGCATTCCCTGAGCCCGGTTCGCGGCCAATTCCTTCCATCCGGCCGGGGATCCCCCTCTCGGCTTGCGTTGACTAGCCTCATCTCGATCGGATCCAGCCCGACGGACTGTGCCAGTTCGCTGATCGCTGACTCGAGCGCGAACATCAGTTGTGCGGCTCCAGGCGCCCTGTAAGCGGTGGTCGGGCACCTGTTGGTGACGACCTGAATAGCCTCAATGTCGTATCCAGGGATTCGATAAACACCCCCTAGTAGGACGCCGGCAAGGCCCACCAGCGTGCCTCCCATCGCGGCACCGTTGTCAAAGATGACCCGAGACTGCAGCGCTTGTAAGTGACCATTGCGGTCGGCCCCCAGCTTGAGCTCAACTCTTGCGCCTGGTGAGGCTCCGCCCATCAGAAACTCTTCGGTTCGACTTAGCTCGAGGCGTATCGGTCTCCCGAGCCGCTGCGCGAGAATCGCAGCAACCGGCTCGAGAAGCAGCACTTTGCCTCCAAACCCACCTCCCACCGGCATGGGGACAACGTTGATTCGGCTCTCGGGCAAATTGAGACGCGCCGCCAACATTCGACGGGTCAAGAAAGCGCCCTGCGTAGGCGCATAGACGGTCAGCCGGCGATCAGGTTCGGGAACCACGACAACGACATGTGGCTCGATGGCGGCGTGCTGGACAAATGGCACGTCATAGACGCCCGACACCACATGAGCGGATGACGCAAAGGTATCCTCCAAATTTCCTTTTCGGAATACAGACCTCGCCACGACATTGCTGCCTTGGCCAGCCATGTTTTCATCGCTGGCTATTAATCCGTGAGCACCGGCGTCGTCGAAGCTTGACTTCACGCCTTTCAACACCACCGGAGCGTCCGGATGCATGGCGTCACTAATCTCGAGCATCGGCTGAAGAACGGTGTAGTCGACATCTATCAGCTGTATGGCGTCCAGCGCCGCAGAAAATGTCTCAGCTGCCACGGCAGCTATCGGCTGACCAGCGAAGTAGATACGGTCGATGGCAAGCGGGGCATCGGGGGCAGAGGAGTAGCTCGCGCGCAAATCGCCGCCGGTAATAACCGTGAGTACGCCCGGACACTCGAGCGCCCGCCCAACCTCGATCGATCGCAACTCGGCTGACGCGTGAGGACTGAGGAGCAACGCAGCGTAGGCTTGGTTGGGGACTGCCAAATCGGCGGTGAACTTTGCCTCACCGCTCACCTTGGCTTGGCCGTCAATACGGCGTGTTCTGCTGCCAATGGCTCGCGTGGTCGACGCAGGAGAACTTGCGACGGGGTTCAGATTCCAGGTCCAGGGGGCAGATCGAGCCATTCGGTATCCCCGATTGAAACCCCGAGATGCGCCAAAGGTGCGTGCTCAGAAGCTCCATGCCAGTGCACCTCATTCGGTTCGGCAACCACGCAAACACCTGGGGTCAGTTCGTGCGGCTGCTCTCCCCGTGACTGGATCCACCCACGACCGGAAATCACATGAATCACCTGGCCGCCGGGGTGGCGGTGCCAGTTGGTTCGAACGCCGGCTGCAAAGTCGGCCACCCCGATGGCGACGACATGGCCATTCCCATCGCGAAGCAGGGTCGAGTACGTTGGGACGCCACCGAGGGAAGAGATGTCAGTGAGCGGCTCTCCATCGAGTTGGTCAAGCGATCGGACAATGCGCACACCGATATCCTAGGTACCCCGATCCCGACCTCAAAATCATTGACCAAGCTGTGCGGCCATGCGTGGATATGGACATGAATGTGGCTAGCCCAGGCTACGTTGTCGCACAGGTCGAGTGGCTCGATGACGAAGACAGAGAGCGGTATCAGCGGCTGATCAAGGAGACACTGACACCGTTCGGCGGCGAGTTCCTGGTCCGCGATCCAGATCCGAGACGGCTGGAGGGTGAATGGGCGGGCGGCGTGGTTGTCATTCGCTTTCCGAGCGTCGCCTTGGCTGAACGTTGGTACTTCTCCGATGAGTATCGCCCAGCCCTCGAACTGCGGCTCCGTGGCGCCAAAAGCGCCCTCCTACTGACGCAGTCCGCTTAGTTCGCTGTGGTTCGGCGCTTCTCGACAGGGTCAAGTCCGAGGATTTGGCGCGTCCGTGTAAGCCGGGGCTGCGTAAAGACTTGCTCTGTGCTTCCCTGTTCGAGGATCCGACCGCCCTCCATGACGACCATGCGGTCCGCTACTTCTCGGGCGAATCTCAATTCGTGGGTGACTATCACCATTGTCATGCCGTCCCGGGCGAGGCTGGCCATGATGTCCAGGACCTCTCCCACCATCTCGGAGTCGAGTGCGGACGTTGGTTCGTCGAACAAAATTAGGTCCGGCTCCATCGCCAGAGCTCGGGCGATCGCAACTCGCTGTTTCTGACCGCCAGACAGGGTTCGAGGGTAGGCGCCGCCGAATTTCGCTAGGCCGACTCTGGCCAGCAGCCGACTTGCACGATCCCGGGCCGTCGAACGCTTTTCACCGAGCACGTGTACAGGGCCTAGAGTCAGATTGTCCAACGCCGTAAGGTGCGGGAAGAGCTCGAAGTGCTGGAATACGAACCCGATGCGGCTGCGGTATTTGCCGACGTCAATGTGCTGGCCGTTCGGCGCCGGCCAATGGCCCACCGTCGTGCCGTTGTAACGCAGTTCGCCGACGCTCGGCTCAATGAGCAGGTTCAAGCACCTCAGACAGGTCGTCTTGCCAGATCCACTCGGCCCCACGATGCAAACCCGCTCGCCGCGCTGGATCTCGAAATCGACTTGCTCAAGCACAGGATGCCCGGGAGAAAAACTCTTTCCAAGATTCGTGACTTCGAGTAGGGCCGCCATTGCGTGAAGGATAATCGACCCGGCCTTTGGCTCCAGAGCGACTCCGATCCACTAGTGTTCGGCCGTTGCAGATGGAGCTCCGGCGCGGTGTACCACCCGTTACCGACAGAAATCGGCTCCGACTAGCGACCGCCGACACACCCTTGTGAAGTGGCCGCTGCCTCGGTAGAGTCTCGCCAAGTTGCGGAATAACCGTCAGGCTCTAGTTCCCACCGGCGCCACGCGGCTGCGCGACATTGCTGACGAACTGGGATTGTCGACATCGACGGTTTCCCGAGCGCTAACTGGATTCCCCGACGTAGACGAGAGAACGCGGTCAAGGGTCCGCGCTGCAGCGGCGAGGGTCGACTACCAACCGAATAGCCTGGCTAAATCACTGAGACAAAGTCAGACAAGGACGGTGGGCATAGTGCTGCCGGACCTAGTCAACTCGTACTACTCGATCAGCGCAGCGGTGGCTGTGACTGTCCTGGCCGAAGCGGGCTATGACGTCAGGCTATCCATAAGCACGGATCAACAAACCGTTGAGAGTAATGGGCTCCGCCAACTGCTGCGGCATCGAGTCGATGGGATACTCGTGACACCTGCGGCGGAGGTTAACCCCCTTGCGACATGGACACAACCACGGCCTTTGGTTGTTGAGCTGAATCGGTCATCTACTCCACCAGTGTTCGATGCCGTCGTTCCGGACGACGAAGCTGGCGCTTATGAGATGACCAAATACTTGCTCTCGTTGGGACACCGCGAAATAGGTTTTGCCGGCGGACCATCCCACTTGAGCACGACAAGGAACCGTGCTCGGGGCTTCGTTCGTGGACTACGGTCGGCCGGCCTGAAGCCTGGGCCACTGATGGTCTACAAGGGCCAATACAGTTCCGAGTCCGGGCGAGCAGCCATTACACACTTACTGAACCTTCCCACTAGGCCAACAGCCATTCTCGCTGGGGGAAGCCTAATTGCGCTCGGCGCGCTCCAGCAGCTGCGAGACGATGGGCTGCGAGTACCGGATGACATTTCAATCGCCTGCATCGGGGATCCCGAGTGGCTTGACGTGGCAGCGCCCCGCGTTACCGCGTATGCACTTCCGCTACGAGACACCGGTCTCATGGCAGCACATCGACTCCTAGAGCTGATGAGCGGTACTTCGAGCGCTCGTCTCCGAAAGCCCACCATTAATCGTATTCCGGGGTCACTACTAGTTAGGGAATCGACAGCCCGTTTGCGATGATGCGCTACGAGGAGCTGGCTATACGCGTTTAGGCCAGCCGCTGGTGGACTCTGCGTTCCAACATCGCGACGACCCGTGTGAGGGGAAATGTGATGACGATGTAAATGACTATGACAATTCCCAGGACATTGGCTATCTGGCCAGTTAGATTCATCTCGTTCTGCGCCCTAGCAAGAATCTCCATCGCTCCTATGGCCGATGCTAGGGTTGCCGATTTGAGAAGCGCCACAAATGAATTGAGGAGTGGCGGCATCACGAATGGGAGAGCCTGCGGCAGAATCACCAGGCGCATGACCTTCAATCGGCTGAGTCCCAAACTTGCGCCAGCTTCACGCTGAGTGGCCGGGATGTTGAGGAAACTCGCGCGGTAGTACTCAGATACAAAAGCGCCGTCCGTTATTCCGAGCGCGATGACCGCCGCGACTACAGCGCTCAGCTGCAAGCCAGTCGACCCCAGGCCAAAAAAGACCAGATAGAGAATTATGAGCTCCGGAAGCGACCGCAGGATTGTGACGACGCCAACCACCGGCAATGAGACTGGTCTGGCCCCCAGATCCCTCAATATCGCAAGCAGCAACCCGAAGACTGCGGCGAACAACCACGCACCAGCTGCGATCAGCAAGGTATATTCGCCCCCCTCAAGGAGGTCCTGAAGGATTACTGGATCCATAAGAGCTCTGGCTCGCCGGCTACGGTCGACACCTTTTCGTACCGCCGATTCTCATTGATCGTGAGGCTCACCTCCAACCGCTTACCTACCAGGGTCAAGGGGACGATCACAGCTAAGTAAATCGCTGCCACGACGATGTAGGTTTGAAATGGCAAGTAGGTGATCGAGACCACCAAGGTCGCATGCTGGGTAATCTCGCCGACGGCGATCAACGATGCCAGCGAACTGCCCTTGATTGTGTAAATCAAAAGGTTCAATGTTGTCGGAACACTAGCTGGTAGGGCCTGAGGGGCGATCACCAGCCTCAAGGTTTTGAACCAACCCAGACCGAGACTTGCAGCCGCTTCCCATTGAGTCTCGGGGATCGCCTTAAGGCTTGCTCGATAAACCTCTCCCTGGTAGGCAGCCGAGACCAGCGTTAATCCCAGAACGGCCAGCCAAAAGTTTCCGATACCGAAGCGAGAGGCCATCGGCCCAATCCAGAAGTAGATGAAAATGAGCAGGGCTAGGAGTGGGACGCATCGCATGAGATCACAGTAAAAGCGTGATAGTCGGCCGGGCCAAGGCGACGCCCGATACACTCCACACGTCGCCAGCCCGGCTGAAGCAACCACTGTCAACAAGCCGGCCACCACGCTGAGCTCCACGGTGAGGAGTAGACCCTGCAGTAGAAAGCCCAGCCAAGGCGTGATTTCATCAAAGCCAAGGGAGCTCATGTCAAGCGTTCCCCCAACCCAAACCTGCATTAACAGCTCTGGGCCGGTCCCAAAAGCTCACAGAGTAATCGCGGCTCTCGCGGAGTTGGCCAGCACCCCAGAGCCGGCATTAACTCGTCCCGTGCGTTTTCTCAACCACTCCGAGTGAGCAGTGGCGAAGCTCATGAGGTACTGGGCCAACTCACGGTCTCCGATGTCAAGAACTTTTTGGCGCAGGGCAATCCATGATCGGTGCAGCTGTTCGTCGGTTGTGAAGGCTGACTGGTCGCGCTCTTTGTAGCCGAGGGCCTTGTCGACCGAGAGCTGGCTATCGTCGACCATCCCTTGCACTTCCGCGGGTAAGGTCAGCAATCTCAACCTTCGACATACATGCGCAGTGCTCTTGCCAATCCTCAATGCGATTTCCTTCTGGCTGAAGCCAAGCTCCAGAAGGCGCTCGAACCCGCGCGCTTCTTCGAGCTTGCTGAGGCTCGATCGCTGCAGATTCTCAACCAGCATGATTACCTGTCGCTCGTCACGCGTCAGAACTTCGACGATGCACGGCACTTGCTGAAGTCCTAGGCCAACAGCTGCCGACCAGCGCCGTTCACCACAGACAATCTCGAAGTCGCCGCCGTGAGCGGGCGATACCAACAGCGGTTGAAGTATCCCCGTCGACGCAATAGAGGCCTTGAGCTCTTCAATGTTCCCGACAGAGCTTCGCGGGTTGTCGGGCGACGGTCGTAATGCGCCTGTCGGCAACCACCGCACAGTGGCCCTCCGGGTCGCGACTGAAACTTCTAGTGCCATCGATTGAGTGGTGCCCGTCCCCCTGTACCCATGTCCTGCAATCGATTGCAGACTATAGCACCTGGGGCCCCAAACTGCCATTGGCGGCTTGTGTCCGCAGTTGGACGCTCGACTTGCCAGTTGCCTTGGGTCCACCGAGCTCTGGCGGCGAGGTAGTCTGGCCGAAGCAAGCATGTTGACCCAGGAACTGTCGCCCTTGATCAACCTTGGGTTTGAGGATCGATCCTTGTTGGTTAGGCCCGAGGTACGCGAGGCGGTTGAGGAAACCATCCGCGGTCTCGACAGAGGTGAACTCCGAAGCGCCGAACCTGCTGGCGCGGAATGGGTCGTTAATCGCTGGATCATCAAGGCCATCCTGCTGTTCTATCGGGTACGAGGCCTTGAGACGATTGAGCTAGGCCCGTATCAGTATCGCGACAGGATCCCACTCAAACACCAAGATGCGACATTGCATTCGCGAGTGGTGCCAGGCGCGATTGTTAGGTATGGCGCCTACCTCTCGCCAAAAGTAATCCTGATGCCCAGCTTCGTGAACATCGGCGCCTGGATTGGCCCCGGCACCATGGTTGACACGTGGGCAACTGTTGGGTCATGCGCACAAGTCGGCGCTCGGGTGCACCTCGCAGGAGGTGTCGGTATCGGGGGTGTGCTGGAGCCGCCAAATGACCGGCCGGTGATCGTTGAGGATGACGTCTTTATAGGATCTCGCGCAGTTGTGACCGAGGGGGTGATCATTGGCGCCGGGGCCATCCTGGGAGCCAACGTCGCGTTGACTGCATCTACGCCGGTGATTGACGTTACCGGTACGAATCCAGTTGAGTATCGCGGGAGAGTTCCAAACGGCGCCATCGTGATACCGGGCACTCGGCAAAGGCCATTTCCCGCAGGGACGTTCGGAGTCGTGACTGGCCTGATCATCGGCTGGCGGTCGGAACTACAGGATCATCGAGTGAGCCTCAACCAGGCCCTTCGCGAGTTCGATCTGGAAGGGTCAGTCTGAGTTTGCGGTAGCAATCTCCTATCGCAATCAACTCGCAGTGTTTGCGGTAATTTTGCGTTATCGCAAGCATCTGCCAGGAGACAAGGCACATATATAAGGACGCGAGACTTCACGCTTGGCTGACTCTTGCGGCGAACGTTGCCACATGACGGTTGCATACCCCATGGGGTTGATTGGCCATCAGGATGGCTATCTGGTGACGCCAGACCCCGGGGCGCTGGACCTTTCAGTCCTCCGGCAGCAGCCTGGACACGGCGAGGTCTTGCGTTGCCTTACCCCGACGACCACGCAGGCGGAGGGCAGCCGATCTAGTCCAGGTCTAGTCGCTGTGTCACTTCATCCGGTGGCTTTTGAAAACGTCCAGCTCGGCTGACGAAGGGCACTCCGATCCTCGCCATGCAAGCCATCGCCTCGAGTTCCTGGACGAGGACTTTCACGGAAGGTAGCACCGGGATCGCAAGCTTCAGAGCCGTCTGTGTCGACAGAAAGACGTCGAGGGCGCCAGACGCGACAACGATGGTTTCCGCCCCTCGACCGGCGAGCTCCGCGGCTAGCGCTGATGCTGATTTGGTGATGTAGCCGGCAGCGCTTTCATTGCCGAAGGCCGAGACAATCTCAGGCACGCTGATTCCGATCGCAACCGGCCGGATCATGCGTCCCGAAATTCCGTATCGCGCCGCGAGCTCCTCGGTCCGAGCGACTCCACTGCTGCCTGAACAGAGCACGCCAAAGCGCCAGCCGCAGCGAAGCGCGTACATGGACACGGTTTCGAACATGCCCAGGATCGGAACGTCGAATAGCTCCCGAGCCTCCCAGAGGCCCGGGTCGAACCCGTTTCCGATTGCGACCGCTTCATAGCCGTCGCGAACCGCCTTACCGATGCTGCGTAAGATGGCCGGCACTTCCAGTGCCTGCGCCGATGCGAAACCCTTGCCGGATACGACCGCGTCGGGCAGCCTCAGAACATCGATCTCAGTACCTGCCCGCACTGAGGACTTGACAAGCGCCTCAAGCTCGCGTTGATAGGTTTCCATCCCACTGACCTGGCCGAAGCTGTGGTAAGCGAGTCGGAGTGGTCGGTCGGTCAGTTCCCCGTCCACCAGTCGCTGGCGGCGACTCCTCCGTGCTTGGCCAGCGACGCGATCCAGGGATGATCGCCGGATGGTGCGCCGAACGCCGGGAAGATTCCGCCTCGAATCTCCTCGAGTTCCGCGATCTCTTCGATCAGCACATTGCCGACGTTGACGTTCGGACCGAACATGTAAACGAGCAGCGCCTGAAGCGCGCGCTTGCTCGCGTACGGCAGGTAGGTGTACGGCACCTCAAAGATGATGTTGTCGACCCCAACGGCGTCGGCGACAGCCTTGACCACCGGCCGACCCTCTTCGCGTTCGCCGTTGTCGCCCAGCACCATGCGCAGCACGTGTCCTTCCCAGTACACGTTGACGGCGCCGTTGTCGAGGTAGTTCTTGAACTGGCGCACCGTCTCCTCGACGTCGATCTCCCGAGCGCTCTTGCGAGTCTTGTCGCCTTTCGGGAACTTCTTCCCCACCTCGCCGTGAACCTTCATGCCGAGTTCGCCGCACAGCCGCGTGAACTCCGCCTCTTCATCGAGATCACCCTGGGTCGGGATTGCCTCTGAGGCCAGCTCTACGGAATCGAAGCCGAGCTCGGCGAGGTACTCAATCGCCAGCCTGCCCTTGCCCTGGAGGCGCGCGATCTCGATCACCGGTCCCCCGATCTGGGTCTCGATGTCGTACTTCTTGTAGACCTTGAGCTTCTCGCGCACCACGTCTTCGGGCTGATGGATGTGACGAACGCTGACCTTGGCGATGTCAATTGCCTGGCCATATGCGTCGAGAGTGCCCTCGATAAACGAAACCGGCCAGCCCCGGTCGCCGAGCATCGTGATTCCCGACGACCGCGGCTTTTGAGTCCGTGGCGCGAGCTCCAGAAACGGCGCGAAACGGTGCTCCATCTCAGTCTTCTCCTCAGCGCACGCCGGCGCTCTGCGCACTGGAACGCAAACAGTCCGAGAGCTCACGCACGTCGTCAAGCGCGTCGAGATTCGTAATCAGCTCGATCGCTCTCTCGGCAGCCTCTTCCGATATCACGCCTCGACGGGCCGAGCGCAGCTTTTCGACGATCTCGTCGTGTGAAAGCGGGTTGTCGGGTTCGCCTTTGGCAGCGGTAACGTGCTCGCGAAAAGTTCGGCCTTCCCTATCCGAGATCTCGATTTGCGTGGTTCCATCAACGAGCGATGTTTCTGGCACGACTTTCACTTTCTCAGCGATGAAGGCCTCAAGTACCGGGTCTTTGACGCGAGCCGGCGTGAACTGTTCGAGCCAGCAGCGGCGGTCGTGCAGGACGACGGCGGTCACATAAGGGGTCGAGAGACGGGCGCGGAATCGATCGGCCCATTTGACCAGCCCATGCATCTTGTAAGCAGTTGGTGAGACCGCGACCTGGACGGACGAGATCGTCTCCGGCTTGAGGTCGTGCGCGTCGATCAGCTTGAGCAAGCCGGTGACGACTGGCTGGAGATGCACCGCCACGGGCCATGCGCGAAGCGATATCCGGGCCAGCTCCCAGTCCTGCCCTAGATTCGCCAGCATCGTTTCCGGCTTGCCTCCTTCGGCATAAGCCGAGAAGAGTCCGCCGTCAGGATGCATCAGGATTTCGCCGGCTGCGCTGAAGTCATGTCGGGCCAAACGTGCCGAGAGCAGGCCGGAGAGGGCGCCGCGGGACTGCTGGAATTTGATCGTGTTGGTGCCGAGCTGGGCGTAAGTACCTGCCGATTGACTGCCGGCGATGCCGAACGCCATGCACTGCCGCTGCGAGTCGAGGCCAAGAAGCTTGCCGACGGAAGCGGCGCCGCCGAACGGTCCCGTGACCCCAGGAGAGTGCCAGCCTCGCGCGCGGAAGGGGGCCGGGTCGACACCTAGTCCGACCCGCGTGGTTACCTCGAGGCCGGCCGCGACCGCGACCAGCAAATCGCGGCCGCTGCTGCCTTCGGCCTCGGCGGTGACCAGGGCTGGAGCGACTACCTCTGGCGTGACGTGGCAGCTCGACGGCCGGTGAATGTCACAAACAGTCACCGCCGTAATGAGGTATCCATTGACCAAAGTGGCGCCCACCATCGATAGGCGACCGCCACCGATGACGCTCGATTCGGTCGACGTCGCAATCTCGCGCGCCAGCTCAATGACTTTCGGCGACTCGCTAGCGTCGTGGCCGGCGAGGGCGCTTGCAATGGTGTCGAGCACGATTTCCCGCACTCTGTGGCGGACTGACTCTGGCAGGTCCTCGTAGCGAAGCGCGCTGACAAAATTGGCGAGCTGTCGCGTCGGCTCTGGGATCTCTCCCCCGCGTGAAGCCGACATCAGTCCTGTCGCCACCACTCCGGATCGGCTTTGCCCGTGCTGGATTTCGACAGCGACCGCAGCCAGGGGTGGTCACCGTTGGGTGCGCCGAAGGTCGGGAAGAGACCGTCGCGGATCTCCTCCAGCTCAGGCATCTCCTCGATGAGGATGTTCCCCATGTTGACGTTGGGCCCGAACAGATAGACAAGCAGACCCTGAAGCGCGCGCTTGCCTGCATAGGGCAGATAGGTGCCCGGAATCTCGAAGATGATGTCCTCCAGACCGACTTTGCTCACCAGGTCCTCAAGGACGGCCCGGCCGGCCACTTTTTCCCCCATGTCTCCGCAGATGACACGCAGTAGGTGCCCTTCGAGGTAGCTACCCTCGCAGCCCATCTCTCGATAGGCCCTGAAGGTGCCGGCGGCGACATCGACGTTCAAGCCTCCGCCCTCGCCCCGTACCTGGTCGCCCTCGGGAAACTTCTTGCCGACCTCGCCGTGGATCACGAAACCCATCTCCCGGCATTTGTCCGCGAACACCCGGTCGGAAGTGATGTCGGATTGCGTCGGCATCGATTCGCTGGAAACCTCGACACCTTCGAAGCCAAGATCCCTCAGGTATTGAAGGACTTCGTCTTCGCGCTTCTGAACGCGAGCGATCTCGAGAACGGGACCGCCGCACATCGTCTCGATGCCATGCGCCTTGTACATCTCGATTTTGCGTTTGACGATCTTCTCCGTCTGGTGCAGGTGCCAGGCGCTGATCTTCGCGATGTCGATCGCATCGTCGAAGCCCTCGAGGAACCCCTCGATGAATGTCGAAGGCCAACCTCGGTCGAACACCATTGTTCGCCGCAGCCTCCTGGGCTTGCCTGGCTTCTCGGGCAACTGAAGCATCGGGACGAAGTGGCCGTCGGTGGTCACGCGGTACTCCTCCTTGGTTTCGCCAAGTCCCAAATATAAGACTTAAAGTCCCATGACGCTGAGCCAAAGATATAGCACGGAAAACCGGACAGTCAAATGGGGCGGCCGCAGACTCAGCTTCTGACGGAGCGCTGGAGCTTCGTTTTGGACGGTCGTCTTTTAGTCCCATCGAGTTGCTGCTCGTTATTCATCGAGCCGTCCAACACCCGTGTGCCCAGCCTGGCCGTCAGCCGTTTGGCCGCCTCCACCACCATGCGCTGGTGGCGATCGAGCACCGAGTTGAATCTGTCGGTTGGGCCGGCGACTGCGACGCTGCCATAGATCGATTCGCCGACGAACACCGGAGCGGCGACAGAGGATGCACCCGCAACCCGCTCGGCGGTCGTGATTGCGTATCCGCGGCTGCGGATCTGCGCCAGCTGGCTGGTGGTTTCCGCGGCCTGCACTTTCCCGACCCCATGAGTCTTGAGCACGACGGCTGCGACGTCCGGCGGCAGGTAAGCCAAAATCACCTTGCCCGCAGCGCCCAGGTGAAGCGGATAGCGGCTTCCAACCTGAACGAAATGGCGGAGTTCGCTCGGCGGCTCGACCGTGTTGACGCATATCCGCCACGGCACGTCGATCAGGCTGAATGACACCGATTCACCCGTCTGATGCATCAGGTCGATGAGCGGGACCATCACCTGATCCCCGGATCCGAGCTGTCGCCGCGCGGTGAGTCCGAGCTGCAGAATGCGCGGCCCGAGCGCATAGCGTTTCGTCAGCGGATCCTGATAAACGAACCCCGCGGCGACCAGCGCCTTTAGGTCGCGAAACACGCTGCTGCGCGGCAGCCTGGTGCGGGCAATGATGTCCGCGGCGGAAAGGGTGAGCTCCGCTCGGGGCGCGCCGTCGCTGTGAGATCCTGCCGGGCTGCTCCGGTCGAAACAATCCAGGATCCGGATCTGCGACAAGGTTCAGCAGAGCCTCGCATTTCTTCGGATCGTTGTCCAGCGGCGGGGGTCGTTCCTTGACACGTCCTTCGGGCCATGCTATCACTACGCGAGACACTCAGTCCCATATGTGGGACTGGCATTGGACAAGTGGTTGGAGGGCGGACCGATCGGGTCGATGCTGATGCGCCGGTGACAATCCTTCTTCACGGCATCGGCTTCGGCCTGGTCACCGCTTCGATCATCGCGCTCGCCTCGGTCGCTTTCTCCCTTCAGTTCAGCGTCACGACGACTCCCAACTTTGCTCACGGAGAGCTCCTCACGGCCGGCGCTTACGGCGCACTGATCGCGCAGACGCTCACGCACAACTTGGTCCTGGAGGTCCTCGCGGCCATGGCAGCGGGGGCGGCGGTGGCGTCTGTGATGAACTTCGCCATCCTGCAGCCATTCTTGAGGATCGGCTCCAAACGCTTGACGATCTTTCTGGTCACGGTCGCGATCGGCCTGATCATTCAGAACGGGCTTCTCATCTTCTTCGGCGGCGCCCCCAGCGCCTATCAACTGCCGTTCTTCGAGCTCCATCAGGTCGGCCCGTTCTTGTGGACCACTCTCGACGAGGCGATCATGCTCGGCACGCTGGGCGTCCTGCTGGCGCTGCACGTCCTGCTGCGTTACACGAAGTTCGGAAAGTCACTTCGGGCTGTTTCCGACAATCCGCAGCTCGCGAGAGTGACCGGAATCAATACTCCGCGCGTGATCCAACTCACGTGGGGCATTGATGGCCTGATCGCGGGTTTTGCGGGCTTCGTCCTGGCGGCGTACGTCGGCACCGTCACACCGACGCTTGGGTTCAGCTTTCTGGTGGTCGTCTTCGCCGCGTCGGTGATTGGCGGCCTGGGCAGGCCCTACGGAACGCTCGTCGGGGCACTCCTCATTGGGCTGACGATGGAGATCAGCGCCAACTACATCCCTGCCGAGTACAAGACCTCGGTTGCGTTTGCGCTTCTGATTCTGACGCTGCTCCTGCGACCCAGCGGCATCTTCGCCACTCAGATCTGGAAGTTCTCGGAATGATCGATTACCTGATCACGATCATCACGCTGGGCACGATCTTCGCGATCGTGACGCTTGCCCTCAACGTGCGTTGGGGCTGGGCCGGTGAGTTCGACTTTTTCGTCTACGGTCTGCTCGCGCTCGGGGCTTACGTCTACGCAGTGGTGACGCTGCCGCCTGCCCCCAAGGACGATCCGGGCTTCATCTACATGCTCGGCTTGAGCCAGCCTTTCCCAGTCGGCGTACTGGCGGCGATGACCGTGACAGGGCTCGTTTCGCTCGTCGTCGGCGCCGTCGCACTGAGAAGCCTGCGCCAGGTCTTCTTCGGAATCATGACATTCTCCTCGGTCTTGATCATGGCCGCGATCATCAGCCAGGAGACGCGGCTCTTCAACGGTTATAACGGCGTCTTCGGGCTGACTCAGCCGTTCAACGACATCCTCCAGTGGCCCGACGCCCAGTACTCGTACTTCTTCCTGGGCCTTTGCATCGTGGTCCTGGTCGCCGTCTATCTGTTGCTCGAACGCATTTTTTGGAGCCCGTACGGCCTGGTGCTTAGGGCAATTCGGGAGGACGAGGTCTCCGCCGCCGCGTTCGGGTTTAACCCGTACACCGCGCGGCTCAAGGCGTACGTACTCGGCGGGGTCATCTCGGGCCTGGCGGGAGCGCTATTGGTCAGCTACCTGACTGCATTCAACACTGACGCCTGGACACCGCAGGAGACAGTCCTGATCTTCGCCTGCATCATCATCGGTGGTACCGGGAACGGCCGCGGCGCGGTGCTGGGCAGCTTCATCGTTTTCGGCCTGATCCTCGAAGGCACTCGATTCCTGCCCGACATTCCCGGGCATCCTGATGCCCCAGCTGCGATCAGGGCCATCGCTATCGCGGTGGTGATGCTGGTGTTCCTCCGCTGGCGGCCTCAAGGCGTGTTGCCTGAGCGGCACCTCCACGACGGCGCGAAGGTGACTGGCGCCGGCGGCCTGGGTCGCTTGCTACGAGGGTTCTTCCCGGCCAGGGCGCGCTGATGGCCGACCTCCTCGTCGTCGAAGGGATCTCCAAGAGCTTTGGCGGCGTGCATGCCATCAACGAGATGTCCTTCAGCGTCGCCGAGGGCACGGTCACCGGATTGATCGGTCCCAACGGAGCCGGCAAGAGCACTCTGATCGAGGTCGTCACCGGTTTCTTGAAGCCGGATCGCGGAGAGATTCGCTTCTCCGGGCGGGCCATCGCATCGATGGCTCCCCATCGAATTAGCCGGCTGGGGCTCATGCGCACTTTTCAACTGCCCCGCGAATGGCCCGCCATGACCGTGATGGAGAACATGCTGGCGGCCGCCGTTGACGCCAAGCGCGGGGCGCTCTGGAGGGCGGTATTGACGCCAGGCGCGCTCGCTCGGGCGCAGGCCGCTGACGCGGAGCGGGCGCGCCAGGTGCTCGACTCGTTCGGATTGCTGAGCCTTCGCAACGACCTCGCGAAGACGCTCAGTGGGGGTCAGAAGCGTCTGCTCGAATTTGCTCGACTCGTGATGGCGAGGCCGAAGATGGTCTTGCTCGACGAGCCGATGGCCGGTGTCAACCCAACCATGCGGGCCCGGATCCAGGAGTCCATCAAAGGCCTGGTCGAACGCGGCATGACTGTTTTGCTGGTCGAGCACAACCTCGAAACGGTCGAGGCCCTGTGCAGCACCGTCGTCGTAATGGCCGTCGGCCAGCGCATTGCGGCAGGCAGCATGCGTGAGCTGCGCTCGAATCGTGCGGTAGTCGATGCTTACCTCGGTTCGGACGCCGCCATGTCGGCAACCGCCGATGGCTGACGCACTGCTCGAGGTCAGAAAGCTCAGCGCCGGCTATGGCGGGCCGCCGATCGTGATCGATGTCGATCTTCGGGCAAAGGCCGGCGAGATCACCGTGATCGTGGGGCTCAATGGCGCCGGAAAGTCAACCCTCCTGCGGGCGATAGCGGGGGTCCTGGCGGTCAGCAGCGGAAGCGTCGTCCTCAACGGAACCGACGTCACTGGCCGTCACTCGGAGGAGCTGCTCAAGGTCGGGATTTCTTACGTGCCTCAAGTCGACAACGTTTTCCCCTCTCTTTCGGTGCGCGAGAACCTCGAGATGGGCGGATACATCCTGCGGTCGCGCGCGGAGCTGAAAGCGAAGATCGAGGAGATCTGCCATCTGTTCCCTGACCTGAAAGGAGCGCTGCGCCGGCCCGCGCGCACTTTGAGCGGGGGCCAGAGGCACATGCTGGCCGTGGCACGGGGCCTCATGGTCAAGCCGGCCGTCCTGTTGCTCGACGAGCCGACCGCGGGACTTGCACCGAAGGTCGAGTCGACTGTCTGGGAAAACATCGAAGCGATCCGCGCCACGAGCGTCGCTCTCGTCGTCGTCGATCAGAACGTTCGCCGCGCTCTCTCGCATGCCGATTGGGCCTACGTGATGTCGCTCGGGCGCAACCTCGCCGATGGTCCGGGCGAGGAGCTGCTGGGCAGCGACGACGTTGGCGGCCTCTACACGGCCGTGACCAAGGAGTCGAGAGGCCCCTGACCTGGGCCGGGCGAGCCACGGCGAGAAAACAACACAGAACAAACAACAGGGAGGACGCAATGAGACTCAAACAACGATCGCTGGCCACAACCCTGGCTGCGATCGCACTGGGAGCGCTGGCTACGGCGGCGTGCGGCAGTTCGTCGACTGCACAGTCCGGGCCCCCGATCAACATCGGGGTCGAAGGCCCAATGACCGGCCAGTACGCGGATGTCGGCGCGGGATTTTGGCGTGGAGCGCAGGCTGCGGCGGCTGAGATCAACGCCGAAGGTGGAGTGCTCGGCGGCCGGAAGCTCAACGTGATCCAGGCCGACGATGTTTCCGATCCTGCGGACGCTCTCCCCGCCATCAAGAAACTGGTCGACGTCGACAAGATCGTCGGCCTCGATGGTCCCAACAGCACGGTCCTGCCGGCCATCTCTCCGATCCTCACCTCGAACAAGATCCCGACCATGTTCCAGGGCGGCACGACGCACTTCGACTCCAACACGAACCAGTGGCTCTGGCGGCCAAGTCCGTCCGACTCGCAGCTCGGTGTGGCCATGGCGGCCTACGCGCTGAGCAAGGGATACAAGACGGCAGCGCTGGTGTTCGCCAGCGTTGCATCGGCGCAAACGCTCAAGGGCGTGGTCAAGGACACGTATACGAAGAACGGCGGGACGATCACCGCCGAGGTCACGATCGCGACCGGTCAGACCTCCTACCGATCCGAGGTCGAGCAGGTGGTCGCCAGCAATCCGCAGGTCATATTCCTCCAGGTAGACCCGCCCACGGCTGGACCCCTCTTCACGAACTTCAAGCAGGTCGACAACCTGGCGATCCCGTTCGTCGGCAGCGACCTCACCGCCGGCAGCGATTTCATAACCGCAGTCACTCCGGCGATCGCGTCTAAATCGCTGATCTCAATCCAGGGCAGCACCAGCGCCGGGCCCGGAGCTGCGCCCTTCACCAAGTACTACGGCACCATGTACAGCGGCGACCCGGTCTCCGGTGCGAACTACTCGTACGACGCGATCATGCAGTTGGCGCTCGCGATACAAAAGGCCGGCAGCACCGACACCACCAAGATCGATGCCGCCATTCCAGAGATCGCAAATCCGCCAGGGACGGACGTGTCGGAATGGTCAACCGCCCTCAAGGAGCTCAACGCGGGCCACAAGATCCACTTCGTCGGCGCAGGCGGCCCGGCGGGTTACAACTCGAACCACAACGCGCTCGGCGCCTTCTCGGCATTCCAGGCGAACGCGAGCGGAAGCCTGCAAGACATCGCCGACATCAGTCTTGACGCGATGGCCAAAGCAGCCAACGGCACTCTGCATCCGTGACCAGCAGCTCGAAAGATCAAATCGGGAGGACCCGGGCGTTTTGCCCGGGTCCGGCCCGCCAACCCGTGAACCAATTGGAGGAGTGATGAAATTCGTCGACCTGACCCAGCCCCTGTCGCCCTCGACGCCCCGCTCGTCTGACCATCCGCAGGTTGCCTTCCCGGTTCTCCGGCACTACTCGACCCACGGCACCATGACCCGCGAGGTGCATGCATCGCTGCATTCCGGAACTCATGTCGACGCGCCTTCGCTTTATGACCCGGTCGGCAAGAACATCGACGATCTGCCGCTGGAGATGTTTTGCGGCAGTGGGCTCGTCATCGACTTTTCCGATCTCGGAGATTGGGGCGAGATCACATCGGAAGTGCTCGACAAGAAGGCGTCGGAGATTAAGTCGGGCGACATCCTTGGTCTTTACACCGGCTGGGGCAAGTACTACTTCAGCGACGAGGAACGATATGTCCTCAAGGCGCCTGGACTGGACACGAGCGGGGTCGATTGGGTCGTCAAGCGCAAGATCAAGGCGATCTATTCGGACACGCCCAGTTCCGAGCACATCTTCATGCGCTCCGGGCAATGGCGCGTGATGCGGCCGGACGTATTCGACAAGGCCAACATTGAGGCCGCCCGTTTTCCTCGTGCCTACGCGCACAAGCACATGCTGCCCGCCAACATCATGATGGTCGAGAACCTGTCCGAGGCTCTCGGCACGCTGGTAGGCAAGAGGGTCAACCTCCTAGCATTCCCAGCCAAGTACGCGGGCGTTGAAGGCGCGCCCGCCCGAGTGGCAGCAATCACGGAATTTCCCTAGTGGTCGTCGGGCCACAAGACCAGCGGCTCATGGTCGTGGGCGCGCATGCCGCGGACTTCGTTTGGCGTTCGGCGGGTGCGATCGCCTCGATTACAAGCCGCGGCGGCAAGGCCGTCGCGATAGCGCTGAGCTACGGCGCGCGTGGTGAGTCCGGCGAGCTCTGGTCCAAGCCGGGGCAGATGCTCGACCAGGTGGTTCGAACGCGCCACGCTGAAGCAACCGCGGCCGCCAAAGCGATCGGCGCTGAATTCGACTGCTTCGACCTCGGCGACTACCCACTCAACGTGAACGCCGACGCGCTCGAGCGTTTGGCGCAGCTCATGCGCGATTTCGAACCGCAGATTGTCATCACGCACACGCCGCTGGATCCTTTCAACCCCGACCATCCCGCAGCGCATGACGCCGCGGTTCGCGCCGAGCAACTCGCCACAGGAGCCGGCCGTGCAGCCGCGTTCAAAACTATCCCGCAGCCACAGGTGCTCTTCTTTGAGCCGCACTATCCCGACTCAAGCGATTTCGTGCCGAATGTTTACCTCGACGTGACGCCCGTCCATGAGCTGAAGGTGCAGGCGATGGCCGCCATCGCCTCGCAGCGTTACATGCCCGAATACCAGGAAATGAGAGCGAAGCAGCGGGCGTGGCAGGCACGCCGGCTGTCGGGGCGGTCGGACATCCAGTTCGTGGAAGTGTTTCAGCGCTTTACGCCTCAGATCGTCGATCGGCTGTGACCGACTTAGAAGCCCTCGCCACTCTAGGCGTGGCGACCGTTCACGAAGCTCTCGGCCGCCAAGGTTTGATCGATGTCGACCTGGTCCAGATCGTGCCCGGCAGCCGGGCGGCTGGTCGAGCGCGAACCGTGAAGGCTGGTCAGGGCGACAACCTGATGGTTCACGCGGCGCTCGATCAGGTTCAGCCCGGCGAGGTGCTGGTGTTGACCATGCACAAGCCGGCGCCAGTCGCGCTGCTCGGTGAGCTGATCGCGATCCAGGCGCTGCACCGAAAGGTGGCGGCGGTGTTGGTCGACGCAGCAGTACGTGACATCGAACCGTTGCGGACGCTCGGACTTCCGATCTGGGCTCGGTGGGTCAGAGCGACGGGCGCAACCAAGGACGTCGTCGGCCTTATCGACGGACCCGTCACCGTCGGCGGGGCCGTCATCCATGCCGGCGACATCATTGTGCTAGACGCGGACGGAGCGGTCGTGATACCGAACGCCAGTTTGCGCCAAACACTGGCCACGGCTCAGGATCGCGAACGTCGCGAATCCGAGTCGCGCGAGAAGTATCGGGGCGGAGCGCTGGCCTATGACCTGAGCGGCATGCGCGCGAAAGTCGAGGGACTGCGCACGCCGGATCCCAAAGACCGATAGTGCCACGGCTCGAACCGATCGCCGCCGGTTCCGAGACGGCTGAAATCGAGAGCGTCTTCGAGTCGATTCGGGCGCGAGGCGGCGAACCCTCGCCCCTTTACCGCACGCTGGCGTACGCACCGGCACTCCTCGAAGCCTGGGCTTCGTTCGCGCGCGCTCTTCGATATCGAATATCGATCGAGCGATCGTTGGTCGAGCTCGTCATCATGCGTCTCGCTCAGCTGTCGCGCGCGCAGTACCAGTGGGCTTACCACTGGCAGCCCGCCCTCGCCGCGGGGATCACCGAGGCCCAGTTGAACGGCCTGGAGGCCTGGCGCGATAGGGCCGAGTTCAACTCGAGGCAGCGGACCGCGCTTGGTTACGCAGAGGCGATGTTCAGCGGCGGTGTGACCGATTCCCTATTTAGCGGTTTGAACAGGGAGTTCGATGCCCGCTCGCTCGTCGAGCTGACGCTCACCATCGGCTTCTACATCAACGTTGGGCGCGTTCTCGACGCTCTCCAGATCGAGGTCGATGCCGGCCGACGGCGATTCCTCCCCTGACGTCGTGAAGCACGCATGACCTGGGTGGTGGCCGGCTGAGCAAGCGCCGGCTGTTCGTCGACACCACGCCGGTGCGCGTCTCGCGCGATTTTCGCCTGCTCTGGATCGCGCAGCTGATCTCATGGGCTGGGAGACAGACGGTCGTTGTGGCAATGCCATACCAGGTGTATGTGCTGACCCACTCGTCCTTCGCCGTCGGAGCCCTCGGGCTGATCCAGGTCGGCCCCATCGTTGTCGCCGGGCTTTACGGTGGCGGGCTGGCCGATCGTTTCGACCGTCGTCTGGTTCAGCTCGGCGGTAAGACTGCCGGGGCCTGCGGTTCTGTGGTCCTCGCCCTCGGTGCAATCCACCTCCGAGCTCCGGTCGCATTCGTATTCGTGGTCTCGGCGATCACCGCAGCTGCCTGGGCGATCGATCAGTCCGCTCGCGGCGCGACCGTTCCGCGCCTTGTCGGCCCTGAGCTGCTGCCATCGGCGATGGGCCTTACCCAGGTGACGTATCAGACCGCCGCGATCGTCGGCCCGGCGCTCGGTGGCCTCATCATCGCGACTCTTGGACTGCCGTGGACGTATGCGATCGACGCGATCACCTACCTGCCTGTTGCGGGCCTGCTGCTCCAGCTGAAGCCGCTGCCGCCACTGGCTGAGAGCGGGGTTCGGTTTGGCTGGAAGGCGCCGGCCGACGCCCTCGGGTACGTGCGCAGCCACCGGCTGATCCTCGGACTCTTCTCGGCTGATCTCATCGCCATGGTGTTCGGCATGCCGACCGCGGTTTTCCCAGCGTTGGTGCTGACGGTTTTCGGCTACAGTCCCGCGGTTCTGGGGCTGCTCTACGCCGCTCCCGCGACCGGCGCGCTCGCCGCCTCGGTCGTATCGGGATGGATTGGCTCAGTCGAACGCCAAGGTCGCGCCGTTTTGTGGGCGATCGCTCTCTGGGGAGCCGCGATCGCCGGCTTCGGTGTTGCCGGTCGAATGCTCTGGCTCGGGCTCCCACTGCTCGCGATAGCCGGCGGCGCAGACCTTGTCAGCGCGATCTTCCGAAGCACGATTCTCCAGCTCTCAATCCCTGACACCATGCGCGGAAGGATGAGCGCATTCCATTCCATGGTGACGACGACTGGACCGCGCCTCGGCGATTTGGAAGCCGGCACTGTGGCTGCCCTGGTCAACCCGATCTTTTCTGTGGTCTCCGGTGGAGTTGCTTGCGTTATTGGCATCGCACTGCTCGCAGCAGTGCTTTCGGAGTTGAGAACTCAGCGTGCCTTGGTGCGCGCGTCGGTCGTAGACGCTCCTAGCGCCGGCTGAGCCGACGCAAATTGGGCTGTGGCGGCCCGTTTGCGGCAATCCCGTCGACTAGACTCGCTCCCACGGCTCGAGCACATTGCCGTCGGGGTCAAGCGCGTAGAACCGCCTTTGCTTCGCCGTCGAAATCGACAGGTGACGAGAGCAAGCGAACCCCAGCGTCAGTGAGCCGTCCAAAGATCGCGTTGAGGTCCGCCACCTCTAAGCAAAAATGCGTTATCCCGTGATCGAATAATGCCCGGCAACCCCTGGGGTCTGCTTTGGATGCCTGAATTCGCGAGTATGCCGGCGTAGAAAAGAGTCAGAAGACTGCTTGTTGCTGCTTTCGCGAATCCCCGTCTGATTGATGAAGGTTGGTGGCGTCAGTGCGCTCGAACCGGCTGTAGTCCCAATACCTTTCGGTTAGCAATGGCAACCAACGGCTGGCCCGCGTCGGATCGGGACCGAGACTCCCACGAGGGGAACCTTGCCCCGCACGGATGCGAGGTAGATCGCTGAAGGTCTAGACTCCATCAGACGCCTGACCAGATCTGATCGCCGGTCACTTCGACTTGATCCCGAGTCGAATCAATTAGCGCTTATTTCCTACGGCAGTTGTCGGAAAGCCAGGCACGAAACGGCCATGACCTGCCCGGCCGATGACCACGTCCTTCTCGAACACAACCTCACCGCGGCAAATGGTGTAAACCGGCCATCCAATCACTTCAGAGCCTTCAAAGAGCTCAAGATCGGCGGCGGATTTGAGTAGGGAACCGCTTAAGGTGCGGCGTTCGTTGGGATCCAAGATGCAAAGGTCGCCGTCTGCGCCGACAGCGATCGTGCCCTTTCGCGGATAAAGTCCAAAGACTCGAGCTGGGTTGGTGGAAATCAACTGCACGAATCGCTCAACGGCCATCCCGCGCTTGTGCACAGCCTCTGAGTACAACATTGGGAGCAGACTCTGAAGGTTGGCCACCCCTTTCGGAACAGTATCGAACGTGTCTCCCTCAATGTATTTCTGAGCCGCCGTGAAGCCCACATGGTCACTAGCGACAACATCGATTTCTTGTCGGGCTAACGCCTGCCAGAGGCGGTCTCGGTCAGCTTCCTCACGAAGCGGCGGCGTACCCACATACCTAGCTGCGACTTCGTCAGCTGCATCGAATCGATCCGCCGTGAGGTACAGGTACAGCGGTCGAGTTTCGATCTCGACCTGGACGCCACGCGACCGAGCGGAAAGAGCCTCGTCGAGAGCGGATGCAGCCGACAGGTGCACGATGTACGAAGGCACCTCTGCCACGGCTGCCATGTTGATCGCTTCGGCGGTGGCGGAAATCTCGGCCTCGACTGGTTTCGATTCGGGGTAATACCTGGGTGATACTCGGCCAGCGGCCAACAGCGCGGCACGGCAGTAGTCGAGGATGGCGCCGTCCTCGCAATCGAACATCGCTAGGCCACCCAGTCGGCCAACGCGCGAAAGGAGTCGCAGATACTTGCTGCCGTTCGTCATGAAATCGGGCTGCGGCGTATAGAACTTGAAAGAGGGCATGCCGGCGGCGATGACTTCTTCTACCTCGTCGACATATCCCTGACTAAATGTCGTAACAACCATGTGAAGCCCGTAATCGATATGGGACGAGGAGGCAGCGTTGTTGACTCGCTTGAAAGCGTCGATAAGGCTCTCGGAGTCAAGTGGATAAACGAAATCACAGACGGTCGTAATCCCACCCGCGGCCGCGCCTCGCGTACCGGATTCGAAGTCATCTGCCGGTCGCCGCTCATCAGGAAACGGCCAGACACTGTTTAGATGCGTGTGAGCATCGATTCCACCAGGCAGCACAAGAAGGCCTGAGGCATCGATCACGCGCCGCGACGCAGGCTCTTCGGGACCGACCGAGATGATCTTTTGGCCTCGGATGGCAACGTTCGCGAGCTGCCGACCATCCTCGGTTACCACAGTTCCGCCCCTGACCAATAGGTCACAGGCGAGGCCCGGCAACTCTACTCCCACTGTTTCACTCCGGCGGCGAAGGCAACGTTCCGCCACCACGTTCGCGCACGATTTCTTGAAATCGCTGCCAGCGATCTTCCCTAGCCTGCTCGAGCCTGTCCAGATCCCACTCCTCTATCGACTTGTGCGGTTGGTAGTCACGAAGTGAGCGAGCGACGACCTCCGCATACTCGCGCGGCACGATTACGACACCTTCGATGTCTGCGACCACAACGTCGCCTGGGTGGACGACAACGCCTCCGCAATTGATCGGCACGTTTATCTCACCGGGGCGCGTCTTTGGTGGAGAAAACGCGCTGACGCTTCGGCCGAACACGGGAAATTCCAACGCCTGGAGCTCGGTGACGTCCCGCCAACCGCCGTCGACGACCGCACCTCTGAGGCCCGACTTTATTGGCAAGGCGAGCGAGCCTGCACCGGTTGCACATGCGTCGGTAGCCCTCCAGTCGATCACGAGAACATCTCCCGGCCGAACCATCGCTAGAGCACCATGGACCGCAAGGTTGTCGCCAGGCACTGCTTTGACCGTTAACGCCTGACCGACAAGACGACGAATCGGCTGGTATAGCGGTCGGATCGCCGCATCCAGCGTGTAGAGCTGGCCGACCGCATCACTCACGTCTGGGACGTAGGCCGCCGCGAAGCGCTCGAGGATTGCATCTGCGACTGGTAAGGCATGTTCGAGAACACGAGGCGGCACGACCGGCGTGTGCCCGAAGTCAGAGCTCATGCAGACCGCTGCCGAAATGGGTGCAGAGGAAGACCCTCGGTTGGCCAATCATCAACTATTAGGACACGGCCGCACTCGGCGTCGGTTATTAACAAGATTCGCGAGGGTCCAAGTGCGACATTCGTGTACTTGGCGCTGCGACCAGGGCAGAAAGAGTGCAGCAACACGCCGTTTCGGTCGTATGTCTGGATCTCACCTGGCCGGCCGTCGTAGGCGACTGCCGTCGTAATCAGGTTGCCTTCGGCATCGAAGGCGAAACCATCTGGCATCCCGAATGCCATCTCGACGAAGACCTCGGGCCGCCCGAGCCCGGCGGACAGGATCGGAAACCGCCAGATCCGACGTTCGCCGGTCGATGCGACATAGACCGCGTCGTCCTCTATCCCAAAACCAATGCCGTTCGGATACCAAGGAAGCGAACAGAGCAGCTGCGCTTCCCCGGTTCCTGGGTCGCAGCGCCACAGTCGTCCGTCGTCGCGGGCCGGACGGCCACGCGTCGGATCCGTTACGTAAAGGAGGCCATCCGGGCCGAAACAAAGGTCATTGGGCGAAACCGGATCTTGAGTGAGCCAATCTACGTGACCGCCCGGGCGCACGACCTGTATTCCTCCAGTCACAAAGGGCCATCGGTGCGCCGGACGGGTGCCGCCGTTCTGGCTGACATAGAAGGTCCCGCCCACCGACTCGACTGAACCCTCCGTGGCGCCGTTGGGGCCGCCGCCAGTGACCGTAAGGACGCTGACATCGTTACCAGTGATCCTGAACAGGCATCCTCTGTCGATCGAGGTGACGATGAAGTCACCGCTCTGAGTGATGACTGGGCCCTCGGTAAAACCGAGGTCGCTCGCCAGCACTCGAGCTTCCACGCTGCTAGGCCCTGCCTTGCAGCCAGACGTACGGCGTCCTGTCCCTAGCCAATCTCAAGCACGGGCCTGCGGCACAGCGCGACAAACGCTTTATCGATTGGATTTCAGCCAGCGTTCGAGTCTCGCCCGTCACGCTCACAGTGGCCGGTCAATTGACGTCATCTCCCTTGATGGCACCGGTGATCAGCCCAACGATCTCTTCGCGGTTCGTGTCGCTGCGGTTCCGGATGCCGACGCGGCGGCCATGACGCAAGACAACGAGGCGGTCGGCCACCTCGAATACGTGCTCCATGTTGTGGCTGATGACCAGAACGGTTCTGCCGTGCTGCTTCAAATCGTCGATCAGCTCGTTGACCTTGGCACTCTGCGCAACTCCCAAAGCTGCAGTGGGTTCGTCCATCAGGAAGATGCGAGCCGACTGGGCCAACGTTCTCGCAATCGCGACTGCCTGACGCTGGCCGCCCGAAAGCTGTCCCACGCTCGTGCGGACAGATGGCAGGTCGACGCGCAGCAGCTTGAGGACTTCGCGCGCGTCCTTGTACATGCGCGCGTAATCCACTACGAAGCCGAAGCGGCGCGGAATTTTGCCCAGATAAATGTTTCGTGCGACATCGAGCGTGTCGACTACCGCAAGATCTTGGTAGACCGTTCCTATGCCATTCCGCAGCGCATCGGTGGGGGTTCGAATCTCGAGCTCCCTGCCGTCCATGGCGATCCCACCGACGTCAGCTGTGTATACACCGGACAGGATCTTTACGAGCGTGCTCTTGCCCGCCCCGTTGTCTCCGAGCAGAGCTACGGTCTCGCCGGCGGCGAGCTCAAAAGAGACATCGACTAGCGCCTGGACATGGCCGAAGGATTTGGAAACATTACGGACTTCGAGCAAGGGCCTGCTGTTGTCCGAGGGCGTTTTGGGCAGTGGCTCAATTACCGCGTCCATCTACTCGAGGTCCTCCGAGCGGGAGCGCGGCCGCCGGCCAAGCTTGGCCAGGAGTTCGCCGAACCAGGGAGCGCTTAGCGATCCTCGAGTCGCCTGATCGATGATCACGGCGCCCATGATGATCACGCCAACCAGTACCTGCTGCCAGAACTGGGAAACATCAAGCAACGTCAATCCGTCCGAGATGGTCACCACGATCATGATGCCGCCGAAGGTGCCCCACAGCGACCCGACACCACCCGTCAGGGACGTTCCGCCGATGATTACCCCCGCGACCGCAGGGAGCAGGTCATCAGCCCCGTAGGTACCACTTCCAGCGTTCAAACGGGAAGTGATGACGATGCCGGAGACAGCCGACAGAAAGCCGCTTAGCGCCAAGACGGCCACGGTCACTTTCGACCAACTAATGCCCACGCGTGTGGCGGCAATCCGATTTCCGCCAACCGCGAATAGTTGCAGGCCAAACACCGTCCGAGTCAGCACAAACTGCAGTAAGACATAGAACAAGGCCGGCACCAAGATCGACAACGGTATTGGTCCTAGCCAGTTGTTACCGATCAACTGATAGGCATCTGGAAAGTCCACCACTGGTTCGCCATTGGTGATAAGGAATGCAGTGCCTTGAACAATGCCGAGCATGGCGAGAGTTGTGATGAAGGTCGGGAGCCTTCCGATGACTGTTACCGCACCGCTGATGAATCCGGCGAACGTTCCAGCGGCAACCGCGCCGAGCATTCCCAGTGGCCAGGGGACCCCGGCTTTGATAATCAGGATTGCGCTGACTGAGCCGGCAAATGCCTGCATTGCCGCGAATGAGAGGTCGATCTCGCCGGCGATCAAGACGATGGTAAGAGCCGCCCCAATCAGAGATAGGGTGGATGCTGAGATCAAAAGGGTGCGGATGTTCGCGACCGTGAAGAAATATGGCGACAAGATTGTCAATACGATCCACATCACCAACAGGGCGACGTAGATGCCGACGACCTGGAAATTCCATCGCGGAAAGCGTGAGCGCAGACCTAGCCTGGCGACCGCGACGCGTAGCCGCGGCACGTCCGGGGCCTGCGTTTCACGCACCCGCATTGGACACTCCTCCCGATAGCGAATCTAGCGACGGACGGTCCTCAGTCTCCCGCTACTACTTACAGCCGTTTTGCGCGCTCTGCAGCCGCGCCTTAAGGCTGACGCTGGTGACATCAGGCTTTGATCCATCAAGGATCCCCTTGGCGGTGGCCTGGTCAACCTGAACAGGAGTCACGTTCACAGTGGCCACCTGTTGCCCCGCCTTTAGCTTGAGCGCAGTATCGACCGTTGAAATTCCGAACGGCTGACCCGCGATTAGGACTGTCTCACTCAACTGTCCCTGCAAAATGCTGCCCAGGGCCTCACATGTTCCGTTGTTCCCTGTGATAAGGATCTTTCCGATCTTTCCATTCTGCTGAACCGCTCGAACGATTCCCATCGCGACATCGTCATTTGCACCGGCGATGGCCTTGATGTTCGGGTGAGCAGTTAGAACCTGGAGTGCGACCGTGTACCCGGTATTCCGATCATGCCCACCCGGCACCTGAGCTACCAATGGGCAGCTCGAGCAATTCTGCTGGAGCGCTTCTCGGAAGCCAGTGTGCACGGCCTGGATGGCTTCGTCACCTGGAGGGCCCTCGAGCAGTCCAACGTCTCCGCCACCTTGGGCGCTCATGGTCTTGCCTAGCCAAGTACCACCCATCTCACCCACCGTCTTGAAATCGAGAGTGATCAAAGCGTCGTTGTGGCCCTGTGCGGTACAGGCGAACAGACAGATGGTTTTAATGCCTGCCTTGTTCGCTTGCTCGATGCACGTTGAAGTAGCAACTGCATCGAGCGTGTCGTAGGCCAACACGTCAATCTGCGAGTTGACGATTCGCTGACAGGCGTCCAGCCAAGGCCCGGTCTCGGAGGTGCCGCCCTCGAGGATAGTCACGTTGCCTAGCTCCTTGGCGCGGGCCTGGGCGCCTTTGTAGATGTCATTGATCGTCTGGTTTGTCAGATCAGGCAAAACCAAGCCGAGGCGTAGGGGTTTGCTTGCTGTGTTGTTGGATGACGATCCGCATGCAACCACCGCCAGAAATACAGCTGCGACAAGAGCTGTCCATTTTCGCGCCGGACGGGATACTGACATGCCAGTTGCTTCCTCCTATCGAATTGCCCGCAAGAAGCGGGACGGGCAGCTCTTCCAGCACCGAAGGGTGCTCATGTGTCGTCGCCCTTGAGATGGCTTCCTATCGGAACCGACTCAAGGCTCTTTTGGACGCGCTCCTCGCCCGCGTCGATGATTGCTGCAAGTAGCGATTCCGCCGTAGCGAAGTCCCGTGCCCGAAGTGCATCGACAACTTCCTTGTGCCTTGCGAAGAACACGGGCGGCGATTCTCGTTCGCCATGCCAAGTGCGCGTCAGGCGTATTTCCGTCTGAAGGTTGCGATAGAAGCGGTCCACCCTCTGGCTCTTTGAGCCAGCAACGATGGCCTCATGGAATCGACGATCCGCATCGAGTAGTGAAGCTCGGTCGTCGGCCGACGCGGCAATTTCCATTCCGCTCAGAGCGGCAGCAACACGATCGAGCCACTGCTCTGGGCGGTGGGCGCCCATTCGCAATCCCGCGAGTTCGATGACACGTCGGGCCTGGTAGACGTCGTGGAGCTCCTCTCCACTGAGTTCACTGACGACAGCCCCTCTATGAAGGGAGCGGCGGATGAGTCCCTCCGCGGCAAGGATCTGTAGACCTTCTCGAACGCTGTTGCGAGACACGCGTAGAGCAGCGGCGATCTCATCTTCAGGCAAACGTAGGCCCGGAGCGAAGTCGCCCCGGAGAAGCCGATCGCGAACAGCGTTCGCGACATGCTGCGCGGTGCTCATGCGTTCAAGAGGGAGGTTGGCTACCGCCGACTCAGCCACGTGCCATTGCCTCCTCGACGGTCTGACGGGCACCGGATATGTCCGCCATCTTTTCGCCGGCATCGAGGCGCTGCTTCAATCCAGGTTCACGCGCCTCCCGGGTGATTAGTGCCTTCGCCAATACGTCAGACCCTTCCGGCCGAACAAAGAACACACCGTCGGTATCGGCAAACACGATGTCTCCGGCATGTACGACCGCCCCACCGATCTGAACGGATCCCAACAGCTCGCCTTCGAGGCCGAGGCGACGGCCGGTAAGGGACGACAGGCCGCGACACCAAACCGGCGGGCCCGATTCGGTAATTTCCGCCCAGTCGGTAATAGGGCCGTCGACGATGACTCCTGTTACGCCGGCTCGCATCGCTGCATGAGCGACCACACCACCCCAGCTAGCGCGGTTCCGCTCACCACAGGTATCGATGACCAGCACCTCGCCCGGTTCGACCAAGTTCAACGCGTAGTGGACAGCAGTGCCATCAAGGGTTGGAATGCGCACCGTGAATGCAGGGCCGACCGCCTTCTGCGGCCGGGTAAGCGCTTGCAGACCGACCGCGTATCCAAAATCGGTCAGGTGCCCTAGAGAGCCCGTAGAGGCCTTTCTAAAGTTCGCAAGCGTCTCTTCGAAGTTGGTGGGCCGCTCGGGGCGCTGACCGATTCGAAATGCCATCTCAACTCCTCCGGGTTTGGGCCAGGATGGGAACGAGCTCGTCTAGGGAGCGGCCATCCTTGAGACCGCGAAAGATCTGGTCCTCAAGCGACATGCGGTGGTGAGCGCGCTCGAGCGTCGCTTCATGGAGCTCGTGGGGAATGACGACCAGTCCATCGCCATCGCCATAGACAACGTCGCCCGGTCGCACCGTCAACCCACCGCATACGACCGGTTGACCGGTTGACCCGTGGACTTTGCTGTACGGCGTATCCGGGCTGACCCCCCTGGCGAACACTGGCCATTCCATGTCGGCGATCTCGTCGCGGTCGCGCGCCGCACCATCGATAACGATCCCCGCGAGTCCGCGCTGACTGGCGGCAAACGACAGGATGGCGCCCCACAGCGCCCGGTCCAGAGAACCCGCGCCGTCAACCACAAGCACATTCCCAGGGCGCGCCTCTCGCAACGCAACCATCAGAGAGGCGTTGTCGCCGGGCGGGGTCTTGACCGTAAACGCTGGCCCAGCGAGCTGGGCGCCAGCCCAAATCGGACGTATTCCTCGATCCATGAGGATCCCGATTGGCGAGACGTCGCAAAGGTGCGCAGTCGAAACCCTCGCCGAGGACGCATGACTCTCCGAGGGTTCGGTATTTCCCACAGCCGCCCATCTTGGCAGCGACTAGTCAACATGTCAACAACAGACCTTTTCAAAAGTTCATAAGCTGCGCTAAGCTGTGCGACTGTGCGGCTCCCAACGAGCCGCGGGGAGGCACGCGCATGACAGCAGCGGTTCGCAATCTCGTCCGGCTGGGCGATATCCAGCAGAAGCCGATCAACGATGGCATGGGACACGTCGAAGGCATGTTTTGGGAGGTATTCACCAAGAACACGGTCGGGAGTGAAGCGCTCCGCCTCCTGGTGCAGGAATACCCGCCTGGCGGTTACACCGAAGGGCATCCAATTCACAAGGACTTCGAGCAGACGTATTACGTGATGTCGGGAACGATGACGCTGTTGCTGGACGGCGTCCGCCACGAGGTGCCTCCTGGCACGTTCGTCTTCATTCCGCGTGGCGTGAAGCACGAGCATCGGAACGACGGCAAGGAACCGATGGTCTTCATGACGATCAACGTCCCCGTGCGCGATGGCGGGGTTCCACCGCTTCCCGGAAACTCATGAGCATCGGCTTCCGCGTCATTACCGAAATAGAACGGCCCTCCAGGGAGGCCGTAAAACAGTTGGCGGAGTGCCGCAGCTGCGACATCTCCGACGTCATGAACCGCGCAGGAACGATGGTCGGCATTCGCGCGGTGTACGCACCAATCAAGAGCATTGCTGGCCCAGCAGTGACCGTTTCGATTCCCGCGGGCGGAATCAACATGGTCAAGATGGGTATTCAGCAGACCAAACCTGGAGACATCCTCGTCGTATCTGCGCAAAGCGACACGACGTACGCAATGCTTGGCGGAAACATAAGTCTTGGAATGCAGGCGCGCGGAGTGAAGGGTTTCATCATTGACGGCGCCGTACGCGATGTGTCCGAGTTGCGGGAACTGGACTTTCCGACCTTCGCGCGTGGCGTTGCGACCGCGGCCGCGGATTTGGGGGGACCGCGGGGGGAGGTCAACGTGCCCATTGCTTGCGGCGGCGTCGTCGTAAACCCCGGCGACATCGTCGTTGCTGATGAAGATGGGATTGTCGTCGTTCCTGGTGCAGTGGCCGAGGAGGTAGCCGCCGGAGTTCGTTCGCTTCATGCGAAGCATGAAGATGCGAAAGTCGTGTTGCGGCGGGGCGACGTTACCGCGATCGACCTAATCACGCGCGACTTCATCAATCAAGGACTGGCCATCGGGTCGAAAGACGACCACATGGTCACCCCGTGACATCCGGAGTCGTGGCGAGCGTCGAAAGCCTCGCGGCCGAGGCTGGCGCGGCAATGCTCCGCGCCGGAGGCAACGCCACTGACGCAGCAGTCGCCACGGCGTTCGCGCAAGGGGTCGTCGACCCGATCTATTGCGGAATCGCGGGCGGTTTCCACGGGCTGTTCTACGACGCCACCTCACACGAATCCAAGGTGATCAGCGCTGGGGGTCGAGCCCCGGCGGCCGCACGGCCTGATATGTGGCGTCCGAGCGGCCAGTGGGGCGCGATGTGGACCGTTGAAGGAAAGCGAAACCGTTTGGGCTATCAGGCGTCGATGGTCCCGGGGTTCGTTCGCGGAGCCCACGAGGCGTTTGTCCGCTTTGGCTCCGGGAACGTGAGCTGGCGTCAAATTTTGGAGCCGGCGATTGCGCTTGCGGGCGACGGATTCGAAGTTTACCCGTACCTCTATCGCCTATGGATGCCGCGAACGGATCGCATTCAGAACTTCTTGGAGTCCGAAGAGGGCACGGCTGTTCTCGGTTTTACGCGAGCGTGCGCAGAGATCTACCTCCATTCCGACGGGACGGTTTATCAGATCGGCGAACGGTTGATCCAAACCGACTATGCCCGCACGCTTCTGCGCGTAGCCGATCAGGGACCGGACGAGTTCTATGAAGGCGAAACGGCTAAAAGCATGGCCGATGACTTCCAGAAGAATGGCGGCCTGATCACCCTCCATGACTTGTCCAGTTTCAAGCCGGATGTTCTTGACCCTTTGCGGTCCAGGTTTCGAGACCTGGAGATGCTGACCGAGCCGGCGCCCACTGTTGGGCCTGTAACCGTCGAAATTCTCAACGTAATCGAGGGATGGGACCTGAAGTCCCTGGGCTGGAACACACCGAATTACCTTGATCGCCTTGCTCGTGCGATGCATCTCGCATTCCGCGATCGCCTGACGCTTTTGGGGGATCCGGACTTCGTGGAAGTCGGTGATGAGCGCATGGTGTCGAAGGATTACGCAGCGCGGCTGCGCAAGCAGATCGAAGAAGGGGTCGAGCTCGGGCCTGTCCCGGTCGCACCGAGTCCATCCGGGACTACCCACGTCAGCGTCATGGACCAGTGGAGCAACGCCGCCGCGATCACCCACTCGCTGGGAATGTCTTCCGGGGTCGTCCACCCCGGTCTTGGCTTCCAAGAGAACTGCCATATGGTCATGTTCGATCCCGTTCCGGGGCGCAGAAACTCGATCGCGCCGGGCAAGCGTCCGATAACTGGCGGAGGCCCGGTGCTCCTATTGCGAGATGGACTCCCCTATCTCCTCATTGGCTCGCCGGCGGGAGCTCGCAAGGTGACGGCGATCGTCCAGACGCTTCTGAACGTCGAGGACTTCGGCATGGATCTAGGTACTGCTGTCGCAGCGGAACGCATTCATGTTGAAGATCAGCCGATGACCGTGATGGTCGAGCCCCATTTCGATCCTAGGGTGCTCCAAGGGCTCGCGCGGCTTGGTCACCGGATCGTGTTCGAGTGGTACACGGCTCGGCTGGCTGGCGTACTACGGGATCCGGATAGCGGTCGGCTACAAGGCGCCTCTGATCCTAGAGGGGATCGAGGGCTCGCAGTTGTCCATGAAAGCAAGGAGGACTGAGCTATGAGCATGCCGACGGAGGAGGTCTTCGCCGCGATCGCAGCAGATCGTGGGCTGAAGCTGTCTCCAGAAAGACTGGAAACGGCACGAGCGATGCATGTCAAGTTTCGGAGCGAACTGGAGCAGCTCAGAAGCGTGCGATTGGAATTCTTGCCGCCCTACATAGAGCCTGAGACTGCAGTCAAGTGGATTGAGAATGGCGGTCATTCGCGGTGAGCCAGCTTGCCGATCTCGGGGTTAAGGAGCTACTAGAGGCGTATCGGACCAAACAAGCATCACCTGTTGAGGCGGTCGAGTCGTGCCTTCAGAGAATTGAGCGATTGGATGATCGCATTCAAGCAGTCCTAACGCTGCTTCCCGACCTTGCGATTGAGTCTGCCCGCGACTCAGAAGCGCGGTGGGTTCGCGGGCAGGCCAGGCCGCTGGAAGGCATCCCTTATGGCCTCAAGGACATCATTGCCACCGCCGGAATCCGCACGACGGGCGGCTCAGCTCTCTATTCCTCTTGGATCCCTAACGAGGACGCAACGCTTGTTCAGCGGCTCAAATCCGCTGGAGCTTCGTTGGTGGCGAAGCTCTATACCTTTGAATTCGCCGGCGGAGCCAATGCGACGACCTGCAATCCCTGGGACCTCGAGCGCACGGCGGCAGGCTCTTCTTCTGGCTCTGCTGCGGCGGTAGCAGCTCGTGAGCTGCCACTGGCAGTGGGAACTGACACGGGTGGCTCAATCGCCATTCCGGCCGCGTTCGTAGGAATAGCTGGCCTTAAAGCAACCTACGGACGGGTACCTCGGACCGGCATCATGCCCCTTTCGTGGACCCTCGATCACGCCGGACCGATGACGCGATCGGCATTTGACGCCGCACTCGCGTTGCAGGTAATGGCGGGGTATGACCCAAAGGACCCGAACTCAGGGAATGTGCCTGTCCACGATTACCTCGCCTCGATTGAAGGCGGAGTCCGAGGACTTTGTATAGGGGTTCCTCAGGACTGGTTTTTCGATATCTGCGACCCCGAGATCGCAGCTACGACCCATGCTGCAATCCGCGAGCTCGAGGGGGCGGGCGCGGTAATCAAGGAATTCGGATTACCCTCGACCAAGCAGGTGCAGCTCCATGCGATTGAGCTGACCGTTACCTACGCGGAGATGTCGTCACTCCATTCGCCGACGTTCTCGCGGCTAGACGAGTACGGGCCCGAGTACCAAAAGCTTCTGACCCGCGGTCAGTTTGTGCACGCCGCCGACTATCTCCACTGTTTGCGTGCTCGCCACCTGGTCCAGCTGGATTTCGAACGCGTCTTTGAAGACGTCGATGTGGCGATCGTCCCAGGCTGCGTTTGCATAGCGCCGAGGCACGATCACATGGTCGCCAAGGTTGGAGACGAGGAGCTTGGGCTTCTGGATGTAATTTCTAGGACCACAGCTGTCTTTGACATCGTCGGGTTGCCTACCATCACCATCCCATCAGGTCTCGACCGAGAGGGACTGCCGATGGGTATCGCAGTGGCGGCTCGGCCGTATGACGAGTCAACGATGTTCCGAGTCGCCCACACATATCAAAAGCTGACCGACCATCACACCCTCGCACCGCCGCTGGTCAAGGCCGATTCGGACGGTAAGCATCACGCTGGCGTGCGCGCTTCAGGTGTCATCGAAAAGGAGATTGTTACGGCAACGAAAGACAGCATCTGGTAGCTAGACAGCGCCACGGCGCTCCGAGCCTACCGCCTCACGAGTGGCTTTTAAGGACGCGCGCACGCGCGATACCAAAGTTCTCACGAACATGGGTTCCGTCTAGCCGCGCTGACTCTAGCCTGACGGGCACACAAATTCATCTCCGTCCCTCATCATGCCGCTTGCGCCCTCG
>JACZCV010061662.1_pt1 | contig 53079 bp, 42 predicted proteins | sample 8641841 | NCBI WGS metagenome assembly JACZCV01 (sample SAMN15324606, study PRJNA640507) | soil metagenome | isolation source: monocropping sugarcane control | place: China: Luxin town, Laibin City, Guangxi Province | collected 2019-07-25 | depth 10cm m
GCCCGCGGTACATGATTTTTTTCCCGGAGGCGGACGCCCCCGGCGGGAAATACCGCGACGGTTTCTTCCCTGGCCTGGCGGAATGGTTCGAACCCGCCGGCATCACCGTGCGCTGGCTGCCGCTGATGCCGGGCCGGCGCCGCACTCTGGCCAAGTACCGCCTCATGCGCCGCGAGCGTCGTTTTCTGGTGCCCGAGGACTGGCTGCGCGCTTCCGACTACATGGGTGCGCTGGCCACGAGCCTGCGAGTCCGGCGTCTGCCGGCGGCAGCGCCCGACCTGGGCGGCCTGCCGATGGCCGGCCTGGTGGCGGAGGAAAGGCAGCGCCAGGCCAGGTCGAATGCGCCGAGGATCGCCTACCTCTTCTCGCGTCTGCCGGGCCGGCTCGCCGCGGCCGGATACCGTCCCCAGCGGGTGATCACGTGGGCGGAGAACCAACTCTTCGACAGGACGTTTGTGATGGCCGCCAGGCAGGCGTTTCCAGGCGCCGAGATGCTGGGGATTCAGAACGCGCCGTTCTATCCGAACCTGCTGAACACCTTCCCCACTCGCCTCGAAGTCGAGCTCGGCGCAGCGCCAGACCGGACGCTCTGCTCGGGAACCGTTTCGGCGCGGGTCATGCGCGAACGCACAGGGATCGACACCGAGCCGTGGTGCGCGCTGCGGTATCAGTACCTCCACGCCATGCGCCCCGCCACGCATGCCGTCCCGGCCCGCAACGTGCTCGTCGCTCTACCGATAGCGGTCCCCGCATCCCTGGAGCTGCTTCGCGTAGTCGAACCAGTCCGGCGACGACACCCCGAGATCCGCTGGTCGGTCAAGTTCCACCCGAACTCGAACGCCCGGAATCACCCCGCAATCTTGGCGATGACCTCCGCATACGAGGAGGCGGAAGGTCCGCTCGGAGACTGGCTGACACGTGCCGACGCCATGCTGACGACTGGCTCCGGCACGGCGCTGGAAGCGGTCGCCGCCGGCCTGCCGGCCCTCCTGGTGGGGAGCCAGACCCAGTTGACACTGGACCCGCTGGCCTGGTTCGACGACTTGGCACCTGCCCCCGTCTACGAGCCGGCAGCAATCGAAGCCTGGCTGGAAGGAATGGGCGCCGCGGGCGCGGCTGCCGCGGCACGTCAGGTTCTCGACGGCTGGTTTGGCCCGGTCACGCCAGAAAAGATGGCCCGCCTCACCGCCGGCTCCTGATGCCAGTCCTCTACCAGCGCACCTGGAACGGCGTCGATCTCCTCGACGTGGCCGCTGCACCGGGCCGAATGGAAAAGGGCGTCCCGAGCCCGGCCTTCTACGCCGAGTACTACCGGCGGCTCCGCGCCTCGGGCGACCACCTCCCGGCCGAATGGTGGGCGGTCAAGGAGCGGAACACGAAACTCCTCGCCCACTGGATCTCGGCCGCCGCCGGCGAGCGCGACCCGCGATCACTGGCCGTGCTGTCGGTCGGGGCCGGCCTGGGCGTGGTGGAGCTGCCACTGGTCGAACAGGGCTACCGCATCACCTTGCACGAGGTGCAGGATGAATCGCTCGCGTTCGCCGTCACTCGGGCGTCACAGCGAGGCATCACGCTCGACGTCGTGACCGGCGCGGTGGCCCAAGTCGGGAGAACGTTCGACCTGGTCTACCTCGGCACCTGCGAATACTGCCTCGCCGACAACGCGGGATATCAGACGTTCCTGGCCGAGGTGCGCGACGCCGTCGGCCGCGGCGGCCGCGTGACCGCGCTCGACTTTGAGCCGGGACTGCGCAGCTACGTGGCCGCCTGGCTGGCACCGATTCGAAACGACAGAGGCATCCGCTGGGGGCGATTGCGCTCAGCCGCCGAACGAGCCAGAGCGTTCGCGTCTTCCGGACTGAAAGTCACCGCCTGCGAGCTCTACGACGAAGACCTCAACCCGGTCTCGTCGCGCACGCGCCTGCGCAGCCGTGGCGGCGTGGCCGTGCTGCAAGCTACCTGCCAGGATTGATCTGCTAGCCTGCATCGGACGCTGAGCGCGCTGCGGGCGTCTTCATAGACATTTCCGCCTGCGGAGGCGCCATTGAATCTTCTCGTCACCGGTGGAGCGGGCTTCATCGGTTCGCACATCGCGCAACGCCTGCTGCTGGATGGTCACCGGGTGACGGTCGTCGACAACCTGTCGACGGGTTTCACGCACAACGTGCCGAGGGGTGCCGAGCTGCTCAGGCTGGACATATCGCGACCTGGGCTGGCCGAGAAGCTGCCTGACGAGAGGTTCGATGGGGTTCTTCACCTCGCGGCGCAGTCGTCTGGCCAGATCTCCCACGAACGCCCGGAAACTGACCTGCTCGCCAATGTTTTCGGCACCGTGCAGCTGCTGGAGTGGGCTCACGCGCGCGGCATCCCCCGCTTTCTCTACAGCAGCTCGATGGCGGTGTATGGACTGACTGAAGAGATGCCCGTCCGAGAGGACATGAGCTTCACGCCACACTCCTTCTACGGCATCAACAAGCTGGCGTCAGAGCATTACCTCGCGCATTTTCAACATCTGGGCATGTCGACGACCGCGTTCCGCATGTTCAACGTATACGGGCCGGGCCAAAACCTGGCCAACATGAAGCAGGGCATGGTGAGCATCTACCTCGCCTACCTGCTGAAAAACGAGCGATTGGTCGTGCGCGGCTCGCCCGAACGCTTCCGTGACTTCGTTTACGTCGGAGATGTGGCCGCCGCCTGGGTCACGGCCTTGACCTCACCGGCCGCAGACGGCCGCGTCTACAACGTCGGCAGCGGCAAGGCAACGCTCGTGCGCGAGCTGATCGCAGACCTGATGCGGGCCTTCGGTTATGACGCGGCGACGTACCCGATCGAGTACGGTGACCCAACTCCGGGCGACCAGTTCGGCGTCTACGCGGACATTTCTCGCATTCGCTCCGAGCTGGGCTGGGAGCCACAGGTCTCGCTCGCCGAAGGATTGGCTCGCATGGTCGAGTGGGCGCGTGGCGGCTCTGGCGCCGCCGTCAAGTGACCGCGGCAGCTGACCCGACCTCTTGCCCGTTGTGTGGGGCGACCCCACCGAAATTTGAAATCGTCGGGCAGCACGTTTACGGCGGGCGACCTGACCAGCACTTCTACGAGTGCCCCATCTGCGACGTCGCGTTCCAGCACCCTCCGCTGAGCGAGGCCGACGAAGCTCGTTTCTACGCCCAGGAATTCGAGAAGTTCATGGACACGCGCGCGGGCCATGAGGGCGGTTGGTCAGGGCCCGAGGCCCATATCGCCGCCAACCAGGGCCAGGTCGCCAGACGGATGCCCCACATCCGGCCGATGCTAAAAAACGGCGCTCGTGTCCTGGAATTTGGTTGCTCCTCCGGATTCATGCTGCTGGCGATGCGCGATGCAGGTGCGAACGTCGCAGGCATCGAACCAAGCGGCGGGTTTACCGACTTCGTAAGGAGCCGCGGGCTTCCGGTGTTCGACAGCCTCGACGACTACCGGACCTCCGGAATGAGCGAAGCACTCGACCTGATCGTGCATTTTTTCGTGCTCGAGCACGTGCGGAATCCCATCGAATTTCTCCAAGAGTCGCTGCAAATGCTCGCGCCGGGCGGTTCGATTTTCTTCGAGGTGCCGAGCCGCGACGACCCCCTTTTGACCATCTACGACATCCCCGAATTCCAGGATTTCTACTGGTCAATTGCCCATCACTGGTACTTCAATCGCCGTTCTTTGGAGTATTTATGCGGCAAGTTGGCTATAAGTTTCCAACTGACACCCGAGCAGAGATACGATCTCTCCAACCATATGGTCTGGGCGCGCGACGGCAAGCCGGGCGGGTCCGGTCGTTGGACTTCAGAGCTCACGTCCGAGCTGAACGCCGCCTACCTGGAGAGCATGCGTCGAACCGGGCACTGCGACACGTATTTTGTCCGCCTCCACAAGGCCGGTGGCTGACCAGCCGGCCCAAGTTCTGGCCTGGAGAGAGCGCACAGCCTCGTTTCTGCCGGTGCGCTGGCTCTGGCTCTTGCTGCCGGCCTTCACTCTCTTCCACATCCCGAGCGAGACCTGGTTCCAGAACTACGTCCGCGTAGACCGGGTGCACCTCGACACCAGCGAGATCGCGCTTGTCGCTTTTGGGCTCACCTGCCTGTTCGTTGCTTCGAGCAGCAAGCTTCGCGCGGTCTGGGCTACAGGCATGGCGTTTCCTTGGCTCCTCTACATCGGAGCCTTGCTGCTGTCGACGTGGTTCGCGGCCGACAAGCAGCTCGCATTCATCGAGGACGTGCAGGTGATCGCGGGCGTCGCCCTCGCCCTCACCATCTGGCTGACGATCAACTCGGCGGTCCAGCTGCGAACGGTCCTCAGCATCATCGCTGTCGCCGGGGTCGGGATCGCGATCGCGCTCATCGCCATCGCCGCCTATTCGATCAACACGGCGGCTCATACCTGTCCGGACAACGGCCTGTGTCTCGGCGGATCGATGAACATCCGCGCCCTACTGATCGACGGCCGGCTTTACCCGAGGGCGAATATTCCTGGAGTCGACTACAACCGCTCGGGCCTCGAGCTCGTGCTCGCAACGCTGACCGCGCTGTACCTGTCGCGAACCTCAGCCGGTCGTGTACGCGCCTTATGGACCGCCGCCGCGGTCATCTTGTTCGCCGGAGTTGTCTCTACCTTTTCCAAAGGCGCGCTGGGCAGCTTTGGCATCGCCGCGCTGATCACCCTCGCCTTGGGCTGGTGGCGCTGGGGAACAGTGGCAGCGACCGCGGGACTCGAGCTCGTGGCGCTCGTTGCTACTGGCTACCTCGTGCCATTCCTGACGCGCGCGGTTGAGATCTTCTCCTTCGTTCCCTCCGTGAACCACGCGCTGATCAAAGAAGGGACTCTTGACACCAGCGACCGCGTCGCCATGGCGCAATCCACGACCACCTTCATCAACCAGCAGCCGATCACTGGAATCGGGCCGCTCAACTTGCAAGGACGTGAGACTGTTCACCGACTCGCGACCGCGGAGCACAACGACTACCTGAGGGCGCTTGTCGAGACAGGGGTGATCGGGTTCGCCGCCCTCGTGTTCGTCGTGGTGGTGCCGGTCGTGCTGCTCAGCGCCGCGCTCGCCGGCGTCAGGCAGATGGAGACGCGAGACCGCCTGATGGGGCAGCTTCTGCTGGCAGGGCTCGGCGCGTTGATCATCAACTTCGTGGTGGCGCCTATCGACTACAGCTTCTGGGTCTGGGTTGGACTCATCGGCGCCTGGCTCACGCTCTTCACGCCGGGCGTGCGCCTGGGCTCCCTCGCCGCGCAGGCCGCATTACGGATGGTGCGCCTCCCCCGCCGCAGTTCGCCGAGCGTTGCCCGAAGCGTATCGTCGTCCGGTCAATGATTCCGGTCCAGCGTCCAGCCATCGGCGAGACTGAGCTCGCAGCGGTCGGCAAGGTTTTCGAGACCGGCTGGCTCGGCATGGGCTCGGTGGTCAAGGAGTTCGAAGACCGTTTGCGCGCGCTCACCGGCGCCAAGCACGCGATCGCCGTGAACACGGGCACGTCCGCCCTGCACATCGCGTTCGACTCGCTCGGTGCCAAGCCCGGCGACGAGATCGTGATGCCATCCCTCACATTCGCGGCCGCGCCCCAGGCCGCGCTGGCCGCCGGCCTGAAGCCGGTCTTCTGCGAGGTCGAGCCCGCGACTCTGAACATGGACATCGCCGACGCGTTGTCTCGCGTCACCGACCGCACGGTTGCCGTGATGCCGGTCCATCACGGCGGGCTCGTGTGCGACATGGATGCGCTCTTGCCCGCCGCCCACGACCGCCACCTGATCGTCGTCGAGGACGGCGCGCATGCGTTCGGATCCTCATACAAGGGGAAGCCGGTGGGTTCGATAGGGGACGTGACTTGCTTCAGCTTCGATCCGATCAAGAACATCACGTGCGGCGAAGGCGGAGCGGTCACCACCGATGACGACGCCATCGCCGAGCGCATGATTCCTAGGCGCATTCTCGGCATCAACAACGACACCTGGAACCGCTACCAGAACCGGCGCAACTGGTTCTACGAGGTCACTACGCCCGGCTTCCGGTATCACATGCCCAACATCAGCGCGGCGATCGGCCTGGAGCAGATGCAGCGAGCGGACCAGTTCCGGCGGCGCAAGCTGCAGTTGGTGGGACGCTACGACGAAGAGTTCACCGGCGTGAACGGCCTGGCGCTCGTCGAGCACGACCTGGACAACAGCTTTCCGTTCTTCTACCAGCTGCGTGTCCTCGACGGCCGCCGCGACCAGATGATCGACTTCCTGAAGCAGAACGGTGTCGGCTCTGGCGTGCACTACATCCCCAACCACATCCAGCCGTACTTTTCCGAGTTCAGCGGGCCCCTGCCGGTGACTGAGCGCCTGTTCGAAGAGATCCTGACGCTGCCTCTGTACGTCGACATGACCGATTCGGAGCAGGACCAAGTCGTCAGCGCGGTGGAGAAGTTTCTCAGCGCTTGATGGCTGCGGGCGCGGGTCGGGCTAGCCATGCGAACCCGCGCGTCAGCGTGATCATCCCGACCTACAACGCCGCTCCGTTTATAGCTCGCACGCTCAATTCGATTCTCGAGCAGGATTTCACCGACCTCGAGGTGGTCGTGGTCGACGATGGATCGACGGACAACACCGCCGCGATCGTCGATGGCTACGAAGATCGCGTGCGTCTGATCCGGCAAAAAAACGCCGGCGTGGCGGCTGCGCGGAACCGTGCCATCGCCGAAGCTCGCGGGGATCTCATCGCGTTTCTGGACCACGATGACGTCTGGTACCCGGGCAAGCTGCGCCGCCAGGTGGAGCTGCTCGACAGCAGGCCGGAGGTTGGCGTCGTTTACGGCAACGCCCAGTTCATCGACCTCGAAGACAAGCGCTTGTGGACTTACCTGTCGCCGCCCAGACTGCATCGGGGCAGCGTGCTGGTGCCGCTCTTCCTCGATTGCTTCATCCCCCTGCTCACCGCCGTCGTGCGCGCCGACCTGATCACCAGGATCGGTGCCTTCTCGCCGCGCTGGCACATCGCGGAGGACTACGACCTTTTCCTTCGCGCGGCCGAGGTCACCGAGGTCGACTACGTCGACGGCATCGTCGCGGGCTACCGGATCCATCCGGGCAACCTGTCTCGCAGCTATGCGCGGCGGATCCTCGAAGAGCGGGAGGTGCTGACGGCCTGCCTGTCACGCGATCGAGGCCTTCGCGCTCAGGTCGGCGAGACGGCCGTCCGCCTGCGGATGTCTGGACTCCGATGCGAGCCTGGCCACGCGCTCGTCTTCCAGGGCCACCTGCGCGAGGCCGCTCGCTACTTCGGGCCCCGAACCGCCGGACAGGTGCCAGCCGCCGTTCCGCTGTGGCTGGCCGGCCGCCTTGGTCCACGGTTCGTCATGACGGCGCGCCGCATGTATCGCTGGGCGCGCGAGGGCGCCAGCCGCGCAACCGCGCGTCCCGCCACCAGCAATCCGGCAGCATGAGGATCGCCGTCATCGGTCCTTACGGACTGCCGCCCCTGTACGGCGGCATCGAGCGGCACTCGGCCGAGATCTATTCCCGCCTGGTCGCCCAGGGCCATCAGGTGACGCTCTACTCGCGCTCCAGCTACAGCAACTTTTCCGGGAACTATCGCGGCATCAACGTGATTCGAATGCCGGTCGTCCACGCAAGAGGCTGGGAGTCGGTCTTCTACGCGCCGATGTCGACCATTCACGCGCTGGCCACCGGGCCGTACGACGTGTTCCATTACCACTCCCTTCCCTCTTCCTCGTACGCCTGGCTGCCGCGAGTCTTTGGCAAACGTGTAGCGACCACGGTCCACAGCATCGACTGGAAGCATCCAAGGTGGGGCCGGATCGCCCGCTCTCTCCTGCACGTGAGCGAGCTCTCGGCGGTGAGCTTCCCGAACATCGTCATTGCCGTTTCTGAGGCGGTCCGCGACGATCTCCTCTCCCGGCATCCCGGCCGCCACATCGTCGTCATCCCGAACGGCGTCGGTCCCGCCACCGAACCGGAGCCGCCGACGGTGCTGAGCGGGATGGGCTACGAGCCGTTCACGTATGTCCTCTATGTCGGCCGGCTCGTATCGGAGAAAGGCGCTCACGTGCTGATCGAGGCGTCGCATGCACTGCCTGACGTGGAGGTCGCGCTGGTCGGTGGTTCGCGGTACAGCGACAAATACATCTACGGGTTGAAGAACGCCGCCGGCCCCAACGTCAGGTTTCTCGGCTTCCGATACGAGGAGGAGCTGTCAGCGCTGTATCGGAACGCCCTGGCGGTGGTGGTGCCCTCGCTCGAGGAAGGCTTCAGCTTGACCGCGATCGAGGCGATGAGCTTCGGCCGGCCCGTCATCGCCAGCGACATCCCGGTCCTGCGGGAGCGCCTCGGTGACCGCGGTTTCTACTTCCAGCGCGGCAATGCCGCGGGCCTTGTCGAAGCGATCAAGCGCGTGCGCGCAGAACCGGAACTCGCCGCCAAGGCAGGCGCCTCAGGCAAGGTTATCGCTCTCCGCGATTACGGCTGGGACCGCATCGCGACGATGACGCTCGATGCCCTGGCAGCGACCGGCAAGAACAACTAACGATCGGGCTTGCGGCGGATCCAGAAGCTTCCCGGCTCGGCGCGCGTGGCCCCGTAGCTCGGAATCAATCCGGAGAGGACTTCCGGATGGCGCGAGCGGAGGAATGCGTTCGCTAGCACGACCTCGAAGTCGCGATTGAACGCCAGGAACGCCTGCAACAGGTACTGCTCGGACCAGAACCAGTGCCTGCGCATGACCCACTCACGCGGGTAATCGCCCGGCAAGAAAATGTCGTGCAGGTGCACGTACACCCCTGAAGCCAGTCGCGGAACGATCTCCAGAAGCTCGCGCTGCACGTCTCCCCCGGTTCGCAGGGCGTGGGTGGAGTCGATGAACAGGATGTCGCCGGCGCTCAAGTCGTCAAAAGCTGCCAGGTCGACCTTCTCGACCGGTTGGCGGACCAGGTCGATGCTGCCCGCTTGTGCGAGCTGCACAAGGAACTCGCGCGGGTAGGGTTCGATCGACCTCAGCGCGAGCGGATGTCCCTCGGCGGCGTTGGCGGCGGCAGCGCGCAGGATGAGCAGGGTCGAGAAGCCCGAGCCGATCTCGACGACCCGTCGCGGCTTGAGATGCCGCACCAGCGCGTACAGCACCTCGGCATCCACGGACTCGAAGAGCCCGTTGGCGAGGTAGAACTCGCCAGAGCCCCCCTTGCCCGCGGAGCGCGGGAATCTCTCGTACTCGGACTTGAAGCCTGCCGCCAGCTGCTCGAGCAGCTCCAACTGCTCCGCTTCTCGCATGTCGATGCCTGGGAGGTGCGACTCCGACGCAAAGAGCGAAGGGTCGATCTTGCGCGTGTCGGGGATTGGCAGGTAGTAATGGTTCGGGAGGACGTGCAGTCCGATCGCCTGGAAGGCGTTGAAGGCGACACGCCCCGGGGCCGACGAATAGATTCGCCAGGCGGCCTTCGCCGCGATCTCTCGGAACCCGGGCATCAGGCGCGCAGCGCGCCGCCGGCGGTCGCCACTGCCCAGAGAGTGTCGGACCGGCCGCTCTGGGCGAGGGCCTCCGCGTAGGCCACCGCGACTGCGGGGCCGAGCAACTCGGCGTAGTAACCCTGCCCGCCCGGCTCGCCTGTGAGCATCCAGCGCAGGTGGTTGCTCAAGTCGTATCGCTGAATGCCGATGACGTCGCTCGAGAAGCCGGCCTTCGCCAGCGCTGCTTCGAGCGTCTTCTTCGAAAAGTAATAAAGGTGGGCCTTCTGGAAATAGAACTCGCGGTACGCCGGGATGTCGTAGACGCTCACCAGCGCATCGTCGACGTTGGGAACCTCCACCACGAGCCTTCCCTGTGGCGCCAGCATCCCGCGCAGCCCGCTCAGATAGGCGACCGGATCGCGCAGGTGCTCGACGACGTGGAACATAGAGATGATGTCGAACGGGCCCGTCGCCGCCGCCTCGGCGACGTCGGCCTTCACCTCCACGCCAAGCTCGCGTGCCGCCCAGGACCGGGAGTCTGAGTCAGGCTCGACGCCGACGACCCGAGCGACATACGGCTCGACGGCCTTCAGAAACGCGCCGGAGCCGGCGCCGATTTCGACCACGCTCGCGTCAGGGCGCAGCACGTCCAGCATGCGGTGGACTCGGGCGCGAGCTTCATCAATATCGCTGCGGTATCGGTCAGCCGGAGGCGAATCCCCGTAATCCGAGCGGTATACGCCGGAGTAATACGCCGCGAGCTCGTCTGCCGACGGCATGGGCGCTTGAAACACGAGACCACACCCGTCGCAACGGCGCACCTCCGCCTCTTTGTCGTAACGCACGCCGCTGCGGACGACAGTGCTGGTTTCCGCGGCGCAGAAAGTGCAGGTGACCTTGAGGGATGTCGTCACGGGGTCTGGATTCTACTTAAGCGTCCCTCGGCTTCAGTAACATGAGCGGGCTATGCCCACGGACCCCCTACTTTTCGCCACTGACCTGGTTCAAGAAACTCCCGTGCCGCTGCCGCAGCATCCGCTCATCATCGCCGAGATCGGCATCAACCATAACGGCGACGTCGGAATCGCGAAACAGCTCATAGATCTTGCCCACGGAGCAGGCTGCGACCTGGTGAAGTTTCAGAAGCGCACCGTTGACGTCGTTTATTCGAAGGAAGTGCTCGACTCGCCCCGTGAGAGCCCTTGGGGATCAACCCAGCGAGACCAGAAGTACGGCCTGGAACTTGATCGCAACGACTATGACGAAATCGATGAGCACTGCCGCCGGCTCGGGATCGGATGGTTTGCGTCCGCCTGGGACCTCGAGAGTGTCGCCTTCTTGCGCCCATACAACCTTCCGTACAACAAGATCGCCTCAGCCATGCTGACCCATGACGATTTCGTGGCGGAGATCGCCAAGGAAATGAAGGTGACGTTCGTCTCCACCGGAATGAGCTCGTACAAGGACATCGACCGGGCGGTCGAGGTCCTGCGCTCGGTGGGCTGCCCGTTTGTCCTGATGCACACAGTCTCCGAGTACCCGGCACAGGAATCCCTTCTGAACCTGAAGGTCATGCATGAGCTCCGCACTCGCTATGACTGTCCTGTCGGATATTCCGGACACGAGTCCACGATGATCCCTTCCGTCATAGCCGCGGCGCTGGGCGCGGTGGCCATCGAGCGCCATATCACGCTTGATCGTGCAATGTATGGAACGGACCAGGCCGCATCGCTCGAGCGCCGCGGCCTCGAAATGATGGTCGGCTACATCAGGACGATCCCGATCGTGCTTGGCGACGGCGAGAAGATGATCACCGAAGGTGAAGGCAGGAACGCGGCCAAGCTGCGGTATTGGGGCTCCGCCCGCGCGACGCGGTGACCCAGGCGGGCCAGCCACCGCGGGTGGTCCTCGTCTCGCAGGTGCGGATGGGTTCGACTCGCCTTCCGGGAAAGTCGATGATGCCGCTCGCGGGCGAGCCGATGCTGTGGCGCGTGCTCGAACGACTCCACCGGTGCAAGGTCCCGCACCACATCGTGGCGGCGACGACAGAAAAATCCGAAGATGACGTCCTCGTCGGGGTCGCCGAACGTTCGGGGACGGATGTCTGTCGCGGGTCTGAGAACGACCTGGTCGAGCGGCACCTCCAGGCGGCCGCCCTGTACGGCGCCGACGTGATGGCGCGGTTCCCAGCTGACAATCCGACGCCCGAGCCGGCCGTCATCGATGCGACCATCGAACACCACATCGCCTCTGGCAACGACTTCACTTCAACCTTCCCCGACGGCTTCAAGAACGGGTATCCGGATGGCATCGGCTGCGAGGTTTACTCAGTCTCGGCACTCCGCGCCGCGGCGGCGCTGACGTCGGATCCACTGCACCGCGAGCATCCGCATCGCTTCTTCTACGAGAATCCCGAGCGATTCAGGATCGGGACGATGGAGTGCCCGCAGGAATATCGTCGCCCCGACATCGTGCTTGACGTCAACACTCTGCCGCAGTACCAGTTCATGGCTCGCCTGTACGAAGCCCTCTACCCGGTCAATCCTGAATTCGGAATCATGGACATCGTGGCGTGGTGCGACTCGACAACTCGAAAGGAGGATTCCGGATGACCCCTGACGCGAACTCAACACGCGTCGTCTATTTCAACGGCGACTTGGTTCCGGAAGCCGAAGCGCGAGTGTCGATATACGACTCGGCGCTCATGTTCGGCGACATGGTGTTCGAAATGACGCGCTCGTTCAACAAGGTCCAGTTCCGGCTGCGCGAGCACTTGGAGCGCCTATACGCCTCCATGCGGATGGTCCACCTGGAGATCCCTATGTCGATATCGGACATGGAGGCGGCGGTCGAAAGAACCATTGAGGCCAACGACCCGGTCTTCGCCGAAGACGATGAGCACCGGATCATGATCGACGTCACGCGCGGACTCCTCGGTATATACGACGGCAATGTCAATCTGAAGGGCGGTCCCAACGTCATCATTGCGGATTTTCCGCTGCGGTGGACGGTGGCGGGCATGGGCCGCCTGTTCGATACCGGCATCAATGCCGTGATCCCCTCGCAGCGCGCGATACCGGCCGACCTTCTTGATCCGAAGGTCAAGAGCCGGAGCCGAATTCACTACCTCATGGCCAACATCCAGGCGGGTATGGTCGCCGGCGACGACAACTGGGCGCTGCTGCTCGACCCTGACGGTTTCGTTGCTGAGGGCACCGGCGACAACTTCTTCATCGTGACCAAGAATCGCCTCGTCACTCCGGAGCCGCGCAACATCCTGCGCGGGATCAGCCGGGCCTATGTGATGGAGCTTGCGGCATCGCTCGGCATCCCTTGCGTCGAGCAGAACATCGGCGTGTACGACGTGCAGAACGCCGACGAAGCTTTCATGACCGGCACCCCCTTCTGCATGCTTCCGGTGACGCACCTGGACGGGGTGCCGATCGGAAGCGGAAAGCCCGGCCCGGTGACCGCACAGGTGCTGGGAGAATGGAGCCGCAACGTCGACGTCGACATCGCCGCGCAGATCAAGGGGTGGGACGGCGCACGCAGCGCCACCGCAGCGGCCAGCGCCGCTCCGTCGCCTTACGCATTCAAGCGCCGGCGTTGATCCCGATCGGGATCATGCAGGGCCGCCTGTCGTCGCCCGTCGACGGGCGGATACAGGCTTTCCCGACTGAAACCTGGAAGGGCGAGTTCGAGATCGCCGCGTCGCTTGGCCTCGACTGCATCGAGTGGATTTACGAATTCGATCAAGCACGAACCAACCCGATCGCCACTCCCGCCGGGCTGCAAGCCATTCGCGCAGCTTGCGAAGCATTCGGGATTGCAGTGCTGTCTGTCTGCGCCGACTATTTCATGGAGCGCCGCCTGATGAATGACGAGGGTGACGCTGACCCGGCCGCGATCGATCATCTGCAATGGCTGATCGAGCGCGCGGCCCTCGCCGGATGTCATCACGTGGTGCTGCCCTTCGTCGACTCGTCGAGCCTGAGAAAGCCTGGCCAGGCGACGGGCGTCGAGCGTCTGATGCGCGAAGCCTTCCCCATCGCAAGGAATCACGGAATCGAGCTTCACCTGGAAACCGATCTCGATCCCTCTGACGCTGCCGCGCTGGTCCAGGCGATCTCTCACCCGACGGTGCGCCTGACCCTGGACACCGGAAACAGCGCGGCGCTTGGCTTTGACGCGAGCGCTGAGATGAATCTGATCGCCGACGTGGTGGGCAGCGTCCACATCAAGGACCGCGTGCGGGGCGGCGGAACGGTGCCATTGGGCGAAGGTGACGCGGACCTCCGCACATACACCAAGCGGCTGACCGCCGCCGGATTCACCGGCCCGTACATCCTCCAGGTCGCGCGCGGCCGCACCGGAGATGAGGGCGCGTGGACGCGTAACAATCTCGGATACCTGAACCGGTTGCTGGTCGACGCAGGCGCCCGCACAGGTACCGCCTGATGGACCTGGCACTGAACGGCAAGATCGCGCTGGTCACCGGATCGAGCAGGGGCATTGGCAAGGCCGTTGCCGAAGGTCTTCTGGCCGAAGGCGCCTCGGTCATCATCAACGGCCGCGGCGCCTCGAATCTTGAACGGGTGCGAATCGAGCTGTCGAGGACGTCTTCACCAGACCACGTGACCACTTTTGCGGGAGACCTCACTGACCCATCCACTGTTGACGCAATGCGCGCGGATCTGACGCGCCGCCGGCGCCTCCCTTACATTGTCGTCGCGAACATCGGCTCCGGCCGCAGCGAAGGCGGTTGGAATGTGCACCCTGACGAATGGAAGCGCATGTTCGACCTCAACTTCTTCGGCGCGATGACGCTGATCCGGTCGATGCTGCCCCACCTCATCCGCAAGCGTTGGGGACGAGTGATCGTTGTCGGCTCCATCGCCGGACTCGAGGCCATCCCGGCGCCACCCCCTTACTCCGCGGCGAAGGCGGCGCTGACAATGGCGGCGCAGAGCCTCAGCAGGCTTACAGCTTCATCCGGTGTGACGGTGAACGTCATCGCACCCGGCAATATCCTGGCCCCCGGCGGTACCTGGGAACGAAAGTTGAAGGCGAATCCGACAGCCGTCCGGCGTTACATCCGGGCGGACGTCCCCGCCGGCCGGCTGGGAACGCCCGAAGAGGTCGCCGCGGCGGTTGCCTTCCTGGCATCGGAGCAGGCAGCTTTCATCAACGGACATTGTCTGGTAGTGGATGGCGGGCAGACGAGATCGTTCGCGTAAGCACGGAACAGCTGCTCAAGGTGGTCCAAAGCCGCAAATCTATACTGGTCGACCCATGACCCAGGCCGCACGGCTGGAGGATCGCGCGGTCGCCCTGTTCGAAGCCTCGATCGAGGTCAAGCGTCGGACGCTTGCCGAGGCGCCGCCCACGATCGTCGCCATGGCCATCGCGATCCATCGCGCCTTCGTCGACGGCCACCGTCTCCTGATCTGCGGGAACGGCGGGTCGGCTGCCGATGCACAGCACATGGCCGCTGAGCTGCTCGTCCGGCTCCGACCGACGGTCGACCGGAATCCGCTGCCCGCGTTGAGCCTGGCCTTCGACACCTCGTCGATTACCGCGTGCGGCAACGATTACGACTTCTCCGACTACTACGCGCGAATGGTCGAAGCGATCGGGACCAGTGGCGACGTCCTCTTAGTCATCACGACATCAGGACGATCTCCCAACATTCTCAAGGCTCTCGAAACGGCGCGGTCGCGAGGGCTGACGACGCTTGGCTTGCTCGGGAGCGGCGGAGGGCCGGCGCTGGCGCTGTGTGACACCGCGCTCGTAGTTCCATCCGACGTCACAGGGCGGATTCAGGAGACTCACATCACGGCCGGGCACTCGATCCTCGAGCTGGTCGAAGATCTGTGGACGGGCGAACAATGACGGCGCCAATTTCGAGCCGAGTAGTAACCGGTGCTTTCGACCTCACGGGGAGGGTGGCGGTCATCACTGGCGGTGCGGGCATGCTGGGACGACAGCACGCCGCGGCGATCGCAGAAATGGGAGGCATCCCCGTGATCGCGGACCTACGCGCCGATGCGGCTCAGGAGGCCGCATCCGCCATCTCTTCAGAGTTTGGGAGCTCAGCGCTGGGCATCGGCGCTGACATCACGGACATGGAGTCCGTCTCCACGCTCCTGGAACGAACGTTGTCGACCTATGGCCGCGTCGACATTTTGATCAACAACGCCGCCAACGACCCTAAGGCGTCAAACCGCGAAGCGCAGTGGTCACGCCTCGAGCACTTCTCACTGGACCAATGGCATCGAGACCTTGAGGTTGGTTTGACCGGCGCCTTGATCTGCAGCCAGGTCATCGGCACAGCAATGGCCAATGTCGGCTCCGGAGTGATCTTGAATGTGGCTTCGGACCTCGCATTGATTGGACCGGATCAGCGCATCTACCGACGACCAGGCCTGGCGCCGGACCAACAGCCGGTGAAGCCGGTGTCCTACTCGGTCGTAAAAGCGGGCCTACTTGGCCTCACCCGGTATCTGGCCACTTACTGGGCGGATCGCGGGGTGCGAGTCAATGCAATCTCACCCGGAGGCGTCGAGGGAAACAACGATCCCGAGTTCGTGGCCAGCCTCACGAATCTGATCCCGCTTGGCCGAATGGCAGTGGTGAACGAGTACAGAGCCGCTGTGGTCTTTCTCGTTTCCGACGCGTCCAGGTATATGACAGGCGCAAACCTCGTCGTCGACGGCGGCAGAACCGCCTGGTGACTGTCGCGGGTTCAACCTCTGGGCAACGGCGCATCGCCTGCCTCAGCCCGCTACCGGAAAGCGCGCTGTCCGAGCGGCTACCGGCACGCTTCGACGTCACGTGGGCGATGGTTCCGGCGGGAGCGTCGCCTGAGGCCGTGCGCGAGGCGGTCCGCGACGCCGACGTCGTCATCGGCGACAAGACTCATCGCCACCGCATCGACCGCTCGGCACTGGAGGTGATGCAGCGTTGCCGCCTCATCCATCAGCCGGCGGTCGGTTACGACACCATCGACGCGGTCGCCGCCGCAGATCTCGGAATTCCCGTGGCGAACTCCGCGGGCTTCAACAGCGACGCCGTCGCCGACTGGACCGTGATGGCGATCCTGATGTTGATGCGCCGCAGCGCCCTTGCCGACCGCTCGATGCGCGGGGGCGGATGGCCGCTCCCCTCTTTCATCGGCCGCGAGCTGGGCTCGATGACCGTCGGCATCCTCGGCTTTGGCAATGCGGGTCGCCGAGTGGCCGAGAGGCTGCGGCCTTATGGGTGCACGCTGCTGCATTCAGAGGTCGACGAACGGCCGTGGGAGGGCTCCACGCAGGTGACAGTTGAGGAATTGTTCCGGCGCTCGACGGTCGTGACGCTGCACACCGCGCTCACGCCGGCCACTCGAGGCATCGTCAACGCGCGAGCGCTGGCCCTCATGCCGAAGGGCTCATACATCGTCAACGCCTCGCGTGGTCCCATCGTGGTCCAGGCGGACCTGATCGCCGCGCTGGAATCCGGTCAGCTGGCGGGCGCCGCTCTCGACGTCTACGAGGAGGAGCCGCTCCCCGACGACTCGCCGCTGCGTTCGATGGACAGCGTCATCCTCTCCCCGCACGTGGCCGGATTCACGGTGGAGGCGGAGGCGCGACTGCTCGAGATCACAGCGGCCAACGTCGCCAGGGTGCTGGACGGGGAGCCACCGATCAACGTCGTCAACGGAGTGGCCGCGGCGCGCGCCTGACCGGCAGACCGGAGATCGCCGCAGCGCCTGCTGCCGCCAGGCCGAGCAGCGCCCAGAACTCAAGGCTCAGGTCGTTCTTGAAGTAGGGAACGTCGACGAGGCCGTGCACCGCGACCGCAACGAGCGCAAGCATCACGCCCAGCTCGATGGGCCTCCACCCCACGCCGTCGCCGCTTCGCCAGCCTTTCCAGGTCATGACCAAGCCGACGACCATGATCGCGATGAACGCGATCAGGCCAAGCAGGCCGGTCTCGCTCCAGAAGGTCAGCACGATGTTGTGCGGGTAGATGAACCGGTCCGAATGAGTCGGGTTCCAGTAAGGGGCGATCGTCTGCGCGAAGCCGGACAGCCCACCCCCGAATATCGGATGGTCCTTGAGCATGTTGAGCGTCGCCTGCCAAAGCCCAAAACGCCCGACGAGCGTGTTGGCCGGGTTGTTGAAGTCGACCTCAACCGCGAGCCGGCGATTGATCGGCGGGATCAAGATCAGAACGACGGCTGCGGCCGCGGCGGCGCCCACGAGCCACCAGCGCCGCTGATGCGCCAGTGCCAGGCCCAGCGCCACGGCGGCCAGCGCCAGGTAGCCGCCGCGAGAAAAGCTGAGGAGAGTCGCAGCGACCGCGACCACCAGGAAGATCAGACCGATGACCCGGGCCGGGCGATCCGTTGAGAACAGCACGATGCTCCCGGCCACCGCGATCAGCGGGACGTCGAACAGCGCGATGTCGTTGGCATTCATGTAGATGACGACTGGCGCTGTGACCGCTGCGTTAAGCGTGTGGTGCCTGACGGCGTCGGCGATCACGAAGGCGTTCGCAATGCCAACGACAGTGGCCGCGACTCCGAATCCGGCGAGAACGAAGAGAGCTCGCCTTGGCGTCGTCACCACCATCTTCAGCACGAAGAACAACGCGATCGGCTCGAGCAGGTAGGCGCGAAAGATTCCCAACGCCGCGCGTTTATCGGGGGCGGCCAGGACAGAGATCGCTCCCGCGGCCAGAAACACCATGGCGGGAATGCTGAATTTCGTCTCCCAGAAGCGCAGCAGCACGTGCAGACGCCATGACTCGATCGCGAATGCGACCACCGTCGCAATGACCGCAACCTCGAGGACGGTTGAGGGATAGAAGCCGAGATGCCAGCGGATTGTGTACGCGGGGCTCAGTGCGCTCGTGAGCACCGCTAGCGCCAGTGTGACGCGGTAGGAGCCGGTCGCCGCAGCGGCCGGCGCCACCCGCACTGCTGGCGTGGTCACCGGCGAAACATATACGTATCGTTAGGGTGAGCGCGCATGTCCGAGCATCGGCTGGGGGAGCACGAGCGGCTGCTGGGCGAGCTTGCCAAGCTGTCTCCGGATTGGCATCGCCACGGCCTGCTGTCTCTCGCCGCCACGGAGGCGTTGCTGCGTGATGCGCCGCCACGAATCCGGCACTCGATGGAAACCGGCGCAGGCCGCAGCACCGTGCTCATCTCCAACATCAGCGAGGACCACCTCGTCTTTACCATCGACAACGACAGCCTGCGCGCCGCGCTAAATTCACCATTGACGCCCCGTAAAAAGGTCCATGTCGTGGCGGGGCCAACCCAGCGCACCCTACCGGCGCATCGTTTCAAGCACCAGCTGGACCTCGCTTTGCTCGACGGCCCGCATGGTTATCCATTTCCCGACCTCGAGTACTTCTACGTCTATCCGCATCTGGCGCCCGGCGCCCTGCTGGTAATCGACGACATCCACATCCCAACGATCACCAACCTGTTCAAGTTCCTGTGCCAGGACGCGATGTTCGAGCTGATCGAAGTCGCCAAGACGACGGCATTCTTGCGTCGGACCGATGCGCCCGCATTCCCCACCGACCAGGACGGGTGGTGGGACCAGAGTTACAACTACAACGGCTTCCCTGTGAGCGGCTGGCCGGCGTGGGGCAGCCTGCGTCCGCGGGTGCGCCACATGGTGCCGCCGAGGGCGAGACGAGCCCTCAAGCGCGCCGTCCCTTCACGGTTGAGGCAGTGGTTCAAGACCTGAGGCGCGCAGATCAGTACGCGTGGCGCTGCGAGAACATCCGCAGCGCGGTGAGCAGGATGATCTTGAGGTCGAGCGTCAGCGACCAGTTCTCGATGTAATAGACGTCGTACATCGTTCGGTCGTGAATCGGCGCGGCGCCGCGAAGGTCGTTCACCTCAGCCCATCCAGTTAGTCCGGGCCGCGCGCGCTGGCGCTCCAGGTAGCGCGGGACCTCGCCGCTGTACTGCTCGTCGAAGAAAGTCGGCTGCGGCCGAGGACCCACGAGGCTCATGTCGCCGCGCACCACGTTGAACAGCTGTGGCAGTTCGTCGAGGCTCAGCCTGCGGAGCAGCCGGCCCAATGCTGTCACCCGGTTGTCTCCCGGTTTCGCCACGACTGGGCCGGTCTTCGACTCCGCGTTGGGAATCATCGACCGGAATTTGTAGATCAGGAAAGGCTTCCTGTCCTTACCGATGCGCTCCTGGCGGAAGATGACAGGTCCCCCCGGCATGGTGAGCTTGATGAGCACCGCGATCACGAGCATCGGGATGCCGAAGATCACGATCAGGATGGCGCTCACGACCACGTCGACGAGCCGCTTCACGAGAGCGCCGGGCCCGCGCAGCTGGCTGTGCCGGATCCCGACCAGCGGCAGGCCGTCGATCGCGTTGGCCGCGACCCTGGTGCTCATGACCTCCAGCAGGTCGGGGACGATCTGAAACTCGAGATTCTTGTCCTCGCAGAGCTTGATCAGGTGCAGAAGGCGAGGACGCTGCGCAGCCGGCAGGGCGAGGAACACCTGGTCGACGTCCAGCTTCTTGACGAGGTCGGGCAGCTCGTCGACCTGGCCGACGATCGGTACGCCAACGAAGGCGCCGCTGGCCGAGAGCTCATCGCTGGCGACCCCGACGACGTGGTAGCCGTACTGGGGAAACATGTTCATGCGCCGGATCAGGAGCTCGCTGCCCGAGCCGGTCCCGACCATCAGCACTCTCTCGGTCCCAATGCCGCGTCGCCGCAACCGAGTCTCGTACTGGCGAAGCAGGTAGCGCTCGCCTGTCATCAGCACCGCGGCGACGATCACGGCGGGGACGATGCTGAGCCGCGCGAAGCTCTGGCCGAGGTTCCCGACCTCGATGGCCGCGAACATGAGGATCGCCGCCAGGAAGATGCCCCCATACAGCGAGATGAGCTGATCCGCAAGCGTCAGCCCGCGCCACGACCGGTACTGCCGGTTCGTGTACAGCGCGGCGAGATACAGCACGACGACGACCGGGATCGCGATCAAGTACGGCTCGATTGGCAGCACCTGGCTGGCCTTGCCGAATCGGAACCAGTAACCGAAGAGCACGGATGCCGCGGCGATCACCGAGTCCCCGACAAGCAGGGCTCGGGGCAGCCAGTCGGGCGGGAGCAGGAACAGGACGCTGCTCGCGCGATTCGTCTCAGATGACGTGGGTTCCGCTTGAATTACCTCGGAGGGCGCCGCGTTCGCCGCTCGGGACGTGCCGGCCGGAGCCGAGGCGCTGCGAGCGCGACGGGCCATGCCCTTAGGGTAACCGCAGGGATCGGGGTCCGAAACCTCCAGGTCCCCTCTGCGCTATCGTCGCAAGCGATTGCCCGATCCTGCCGTCGCATTCGACATCACGCCGCTGCAGAACGCCCACCGCTACAGGGGAATCGGTACGTATGTGCGCGGCCTGGCCCAGCGTTTGGCGGCGCAAACAGAAGTCCCGATCGAGTTCTGGGGCTCGCAGGGCGAGCAGCCACTGGACGTGCAATCTCCGCACACGACATTGCTGTTGCCGCGGACGCCGAGGCCTCAGTATCGCGGCGCCTGGCTGTTCGCGCAGCTCGACATGCGCCGGCGCGCCTGGCAGAGCAAGGTCCGGGCCGTGCACGTCACCGACCCCGACGCGCTCGTGCCGCTGCGGGGACGGACGCTGCTGGCCACCGTGTACGACCTGATCCCGCTGAAGCAAGGGCTGCCACGCAGACAGCTCGTGGCGCGGATCGGTTACCAACGCTTTCTGGCGGCATTGAGGAAAGTCGAAGTGCTGTTCGCGATCTCGTCGCAGACGGCCGGTGACGTCAAGGCTCTGCTGGGAATCCCACCTTCGCGGATCGTGATCGCGATGCCCGGCGTCGATCTGCCGGCATCCGGTGGCCGCTCAAGGAAGCGCGACCGGCCCTATTTCCTGTTCCTGGGCGGGCCTAACCCCAACAAGAACTTGAGCGTCCTCCTCGAAGCGATGACCATGTGCCCTGACCTCGACGCGGAGCTGGTCGTCGGCGGCCAGTGGCTGCCGAAGCAGGTGGCCGCCCTCGAGTCCCAGATCCAGGCTCGCGGGCTGTCAGGGCGGGCGCGCCACATCGGGTTTGTGCCGCCGGGCGAGCTGACCGGGCTGGTTCGAGACGCCGTCGCGCTGGTGGTGCCTTCGCTGCACGAAGGCTTCGGCCTGCCGGTGGCCGAAGGCCTGGCCGCGGGCGCGGTCGTCATCCACAGCCGCCTCCCCGTCCTGGAGGCCACGTCATCTGGCGCAGCGCTGACCTTCGATCCCGCCTCGGCCAGGGAGCTCGCCGCCGTGCTGCGGCGGGCCGAGTCGGATCAGCAGCTGCGTGACGACCTGCGCGCACGTGGGCTGCGCCGCGCACTCGAGCTGACGTGGGACGCCGCTGTGGACGCGACCCTCGACACGTACCGCCGGGTCAGCGCTCGATGAGGGTCGGGCTCGACGCCCACATGGTCGGTGGTCAGGAGACCGGCAACGAGACGTACGTCAAAGGCCTGGTCGAAGGCTTTCAGGCGGGCACGTTCGACGTCGACCTGCTGGTGTACCAGGTCGGCAGGCCGTGGACCCACGCCGCGCCACGCATCGAGCTCCAACGTCTCATCACGCCGAGTCCATACGTCCGCCTCGGCATCGAGCTGCCTCTGCGGTCGCTGGCCCAGCGCCTCGACGTCCTCCACATGACATATTCGGCGCCGGTCTGGTCGGCGGCGCCGCTCGTGCTCACCGTGCACGACATCTGTTACGCGACCAACCCGGAGTGGTTCTCGGAGCGCGACCTGCGCGTGCTGCGCGCCAACGTGCCGAGGTCCATCCGCAAAGCGGCGCACGTCGTCACCGACTCGGAGTCCGCGCGTAAACAAATCATGGAGACGTACTCAGTGCCCGACTCCCGGATTTCGGCCATCACCATCGGACCTGGTGCGGCCGCGGAGAGCATCACGCTCGAGGAAGCGCATCGCCACCTCGCGGACCTCGGCCTCGATCCTCTCCGTCCTTATCTGCTCGCTGTCGGCAATCTCCAACCACGGAAGAACCTGGTGAGGCTTCTCGGCGCGTTCAAGCTCGTTCTTGATCGCGGCCACGACGTCGATCTCGTCATCGTCGGCCCGCGACACTACCGCGCCGACGACGCGATCGCCGCCGCGGGCTCGGTGGCCGGGCGCGTCAGCTTCACGGGCTACGTCACCGACCGCCAGCTCGCCGCCTGCTATCGCGCTTCAGTCGCGTTCGTCTTTCCTTCGCTGTACGAGGGCTTCGGCCTGCCCGCGATCGAAGCGATGTCGCACGGCGTCCCGGTTGTGTGTTCGGACGCGGGGGCGCTGCCTGAAGTCTGCGGCGACGCGGCCCTGCTGTTCGACCCGACTTCTACGGAAGCCATCGCGGGCGCTGTTGAAACAGTCCTCAACGACACCGCTCTGCGCGAGCGGCTCGGCGCTGCGGGGCTGGAGCGAGCCAAGGCGTTCAGCTGGACGAAGACTGCCGAGCTCACGCTCGACGTGTACAGAAAGGCGATGCCCTGAGACACCACCACCCGAACGTCCTGCATGTGATTCATTCGTCAGCTTTCGGCGGCGGGCCGAACATGCTGACGATTCTTTGCGAGCGATTGAGCGGCGCATTCGACATGGAGGTCGTCTGCGACGGGCAGGGAGACATGCCCGGAAGGCTCGAGGCTCGGGGCATCGTCGTCCGGCGGCTCGCACTGACAACCAAGTGGTCGTTCGGGGCCAGGATCCCGCAGCTGGCCGCTGTGGTGCGGAAGATCGGTCCGGATCTCGTGCATCTCCATGGTCAGTTCGCCGGATCGCTGGGTCAGCTGGCGTTACAGCTGGCGGGCAGGCCGCCGTCCGTCTACACGGCCCAGTGGCCGTCGTTCCTCGACGATGGCGGCGCGTGGTCTCGTCTTCGCAACCGAACCGCCGAGCGTTTGAGCTGTGGGCCGGCGAGGGCGGTCGTGGCGGTCTCCGAGCACGACCGCCGCGAGTACCTGCACCGCCACCTTTGTGACGAATCCAAGATCGGCGTGATCCCGAACGCCTACTTTCTCGAAGGCGATGGTGAGCGCGCGCAGGTCACCACGCCCGTGATTGGCTTCGTCGGCCGGCTGGCGGACCAGAAAGGCTGCGAGTTTCTGATTCGGGCAATCCCTCGCATTCTGGAATCGCACCCTGAGGCGCGATTCCAGATCGTTGGCGACGGACCCGAGCGTGCCCGGCTCGAAGCTCTCGCGAGCGAGCTTGGCGCCGGCGACGCCCTCGAATTCACCGGCTACGACCCGAAGCCCGAGCACCGGATGCGACAGATGGCAGTGCTCGCGGTGCCTTCGGTCTACGAACCGCTGGGGATGGTTGCGCTCGAAGCGATGGCTTGCGGGGTTCCGGTAGTTGCGTCCGCCGTGGGCGGCCTGCCGGAAGCGGTGGACGACGGTCGCACCGGCCTGCTCGTGCCGCCTGGCGACGCGAACGCGCTCGCAGACGCCCTGGTGCGCTTGCTGGACTCGCCAGAGCTTCACGCGAGCATGGGCGCCGCCGGCCGCGACCGGGCGACCCGGCTGTTCAGTCCCGAGGTCGTCGCCCGCCGCTACGCGGATCTTTACGAGCGCGTGCTGGCCAGAACAGCGTCTTAGACGACCGCCGAGGCGCAGCTATCATGCTCGCGATGTTGGTCGCGTTCCTGCACAGGACGCACTGATGCAGGTCGCAACCAGGACCACGCGGTATTCGCCCACTGCGCCGGCATTTGCCTACGTCATCGCTACCGGCATCGCGCTCGGGATCGCGGTGTCATTGCTCGCGGCCACCGCATCACACCTCGCGGCGCTCGGTATGGTCGTGGCGGTCGCCATCGCCGCCGGCGTCCTCATATGGGCCCTGGGGCAAAGGCTTGGCGCAGTCGTGTTGCTCGTGTTCTGCGCCTTCCTCGTTCGCTACACATTCTCGCTCGGGCGACTTGACATTCGCGCGGAGCAGGTCGCGGCAGCCATAGCTCTCGGGATCGTCGCGTACGCGATGGTGCGCGAACGAAGCATTCGGCTCGCCAGGCCTGACTACGCGGAGATCGCGTTGGTGATCTGGTTCGTGCTCGGACTCGCGGCCAGCTTGATCTTTTCGCTATCGAAGTTCGACAGCGTGAAGGTCTGGGCGCTCTACGTGGTGTCCTCGCTCGGATTGCTGCTGCCGAGGCGGCTGCTGTCGGGCCATGCCGAAGAGCTCGAAGGCGCCGTGCACTGGCTGCTGGTCGCGTTCGCGATCGAAAGCCTCTATGCCTTGGCCGCCTACTTCCTGCACCTGCTCGGGCCGACGCTCGCCATGTCGGTGAATCGAGGCCAGCTCAGCGTCTACGGGACTCTGTGGGAGCCCAACGTGCTGGGCGCGGTCTGTGCCGCCGGCGCAATCGCCTGGACATTCCTGGGCCGCCGCTATTTCGGCAGCGCCTGGATCGGCATGGCGCTATGCGCCTCGGCGACCGTCGTCAGCTTCACCAGGACCGCATGGATCGCACTGGGCCTCGTCCTCGCTCTGAAGCTGATCGTGCCGCCGCTCCGGCGCATGGACATGGGGGCGGTCGGCATTGCGGCCCTCGCCACCGTGATCATGATCGGATTGACGCTCGCCGCGGAGCGGGTGGTCAACTACTATCCCGGCCAGGCCGGCTACAAGCCGGTGACTGGCTCCGCGATCGGTGGCGACATCGGCAACCCCGCTGACGTGCAGGGCCGTTTCGACCAGATTCACCAGGTTCTGGGCGACCTCAAGCATCATCCGATCCTGGGCGGCGGCATGGACAGCTTTGGCCAGCACCATGTGTTCGAGGGAGCGAAGCAGCACGTCGCCAACCTCGAGCTGCTCGTGCTCAACGACACGGGTGTGCTTGGAACCGTTGCGTTCGCGGCTGTTGGTTTGCTCATCGTGCTCGCCTTCTGGCGACGGCGGGACGATCCGCTGACCCTGGGACTCGGAGCGATGGTGCTGGTGATCGCCATCACCAACCAGGCGACGGAAACGCTGGAGCTGCTGATCACCTGGCTGCTGGTCGGCTTCTTGCTCTCCGCCGTCGACGCGGCGCCTACTGGCGCGAAAGCGAGCGCTCGCACAACTCCAGGTAGCGCGTCGTAACGGCCTCCCAGCTGTAAAGCTTCGCGGCGCGCTCTCGGGCGGCGGCGCCAAGTGTCGACCGCCGCTGGGGGTCGGGCCAGGTTTCCTTTATCAACCGGGCGAGCTCATTCGGGTTGGCCCAGTAGAGCCCGGCGTCGCCGAGCACCTCTCGATTGCTCTTGGTCTCCCGCGCGAGGATCGCATTCCCGGCAGCCATCTGCTCGACGAGCACGGGGTGAGTGCCGCCGACCGACGCGGCGAGCACGAACAGGCCCGCGTGAGCGCTCAACTGCTGGTACGCGGCGCCGAACTGGTACCCGGTGAAGATGGCGTTGGCCGGCGCGTTTTCACGTAATTGCTTCTTGAAGTCGTCCGCGTACCCTGAGTCGCCGACGACAACAGCCGGAACGTCGACGCCGGCGATGCGCACGCCCTCCAGATAATCGTCAGGTCCGTTGTCCGGCACGAGCCGCCCGACGAACAGCAGGTATTGCTGCGGCTTCAGATGGAAGCGTTCGAGGGTCGCGGTGCCTGTGTCGGCAGGCGGGTCAGCGCCGTAAGCGACGAGCTCTGTCTCGCGGTGATGTGCGGCCAGGTAGTAGTCCTGGACCGCCTTCGCGTCCGCGATGATGATGCTGCTCCCGTGCGTCGCGAGGCTTTCGCTCGTGCGCAGGTACCAGCGCGCGAAGGCGCCCCATTTGTCTCGCTGCCAGTCGGTGCCGTCTACGTTGAACAGGGTCCTCCTGCCTGCGATCTCGAGCCCGCGGACGACGAGCGCATTGCCAACACCCATGCATACGATCGCGGCCCCTTTCGGCAGGCGGAACACGCTGAGCGCCGTGTGGCTCATGGTCTCGAGGTGTTTCTGCCGGATCGCCGGCAAGTACACGAGCTTCATGCCCAGGTGTGACGGCGGCCGGTGGTTGCGATCGAAGTGCGTGCTCCGGCAGAACACAGTCACTTCGTGGCCACGATCCACCATCCGCCGGCCGACTTGCTCGACGCAGGTCTCGAATCCGCTGTAGGAAGCCGGCACCCCCCTGGTACCTATGAATGCGATGCGCAACGGCCGTTAATGCTAGTCGGCGTTGACTCAGCGCCCGAATTCCATCAGCAAATCGACAACCTGCTCCTCCAGCTGAGTGCTTTGCTTCAGGCACGTTGAGCTTGGACGATAGCCAAGCTCTGCGAACATCCGGAGGAGCTCCTTCGAGCTCGTGCCCGCATCCTTGAGCACGATGTCGTTGAATTCGCACATCACGTACGGACGCATTGAATTCAACGTTCTCGTAGCGCCGGCAAGAACCTGAGGCTCGAATCCTTCGACGTCAAGCTTGATGAGACGAATCCGTCCCGACTCATTCGCGACCAGGTCGTCGAGTCGCCATGTCGAAGTTGGGAGGGATCCTCCGGTAATCCAGCTTGCCGTGAAGGACGCCCAGCCGCTCTGGTGACCGGCCGGCAGCCGGATCGAAGCCTCCCCCGTGATGTTGGAAAGGGCGCCTTCAATGACTTTTAGCTGAGGCAGCAGGTTCAGGTTGGCCAGCTCGTGCAGGCGTCGAATGTTGCGAGGTATCGGCTCCGCCGCCCAGACCGATCCGCGCGGACCAACCAATCTGCACAGCTGAGATGTGATCAAGCCGATGTTGGCCCCGATGTCGATCACCCAATCACCTGGATGAATCAGTTGCGCCACGCACGGATCGAGTCGCCCGATACCAAGAAACCCTTCGAGCTCGATGTGGTCGTGGATGTCGGCGAAGCGGCGATACCCGTTGATGTCGACGTACGGCAGCTCGCGGCTCGCAACGAAGCGGGCGAGACGTCTGACGCCCCTTCCGGAGGCTCTCGACAGCAAAGCCGCCGGATCGCGCGAGTATCGATGGCTTCGTGATATTCGCGCGAGTGACTCTGCGGCGACTGACGCAATCGACATCCGGAGCGCTCCCTTACTTGACCATCGCGGTAACGGCGCGTCGCGTGAGCGAGATGGTATCAACCAGAATCGAACGCCGAACCGCGGCGATCGGAAGCACGTAGATCGTCGCCGCCGCGGCGGCGCCGGCCAGGGTCGAGATGAGAGTGGGACCAAGATAGCTGGAGACCAACCAGCCCGTCAGGCCGGCGACAGACGCGAGCGCCGCCGGCAGCGCCAGGTGGCGCATCACCTTGATGGGCAGGTGGCGCCGCGTGGCGCGCGCCAGCACCGCGGCCTCGAGGAGACTGCCGACGAGCCAACCGATTCCAACCGCCTGTACGCCCACGACATGCAGAAGTGGGAAGGCGACCACGAACCAGCCCACCGTGTGCAGAATCGCGCTGACCAGGACTGAGGAAGCGTCTCCGACCGCGTACAGATATCCGGCGGTCGCGACCGAGACCGGACCTCCGAACATCAGACCGAAGGCTGCCCATGGCACGACCTCGGAAGCCTCGGTCCACTGATGTCCGAACACCGCCGGGATCAGGCTCGGCGTGCTGCCGACGAGGACGCTCAGAAGACCGCCCGTGACGATGCCCGCGACGGCGAGCCCTCGCTCGATCAACGGGCCGGTCTCCTCGCCGGCCGCCACCAGACGCGACATCGCCGGGAACGAAACCCTCCATACCGAATCGAAGAGGAGGAACGGCATTTGCAGGATTCGATACGCCAGGCTCCAGATGCCGAGCACGGACACGCCCGCAACGACGGCGATCCCGACATTGAGGCCCTGGTCGCGTACCAGCCCGACCGCGCCGACCGCCTGGTATTGAAGCCCGAACGACAGCAGTCCCCGCACGCGAGTCCACGAGAGGATTGGCATCACAAATCCGGCCGGAGACAGCGCATTCATGAGAATGGCGCCGAACACCGCCCGGAACGGAGTCGCGCTGGCAAGGCCCCAGACGCCCCATCCGAGGAGGACGGTGACGATCGCCCAGCAATAGAACACCGCCGTCTCCGCGAGCTCGACCAGAACCAGGCGCTGATAGCGCAGGTCGCGCTCGAACAGCACCACCGCCGGGGAGCGCAAAGCCGCGACCGGGAGAGAGCACACCATCAGGGTCGTCACTCGCCCTACCTGCCCGAACGGCGCGGCAATGGCCGCGGTCGCGGCCGCGAAAAGCAGAGTGACGGTGAGCTGGAGTCCAAGGAAAGCCCCCAGGTCCTGGCGGTCGGGGGTGTGTCGACCCCTGATGAGTCCGGCGCCGATGCCGGCGTCGGCAGCGAAGCCGAACGCGGTGACCAGCGCCGTGCCAAACGAGACCGCGCCAAAGTCGTGAGGCACCAGCAAGCGGGCCAGGACGACTGTTCCGCCGAGGCCGATGGCTCGAATCGCCACCTGGCGCAAACCAACCGCCGCGACCCCCGCTGCGGCCACACGTCTGATATCGGCACCAGACGCAAGCCGAGATGCAGGCTGATCAGGCGGTTGTTCCAACTTCCTTGTGAAGCTTCCTCTATCGGCTGGGGCGGCAGACTTGTTCGTAGACCACGGCCGTGGACTCGGCGGCCCCACGCCACGAAAAAGCCCTCCGCCGCTGCCGGCCCATGCGGATCAGCTCATCTCTGAAGGCGGCGTCCTTGCTGATGCGCTCGAGCTGGCGGGCCATGCCGCTGACGTCTTCAAGATCGACGAGCACTCCTGCGCCGTCGATCACTTCGGGCAGAGCCTGCGCGTTCGCCGCGACCACAGGCGCGCCGCAGGCCATCGCTTCCACGAGAGGCAGGCCAAAGCCTTCGCCGCGTGACGGCAGCACGACACAGAGAGCCAGGTGATAGAGGGCGCGCAGTATGCCGTTGGAGACGAACCCAGGCATCACCAGCCGGTCTTCGACTCCGGCCTGGTGCGCGATCCGGCGCAGATTCACTCCCTCCCCTTCACGATCCGAACCGGCCAGCACAAGGCGATAGTCATCGCGATGCAGACCCGACGCAGCGAAGGCGCGAATCAGCATGTCGAGGTTTTTCTGTGGGGAAAGGATGCCGACGAAGAGGACGAAGTGTGAACCTCTGGCGACCTCAGCCGCCTCATCGAGCTCGACCTGCGAGGGCAGTTCGTCGAAATAGGGGTCAGGGGCGTTGGGAATCATCACGATCCTCGCCGGATCGATGTGCAGCACGTTTCTGATCGAGTCCTTCGAAAACTGCGACACCGCGATGATGCGGTCGGCGGCTCGGGCGGCAATCGGTATCTGCACAGCCATGTCCGCCCACTGCAGCACCTTCCTTGCCCGCATCCAGCTGCGCCAGCTGAGATACACATTCAAGTCATGAATCGTGACCACCCGCTTGCCTGGCCACCTCATCGGCAAGAAATACCCGAGTGAGTGATACACGTCGATACCGTCCTCGCTCAAGCGCGCCGGAAGCCTTGCCTGCAGCCTCCATGTGTTCGGCGAACCCACGACCGCAACGGCGTGCGCCTTGCCGGATGGCCATAGCTGCGCGAGGTCACGAGACTGTGATTCGTCGCGCGTGTACAGAAAGAACTCCCAGTCCGGCCGCACTTCCATCAACGCACTGATCAGCTGCAGCGCATAAACCCGTGTTCCCCCGACGCTGGAGAACACGACGCTCGCGTCAAAGCCGATTCTCAAGCCGCAGCAATGATGACCCGAGAGGTCGGCGCACTGCTCTCACTCTGGTTCCCCTATCCTCTCGACGCCCGTGAGAGTGCTCTGGCTGACTCCTTTCGCGCCCTGGCCGCCGCACGGGGGCGGCAAGATCCGCACGACGAATCTGGTCCGCCGAGTGGTCGCAGCCGGCGACCGGGTCGAGCTTTGGTCGGTCACCGACGAAAGCCCTGGCCAGCCCGATCCCCCAGTGCCGGGGCTGATCCAGCGCTACTTCACCGCGCGAAGCCGCTCCACCCTCAACGAGAAAGTGGCTGGGTTGGCCTCGAAACTGCCCACATCGGCCTGGCAGCTGCGCTCGCCCGATGTACTCAAGGCCCTGAACGAGGCCAAAGGTTTCGACATCGCCGTCGTCGACACCGCCCTCTCGGGCGCTTTCATCCCTGAGCTGGAGGCGGCCAGGCTGCCCTTCGTTTTCGATGCCATGGACGTAGCCCATTCGGTGCTCCACCAGATCGCCGGCCGGCAGCGCAATCCCGTCACCCGCTTCCGCTTCGAGGTGGTCGCGGTGAAATCGCGCGTTCTGGAGAGCGTCACGCTGAAAAAGGCCGCCGCCGTGGTTGCCGTTTCAGACGCCGACGCTCGAGCCCTCGAGCACCTGGCCCCCGGCGTCGAGGTCACGGTGCACCGAAACGGGGTCGACCTGTCGCAGGTGCAATTCGTCGATCACACGCAACTGCGTGGCGCCCGACTGCTGATGACGGGGACGCTGGCCTACTACCCGAACGTCGACGCCACCCTGTGGTTCATTCGCGAAATCCTGCCGCTGGTACGCAGGCGATTACCTGCGGCGACGCTGACGCTGGTCGGTGGACCGGTCCCCGCGGACCTCTTGAACCTCGACCCTGACGCCACCGGTGTGCGCGTGGTCGGCCCTCGTCCCGACATGCGACCGTTCATGGAGGAGGCCGATCTCTTCGTCATTCCAATGCGCCTGGGAGGAGGCACACGCGTCAAGGCGGTCGAGGCGCTGGCCGGCGGCCTTCCCATCGTGAGCACTCCTCTTGGCGTTACCGGCCTCGACATCATCGAGCGCGACCTTGCGCTGCTGGCCGACACGCCTGAGCACTTCGCAGCGGCGATCCAGCGTGGGCTGTCAGACCTGGAGCTGCGCAAGCGGCTCGTGTTCGAAGGCCGCCAGCTCGCTGAACATGAGTTCGACTTCGACCGCATCGGTGCGGCTTTCAGAGCGACTCTGAACCGAGTCCTCGCAGGATCAGGATGACTGGCCCGTCTTAATGGTTGGGCCAGGCCTTCTGCTAGAGTGGCCGTCGCCCAGATTTTCTTGATGACCTTCCAACGACTTAGCAGCCTGGTTGTGGGGTTGCTGCTGGCGGTCCTATTCATCGCGATCGGGTCGACCTCAGCGCATGCCACGGGTCATATCGCCGTGCCGAGCGCGACCAAGGAAGCGCCGCCGCGCATCATGGCCACCGCCGCGGCTCAGGCCGATCTGCACCCGAGCGGCTCATCACCGACGGTTGTATCCGGCGCGAAGGTCCAGCAGCAGCCGGCGACGTCGGTACTGCCGGCGACCGCGTCGACTTCGCCACTGTCGTCTGCATCGACCTCGCCGCTGCAGCGCGAGGTCTTCGGCTTTGTCAACGCCGGCAACCTGGGCGATCCAAACGTCGGCTATCCAAGCTGGAACTTCTCGCTGCTCAGCACGGTCGCGTACTTCGGCCTTCACGTGAAGAGCGGCGACGGCAGCGTCGACACCAGCGACACGGGATGGCTGGTGCTGCATTCGTCGACATGGTCGAGCTTTCTCTCGACCGCTCATGCCCACGGAGTGCGGGCGATCATCTCACTCAACGTCCATGACTTCAGCGCGGATCCGAACAACCAGACTTGCGGAGCGCTGGCCCCTGCCAACGCCCAGACGACGATCAACATCGCGGTGCAGCTGCTCGCCCAAACAGGCGCCGACGGCATCAACATCGACTACGAGGGCACCAACACCACTTGCGCTGACGGTTCCGCCAGCCGCGACGAGATGACCGCATTCACCAAGAACCTGCGCGCGGCGATGCCCAACAACTACATCGCCATCGATACCTATTCAGGTTCCGCCGAGGACAACCTCGAGTTCTTCGACATTGCCGGGTTGGGGCCGTACGTCGATTCCTTCTTCGTGATGGCGTACGACATGGACTACGCCAACTACAGCTCTCCGCCCGTGAACTGCTCGTCGTACTGCTTCAACCCGATCTCTCCCCTCTCTGGCTACGCGTTCAACGACACGTCATCGATGGCGCAGTACACGGCCCTCGTGCCGGCCAGCAAGGTCATCCTCGGCCAGCCGTACTACGGGCGGCGCGGCTGCGTCAACAGCCTGACCGCTGCGTACCAGGCGCCGATCCCAAACACCAACTTCGTGACTCCCACGTACCAGTTCGCGTCGACCATCCCGTCCCAATCAGGTGTCTCCAACTTCACAGCACACCGCGACCCTGCCGACGGTGTCAGCGAGTGGGACACGTGGTACGACACCGACTTCAAGTGCAACCGCGAGCAGTACTTCGACGACACCGTTTCTCTGGCGGCGAAATACGACCTGGTGAATCGGGACGGATTGCGTGGCGTCGGCTTCTTCACGCTTGACTACGCCGGCGGAGCCTCCGAGCTGTGGCAGGAGATCGCGATCAAGTTCACCCCCTACTGGTCGTCTCTGGGCGGCTCCATCGTGTCGAGCCCGCACTCGGTTTCGTGGGGGCCGAACCGCATCGACGCTTTCGCGGTCGGGACCGACAACGCCCTATGGCATCGAGCCTGGGACGGTACCCAGTGGTTGCCGTGGAACACGTTGCATGGCGTGCTGACCTCCGACCCCATCGTGGTCTCGCCCACGAGCGGCCGGATCGACGTGTTCGCCCGAGGATCTGATAGGGCGCTCTGGCACATCGACTGGAACCAGACCGCATGGAGCAGCTGGGAATCCCTGGGCGGAATCATCGTCGGACCCCCGTCGGTGGTCTCGAGCAGCAGCACCCAGATGGACGTGGTGGCGCTCGGCTCCGACAACGCCGTCTGGCACAGGTCCTGGAACGGCACCACGTGGGCTCCGTGGGACAAGGTCGGAGGTGTGGGCACCTCGAATCCCTCGGTCGTCAGCTGGGGCGCCGGGCGACTCGACGTGTTCGTGCGCGGGAGCGACTACGCGCTGTGGCACCGCGCGTGGATCTCCGGCACCTGGCAGCCGTGGGAATCGCTCGGCGGCTACATCGCGTCCAATCCCGCACCGGTGACCTGGGGGACGAATCGCCTCGACGTGTTCGTCCGCGGCGGCGACGGCCACCTGTGGCACCGAGCCTGGGACGGGACGAAGTGGTGGCCGTGGGAATCGCTCGGCGGGTACGTGGCCTCGCAGCTCGCCGTCACGTCCTGGGGACCCGGCAGGCTCGACATCTTCGCGGTCGGCGGCGACTCGCAGCTGTGGCACCGCTGGTGGAACGGCACGGCCTGGGGTGGATGGCAGTCCCTGCAGGGCCAGTGGACGGCCAATCCATCCGCGTCGGTCCGATCGGTCGGGATCGTGAACCTGTTCGAGCGCGGCGGACCGACCAACGCACTGTGGCAAGCCTCGATGGTCACCAGCTAGGCGCGCACCGCAGCCGGCCGCGTTTCGAACCGCGGTCACACCGTCTTGGCATGATGGCAACGTGAATCCGCGGCGTGCGCTGTCAGCAACGGGAGCCGTCGTCAAGCACGTCGCGGGCTGGCCGTTCCAACGAGCCGAGAGCGGTGCGTTCCTTCGCGCGATGTCTCGCTCTGCTCTGCTGAACGACGGTGGGGTTGCCGGCGCCCTCGAGCGCCTGCCGGAGAAGCCGCTGCACGCCATCTTTCCCGGTATCGAGCGGGTTGACGTCCACATGCATCCACGCTTCGGCGAGTGGACGCTGCCTTACGGCGAAACTTACGCGCTGGCGGCGATCACGACGCACCTCCGGCCGAAGGCGATTTTCGAGATCGGCACCTTCACGGGACTGGGAACGCTGGTCCTGGCGGAGAACTCGCCAGACTCGGCCACGATTTACACGCTCGACCTGCCTCCGGACCGCCTGCATCTGCCGGGCATGGAGGACGCGCCGGCTGAGAGACAGCTGGCACGCATAGGCGAAGCCTTTCGCGGCACGCCCAGCGCGTCCAAAGTGCGGCAGCTCTTTGGCGACAGCGCCACCTTCGATTACTCCGAGTTCGAGCGCGCGATCGACCTCGTCTTCGTCGACGGCGTTCATACCGCGTCATACGTGCGCAAAGACAGTCATGCCGCCTTGCGCATGCTGCGAACGGGTGGCGTGGTCGTGTGGGACGACTGCTCGCCGGAGCTCCCCGGCGTCGTGACCGCTCTCGGCGAGCTGAGCCGCGAGATTCCGGTCATCCGGGTCGCGTCGACGCGGCTAGCCCTCTATCGGAAAGAAGATTGAAGCTCCTTTTCGTCTCCAACTTGTTTCCTCCGCACGCCCTGGGAGGCTACGAGCACAACTGCCGCGACATCGCTGTCGCGCTGCGCGCGATGGGCCACCAGGTAGACATCATCACCAGCATGTATGGGGTCGCAGAGCCGGTCAGGGAACCCAACGTCTGGCGAGTCCTCGAGCTCCGCCACGACTACGGCACCGAGAAGGACCGGAGCCGATCAGGGGCCGGAGGCAGTCGCGTGCAGGTCGACCTTCACAACGTCGGCGCGCTGCGGGCCGAGCTGAGCCGCCTCAGGCCCGACGCCACGATGCTCTGGGGCGCAGGCAATCTCGGCCCCCTCCCCGCATGGGTCGCGGAGGCTTATGGCCGGACCGTCTACAACGTGGCCGATCCATGGTTGCTGCCCCTGCTTCAGCCTGTCCGCGGCCGCGCGTTCGGCCGCAACGCGAGGCGCGCCTACAGGCGGCTGCTCGGGATCGCCGACCGGCCGTTACAAGGCCCGATCGTCTTCGTGAGCCGCGCCTTGCAGGAGCACTACGAGGCAGACGGCGCCCGCGTGGAACGGTCGCGGGTCAACTATCTGGGCGTCGACGCGGACCTGTTTAAGCCACAGGCACAGGCGATTGGCCGAGTGTCAGACGTGCGCCGCATCCTGTTTGTCGGTCGGATCGAGCCCCGCAAGGGCACGACCACGCTCGTTCGCGCTTTCGCAGCGCTACAGAAACGAGAGGGGCTTCCGGAGCTCCGGCTTACGCTCGTGGGACCGTCCGCCGCGGATTACAGGGCCGAGCTGTCAGCGCTCGCCGAACAGCATGGCGTCGGCGACAAGGTCGCCATCCACGCTCCCGTGCCGAGGAGCGAGCTGCCTGGGCTCTACGCCGAGCACGACGTGCTGGCGTTTCCATCAGAGTGGCTCGAACCTTTTGCCCTGACTCCGCTCGAGGCCATGGCATGCGCGATCCCAGTCGTCTCCTCGCTCGCCGGCGGCTCCGCCGAGCTGGTGCGTGACGGCGAGAACGCCATGAGCTTCCGAGCCGGCGACGCGGACGATCTCGCCGACAAGCTGGCGTGGGTGGTCGGCCATCGCGATGAGGCGGCGGCGATGGGCCTGCGCGCCAGCGAAGAGGTTCGGTCCAAATACACGCTCCGCCACGAGGCGGAAGGACTGCTGGAGGCCCTTTCGGACGCAGTTTCCCAGCGCGGTGGCCACGCGATGGCGGGAACGCGGGGTTCGTGACGATGCCACGCATCCGCAGCCGCATCGCACGCTTGATCGACAGACAGTCGAGCCGGCGGCCGCCGGAGGGCCTGAGCCGGCCCGACTTCGAGCCCGAGAACGTGGCGATCATCGAGCGGGCCGCGCCGTTCACGATGACTTCACCAGAGCGTGTCTACGCCCTGATCAAGGCGGTCGAGCACGTTGTCGACCGCTCGATTGAGGGAGCGATCGTCGAATGCGGCGTGTGGCGGGGCGGCAGCGTGATGGCCGCCGCGTTGACGCTGCAGCGCTTGGGTGCCGGCGACCGCGAGCTCTACCTGTTCGACACTTTCGAGGGGATGCCCCCGCCGGCGGACGTCGACGTCGACCTTGGCGGCAATTCGGGGTCGGACCTGCTCGCGGGCGACCGCAGGGACCGTCGCTCCATCCTGTGGGCCTACGCGCCCGAGGAAGAGGTCCGCACCAACCTGGCGTCGGTCGGTTACGAAGCCGGCCGGCTGCACTTCGTGAAGGGCAAGGTCGAGGCAACCGTGCCGGCCCAGGCCCCGCCGCGCATCGCGTTGCTCAGGCTGGACACCGACTGGTATGAGTCGACGGCCCATCTGCTCCGGCACCTGTACCCGCGCCTCGAGCGCGGCGGAGTTCTCATCGTGGACGACTACGGGCACTGGCGCGGAGCTCGCCGCGCCGTCGACGAATATTTCGCGGACGCCGCGACGCGCCCACTGCTGGTCCGCGTGGATTACACGGGCCGGGTCGCCGTCAAACCCTAGTTAGGTCGTCCCCGTCAGGACGGAGGTCCAGACGGTCCCCGTCGAGCTGCGCTCGAACAGGTTGAGCGAGGAACCGCCAGGCGAGCAGACCGCTCCTGGATCCGAGGGCCAGGTGGTGGAGTCGACCTGCGACCACGCGCTCCACTGGGACCCGTTCCAGCTCTTGCGCCACAGCGTGTGGTCGACCCCGAGCACAACCACGTCCAGCCGGCCGGAGCCGCACGACGCCGAGTCGGGTGAGGAGGCCAGCAATCCGCCCAAGGGCTGCCAGCCGTACCAGGCGGCGCCGGTCCAGGCGTTGTGCCAGAGCTGGTTGTCGCCGCCACGAGCGAAGATGTCGATCCGGCCTGACGCCCACGACACCGCCGATGGCGACGACGTCAGGTAGCCGCCCAGGGTATCCCACGGCCACCACCTGGTCCCATCCCAGGCCCGATGCCAGACTCGGTGGTCCACGCCCGTGACGAACACGTCGAGGCGGTTGGTGCCCCACGAGGCGGCGTCAGGACCTCCGATGAGCTGGCCTCCCAGGCCTTCCCACGGCAACCAGGTCGTTCCGTTCCACGCCCTTCGCCATAAGGCGCCGTCCTGACCGCGGACGAACACGTCGATGCGATTGGGGCCCCAGGACACGGCGCCCGGGTCGGCCGTCAGGATGCCGCCCAGCGACGACCAGGAGGACCATGCCGTTCCGTTCCAGGTCTTCTGCCACAGGGCGCTGTCGTTGCCCGCCACGAAAACATCGACCCGGCTGGTGCCCCACGACGAGGCGTCGGGTCCCGAGGCGGCGGTCCCGCCCAACGACGTCCAGGTCATGTTGAACGACCTGACCACGTTCCCGGCGGGAACGAAGACCTGGCCGCCCGCCTCCGCCGGGGTGACGAAGTGGTTCGCGCCAAACGCACCGCTGTGGAAGAGCAGCGCTCCTGAGGCGGCATTGAACGCGTACAGCCCGCTGCCACCGATGTCGATCGCCCAGACCGCGCCGCCGGCCACGATCGGTGGGCCGAACGTGGCAGCGCCGCCGGCGTTCCAGTCCGGAGCGGCACAGGTGGCGTCGCAAGGGCTGAACGACGGGGTCGAGGTGTTGGTGCTCAGGGCCACGATCCCGTGTCCATTGCACTCGAGGTAGATGAATGGAGCCGCGTACGCGAAGGAACCGAACGTCGCGTCGTTGTTGTTGCCGAGGCAAACCGGCGCCTCTGTATACACCTGTGGCTTGGGCGTCGGGAAGAGCTGGCCGTCCATGCCGCCGAGTGCGGATGGGTTCAGCAGGAACCCGGTCCCCCACTTGCCGGACTCGAACATCAGGTTCGAGCTGAGCAGCACGGGGCTGGCCGAGCCAAGATCGAGGTCCGGGACACACCAGTCGTTCTGCCAGTCCAGCGGGACGAAGGAGTCCTCAGCCGCGGCCGTGGCCGAGAGCCTGATGACCTCGTCGTTCGGATAGGTGGGCGTGCCGTCGGCGTTGCTGGCGCAACCGCCTCCGGAGCCGCCCGTTCCGTTCCCCGTGGCCACGAAGATCTTGCCGGTGGCGTCGTCGACGACCACGCCACCCGCGGACCACATGCCGTCGGCGACGCCGGTGGTGATGTACGGCGGGAGCGGCGCACCGCCGCCGACCGGCACCGCGTAAACGTAGCCGTGGTAGTTGCCGCAGTCGCCATCGCGGCCGCCGAAGGGCACGTACACGTATCCGTTGGCCAGCGCGAGCGCTCCGCGATCCTGCTGGATCGTCCAGTCGAAGCCGTTCGTGTCAGACGCGCCCGTGGTGATGATGGTGTCGATCTCTTCGAGACCACTCACCAGATTCAGGCCTTCGAGCCGGTAGTCGTCGTCGGTGCCATCGAGAGTCACCACGTAAATGCGACCGTCCGTGATGTCGATCACAGGGGTGCCCATGATGCCCTGCTGGGAAAACCCGCCGCACCCCCATCCGCCCGTTTCAGGAGCACGGAGGTGTTTGGTCCACACCACCGCCCCGGTCGCCTGGTTCAGCGCGTAGACCGTGTCATTCATCGTTGCCGCGTAGACGATGCCGTTGTAGACGAGCGGCTCGGCGTACATCTCGCCGTCAAGCGTCGTCGCCCAGCCCGCGGTGGCGCCGTTCGACTGCGGTTGAGTCGGGTCATAACCGGTGTGCGCATCGTTGCCGTGGTAGACCGGCCACGAACCATTGGCTGCGGCCGCCAGATTGCTGCGCGGGGCGGCCACGATTCTCGGCGATGGCGACAGCATGGCCAGTCCAAGCGCGGCGAGCAACGCCACGGCCAGCGGCAGCCTCCCCCTCATTCGTCATCCTCAACGTTCGGTTCAGCCTCCCGGGTCGCCGGCTCGCCTACGCACCCGTGCCATTCGCCTGCCAGACCGCGCTGTCCGGTCCGCGGTCGAACAGACCGAAGGTCGTGGTCCCGGGCACGCAAACCGCGGCGGGCGAGTCGTTGGCCCAGTAGCCGCCCTGCCATTGCCAGCCGGTCCATCTCGCCCCGTCCCAGGAATCGCGCCAGATCGCGTAGTCGGTGCCGACTCCAAACAGGTCGAGATGCCCGGAGACACACGATGCGACCGCGGGCGCGCTAACGAACTGGCCGCCGAGGGCCTGCCACTTGCTCCAGCCCGAAGCGCCCCAGTTGATGTTCCACATCTGGTTGTCGCTGCCCCGGGCAAAGATTTCGATCCGGCCCGATCCTGACGAGACAGCCGCCGGCCGGCCGATGACGTATCCGCCGAGCTTGTCCCATGGCCACCAGATCTTGCCGTCCCAGGCCCGATGCCACACGGCGTGGTCGACACCGGCCACGAAAACGTCCAGGCGGTTGGGACCCCAGGAAGCGACAGTGGCACCGGAGCTCAACTGGCCTCCCAGGTTTTCCCACGGCCACCACTTGACGCCGTCCCACGCGCGGTGCCAGAGACCCCCGTCGCCGCCCCGAGCGAAAACGTCGATTCTGTTGGCGCCCCAGGACACGGCGCCGGGCTCGGCCGTGATGTGGCCGCCCAACGATGTCCAGACGCTCCACGCCGATCCGTTCCACGTGCGCTGCCACAGAGCGTTGTCCGAGCCGCGCGCGAAGACGTCGACACGGCTCGTGCCCCACGAAGAAGCCGTGGCGCCCGAGGTCACGACGCCCCCGAGCGACACCCAGTGAAGAACTGGCGCGAACTTGACCCGCAGAAGCTGCCATAGCTCGGGTGCGCCGCCGCCGTAGTTGAGCGTCCAGATGCCAACGCCACGGATGTTGTTCGCGTTGACCAGGTCGTATTTGTGTCCGAGCGAGGTGGCGTCGTCCCAGTACAGCTCGCGTGTGCAGCCGAGGCTCGTGTTGTACCAGGTGTCCCAGCGCTCCTGGCCGGAAGGATCGTTGGCGTCGCGGTGCGCGACGTAACTGCCCGCCTTCACCTGCGGAGTGCCGGCCTCGCCGATCGCGTCGAGGTACATGTCCGCTGTGACGCTCCCGGTGGGAATCGCATTCGCGCCGGCGCCGGCCACGCAAGCTTTGCGCCCGTAATAAGGGACACCGAGGATGACCTTCGACGGCGGCACCACCGATGTGTATTCGCTGACAGTGCTGCTGTCGTTGTAGTAATAGACCCCGAGGGGCGCAGTTGGGCCCAGGCAGAACGTGGAGCAGTAGGTCGGGCCATGCGAGTAGTTCGAGTATTCGAGGTCGTATGCCATGACGAAGAATGCGTCGACGCTACCCTGCAAGCCTCCGATGTCGAAGAATCCAATCGGATCGGAAGCCGAGCTGGCATATGTGTCGACGGTCAGGAAATAAGTCGCGCCGAGCGCCGAGCGGAGAGCGTTGACGAAGGCCGTCATCCGGTGCCGCGCCCACGACGAATCGGTGGTTCCGCAGCTGCCGTTCAAGCCTTCGTAGTCGACGTTCACGCCATCGACTCCTTTGGCCTTGATCTCGTTCACGGTGCTGGCAACTGTGGCCGGGTAGTTGTACAGCGCGGCACACATGTGCGGTGTGCCTGCGCTGAAATCCTGCTCGATGATCGTGAGCACCACCCTCGTCGAGTTGGCATGGGCCGTGGTGACGAGCCCGGTCAGCTGGCTCGAGTTCCACACGGTCATGCCCGAATCGGCGGCAAACGCCCCGTTGTCATTCACGTGGAGGCCGAAGAACGCGACAGTTGTCAGGAGCGAGAAGTTCCAGGTCGAATAGCCCAGGGTGGGGTCGCTGAGGCTGCTCGCGAGGGCGAACCCGAATACCTCGCGCGAAGGACCGTCAGCAGTCCTGGCGGCAACGCCAATGGCCGTAGGAATCAGTGCTCGTGTTGAAGATGCGACGGCGTTCGCCGGTGGTGTGCCGGCGGCCATGCTGGCGGTCAGGAATAGTGCAAGAACAAGGTGCCTCATGGTTGTGGCGGGCCAAGATGACCTAGGCTGACGGACTCTACACGGCCGTCCCTGAGCCGGTCAAGTGAACTAGCAGGGGGTCCACGGGTCTAAAGTCGACGGGCGCAAGAAAGCAGCGCCCATCTCGTCTTCAACTAGGCAATGAACCGCAGGATCACCTTCGCCCTCACTCTGACGGCTTCAGCACTCAGTTCCTTCACGCTCGCCATCGCGCCGGCCACGGTTGCTCAGGCGACGGTGCCTGCGTGGCTGGATCGGCTCAATCAGTGGCGCGGAGCCGCGGGTGTATTGCCCCTGACCGAAAACACGACGTGGGACCAGGGCGATTCCGACCACTCCCTGTACATGGTGAAGAACCAACAGATAACTCATTACGAGCTGTCCTCGCTGCCCTATTACACCGTCGCCGGTGACACCGCGGCGCGCAACGGCAACATCGAGGTCAACTCGACCACTGCGTTCAGCGACGCCCAGTCGATCGACTGGTGGATGGCCGCGCCCTTCCACGAGCTCGGGATGATGGACCCGAGGCTGACATCGACGGGATTCGGCAGCTACCGCGAGGTCAGGTCGGGCTGGCAGGCCGGCTTCACGCTGGACACTCTGCGCGGCAACTCGTTCACCGGCGGGATTTACCCGGTGTTCTTCCCTGGCGCCGGCTCAAGCGTGCCTTTGACCTCGTACAACGGCGGAGAGTTTCCCGATCCGCTTCAAGCCTGTCCCGGCTACAGCGCGCCGACCGGCCTTCCCATCACGATCCAGGTCGGCGGCAACGTGGCCACGAGCGCGACCGCATCTGCCTTTACCGGCAACGGCACCCCTCTCGCGCACTGCGTGATCGACTCCTCGAACCCTTCTGTTGGTAGCGGCCTGCGGACGCGCGGAGCAGTGATCCTGATCCCCCAAAGCCCGCTCCAGCCCGGGGTCATCTACACGGTTTCGTTGACAGTCAACGGGGTGCCGTACGCCTGGACGTTCAATGTCTCCACGAGCGGCGCGATCCTGGGTGGGGCCGCCAACGCAACGGAGTTGGGCGGCCTCTCGCTTTCCGAGCCCACAGCATCCTCGTGGGGAACTGCCCGCACCGACGTCTTCGTTCGCGGCAGCGACAACGCGCTGTGGCAGAAGACCTGGAACGGTGTGTCATGGAGCAGCTGGTCTTCGCTGGGCGGGATCATCACGGCCGGACCCGGCGCAGTCGCGTCGAGCGGCACCCAGATCGACGTGTTCGCGCGCGGCCAGGACAACGCCCTCTGGCACCGGTCATGGAATGGAACCGCCTGGTCCGGGTGGGCATCGCTCGGAGGCTTACTGTCGAGCGGACCCACCGCGGCGTCGTGGGGCTCGGGACACCTCGACATATTCGTGGTCGGCGTTGACAGTCAGCTCTGGCACCGTTCGTGGAACGGCACCGGCTGGAGCGGCTGGCAGCCGCTGGGCGGCATCCTCACATCCAAGGTGGAGGCCGTGTCTTGGGCTGCGAACCGAATCGATGTCGTCGGCCGAGGTGCGGATGACGCTCTCTGGCACATCGCCTGGAACGGGACCCAGTGGAGCAGCTGGCAGTCCCTTGGCGGGGGCTTCACGTCGGGACCCGCGATCAGTTCGTGCGCCTCAGGCCATCTCGATGTCTACGGCCTGGGCCTCGACCACGATCTCTGGCACGAAGGTTGGAACGGCGCCCAGTGGACGGGCTGGCAGCCGATGGCCGGCTACGCCAACACCGACCCGGCCGCGGTCTGTCCATCGGGCACCACGACGGTGCAGCTCTTCGAACGGTCCACCGACTTCTCGATCATCCATTCGACGGCTCAGGGAACCTAGCGACGTTCAAGTCGAGGCGGCTGCTCTAGCTGAGCGGCCGCCCCGCCAGCTCTCTGCGGTCAGGTGCCCGCGACGCTGGTCGTCCAGATCGAGTTGTCGGCGGCTCGCTCGAAAAGGTCGACAGTGTTGGTCCCCGACCGGCATGCGGCCGCTGGGCCGTCGTTCCAGCTCCCACCCATACTCTGCCAGCTCGACCATGCAGAACCGTTCCACGACTTGCGCCACAGCGCGGCGTCCGCGCCGCGCACGAACACGTCGATCCGGTTGGCCGAGCACGAAGCGACGGCCGGGGCGGAGGTGAGGATGCCGCCGAGTGGCTCCCACCCACTCCAGCCACCGGCCGTCCACGCTCGGTGCCACAGCTGGTAGTCGGTGCCACGGACAAAAACGTCGATACGGCCCGCCGACCAGGAGACGGCTGCGGGAGCCGAGGTCAGGCGCCCCCCAAGGGCGAGCCACGGTCCAAACGTGTTCCCGCCATCGGTCGACGACTTGTAATACAGCTGAAGATCCGAGCCTGCCACCCATACCGAGAGGGTCTGGGGCGTTCCCGGCATCACGCTCGCGGCCGGGCCCGACGTCAAGATGCCTCCGAGCGCCATCCACGGGGTCCAGGCCGAGCCGTTCCAAACCCGGCGGTACAGCTGGTTGTCATTACCCCGCACGAAGGCTTCGACCTGGGATGAGCTCAAAGCTGCCGCGCCCGGCGCCGCGTAGGTGATCCCTCCAAGACTGGTCCAGCCCACCCATCCAATCCCGTCCCAGTGGTTGCGCCACAGCGCGTTGTCGTTGCCTCGTACGAAGAGATCCTCGTACGCACCCGACGGCGCGACAGCCGCTGGTGCAGCCGGGGTGAGTCCCCCCAGTGGCCGCCAGTGGCCGGTGGCGTAGTACTGGCCTACGAATATGCGCAGATACCCACCGTCGTCGTCCGCGTAGGAGGACGCGTGTGTATTGCAGGCGTTGCAGTAGCCCGCCACATCTGTCGTCGGTGCACCGTTGTTGTTGGTGATGCCGTCGTGCTGGGCGTCCGTGTTATCCGTCTGGCAAGAATTTCCCGCGCCAAACAGCACCGCGATCAATCCGGCCGCAGACAGCGAGCCGGCGTGGGAGATGAAGTACGGCGCCACGTTGTCCTGGTAGTGCCCGCACGTGTTGTTCATCGTCTCGAAGTACTGGTTGCCGACCGGCACCTGCCAGGCCACCTGAGGCCGCGCCGTCTGCATGTGCAGCTCCGACACCCAGGCGAGATAGCGATTGAAGTTCGGGAATGTTGTGTTCGACGGATCCCACCAATGTGTGAACGACGAATTGTCAGCGCCCTGCTGCTCCCACCATCCCGCGTCGTGGTCGTCAAGGTCGTTGAACACGAGATCCCAGGTGCTGCCGAACGGATTGCCCCCCACACCGGCTGAGTTGAGAAATGCCGCGGTCGTATCGGCCTCGGTCACCGGGTTCACGGTCGAGCTCCGGTCGCTGGCGATGTCGATCCCGCTACCCCACGGCGACGCATGGATTGCAAGCAAGGCATTCGGCGCGTACGTGTCGCGCAGCCTGAGCAACTCGTACGCGAATCCGGCCGCGGTGTTGGGAAAGCCTGCCGCCTCGCCGAAGCCCGAGCTGGCTACGCTCGCCGAGAGGCTCGAAGCAGCGCCTCCCGCCGCTCGCTGTTCGAGATAGCCCCACAGGTCGGGCTCGACCTGGACCACTACTGGCTTGCCGAACTCGCCCGCGAGCTGCATGAGCAGCTTGAAGTTCGCGTAGTACGAGTTCATCGTCGTCGCGTTGTTCAGGTTGCTGAAGTCGCGATCGGATTCGTTCGTGCCGCTGGACGGCGTCGATTGGAGCAGCTCGTAATAGCTGAAAACCGGTATATAGCCGCTGGCACCGGAAGCGTTCATGTACAGCGTGGCGAACGCTCCGCTTGGACTGTTCCAGGTCTCCCAGCCCGCATTCGTGTTCACACCGCCCGCCAGATACTGGTAGCGATATCGCCACGGCACGCCGCTCGTGGTCATCCACGCGAGGTCGGAGGGCTGATTCGCGAGCCCGAAGTGCAGCCGGTCCTGCGGCAAGACCGCAGTCTTCGCGGCCGGGATGACTCCGTAAGAGGCGGCAGCTGCCTGGATGCCCGACTCGTCGACGGCCTCGAACTGTGAGGCAGGGATCGTCTTCAGATCTGCCACGAGGGCGCTGCCGGCGGTGGTGCCCCACCAATCGTCGGTCGTGCCCTGGAAATACCAGTCGGAACCGTTGTCGGCGAGGATCAGGCCGTAACGCTGGAACGCAGTCAGTACGACTTGAGTGTTGGCGCTGAAATGAGAGATGTCGAACGACCTCTTCAACCGGAAGCGCGCGCCCATCGGCGGAAAGCCGGTGCTGCACAGCCCGGCCTGATGCGACGCCGGCCAGATGAATCCACTCGTGCAATGCGACGTAAACCGAATCGCATGCGTGATCGCGCCCGCCTGGATCTCGTCGGGTCGCAGCAGCAGCGGCGCGATCGGCAACCCTGCGGCGTCGGCGGACGTCCAACCGAGCGGCCGCATCCCATTTGAGCTCAGGTCCCAGGTCGCGCCCGAGCCCGCTTGCGGCGTCTGGCCGGTCGTGAAGTTCTGGAGGTTGTAGATCTCGTAAAGCTTGCAGCGGCTCTGGTCGAGGACGAGGGCATGACGGTCACTTCCTGAGGGCGCTGACGGGCCGCCCTCGATGTTGGTGGCCGGCTGGATCGGGTACCCCTCGGCCGGATGGTCGCTCTCCGAGTCGAAGCTGAAGGTCGGCGTGAGGCCGCTCGACGGCGGAGGCGCGACGTTGATCGGTATCCCGTACTCCTGCGCGAAGGTGCCGAAGTCGGGATGCAGGTTGGAGTTCTGCGTCATGTTGGCCATCCACGCCGCACTCGCGCTCGAGACCGGCAGGCCGGCGACGTCGGTGTTGAACACACTGTCGGCGGGGAACATCGCGCAAGCTGTTCCCGGCAGTGGCTCGGCCGACACGATGCGTGGGCCGCCCCCAAGGATGTCCGCCAGAGCCACCACGCCGACGAGCAGCGTGCCGAGTGCGCTCCTGATGGGCGCCGAGCCGAGGTGCATCCCGCCGGTCATCGATTTACCCCGCTGCGTCAGTGGCCGATTGTGCGTTGTGGGCGCCGTTCGTAAAACGAGCGACGAGGCTGTTCGGGTCTTCAGTTCCTCGTTATGACTGGAACCAGAGTGGCAACCGCGAAAGCGCTTCGTCTGTATCGACGTCGGGAGTCGAACCGGCGCTCAAGGAGTACTGCCACGCGGAGTTGTCGCCCCCGCATCCGACCCCGTTCGGCGCGAATCCGGGTGCGGAGGCCTTGCTCCAACTCCCGATCAGCGACGGTTCGAACGACCATAGGAAAGCGGTGGTTGCGTATTCGGGATGTGCTGCCACCGCCCCGCACCAACCTTTGGCGAAGGCGCTGCCCGCCGTGGTGTCGCCGTAGTAAATGGGCACGAAGTGGGCCTGCGTGATGCCGTCGTACCAGGCCTCGATGAACGAGGAGTCGACGAACCACGCCCCTGGGCACGCTCCGCCCGGTGGCTCGATGTCGATCGCGATCCCATTGCCTGACGTGATGCCACGTCCTTCGGCGGCGGCAACGGCGGCCTTGGCGTAGCCCATTCCAGTTGCGTACCCGATGTAGTTCGAGCAGTCGTAGTCGTTGTAGATGGGCAGGATCCCCATGTGGTGCCTCTTGGCCGACATCATCTCGGCCGGGGTCAGGCCCGGGCAATTGTCAGTGTTCGTGAGGTAGCGGCCCCAGAAGTCAGGCGCGCCGCCGAACGCGGATATCACTTGCGGATAGAGGCCTGTCGAGCCGTTTGGGTCGTCTGTCGACGTCTTGCAGGAGTCCACACCCCACAGCACGCGCACCGGCCTGGCGGAGGCCGACTTGACCACGACATCGAGGCGTGGCGTGCCGACCCCAGCAGATCGAAGGATCTTGCCCGCGGGTCCTGATGGAGCCGGCGGCGATAAGGCCCGGGCGATTTCCGCGTAATAGCTCGTGTTGTCTCCGGCTGAATACGGCACAGTCGCGGTGCAGGCGGCGGCGTGGCAGGGCTGCCCGATCGCTGCGCCGGCACTGTTGAAGATGTAGATGCTCCACGGAGTGCTCGACAGATCGGCATTGGCGTTGGCCGTGAGCTGTGCCGATCCGCTAGAAGACGTGACCGCGCTGGCGTTCAATTGGACCGCCAGCCACGTGCCCCCGACGGGTCCCGACACGGTGGTGACCGCCGTCGCTGCGTTGGCGGCGTCCTTGGTGACGAGCGACGCGATCACGGCGTACACGCCGCCATTGGGCTCGATGACGGAGGTGCTGCAGGTCGTTCCCTGGGCGCAGAAGGTGATCAGCTTGCCTGTGGCCGCGTCGTGGAACTGGATGACGTAGCCGATGCCCCCCACCTCGACGCTGGAGAACGCGGTGAAGGTGATCGGCTGCCCCGGTGCCGCGACCGCCGGGTTACCGGCGACGAGGCCGATACCCAACCACTGCACGTCGATGTCGGGCGACGCGGCCAGCAAATCGGACTTCGGAATCGTCGACGTCGGCGTGGACACAAACGCTGCGAATGCGTGCGCTCCCGACTTCCCGGCATACGCGACGAGGCAGGTGCTGGCTTGCGCGCACGCGCCGACGAGGTCACCCGTGGTGCGATCGAAGATCTCGATCGAGTAGGCGGTGCCGGTGACATTCACCGACGCAATCGCCTCGAGGGTCACCGCGGCGCCGTAGCCGAGCAGCGTCTTGTCCGCGGTCAGGCCGATCGTCGCCTGCGCGCCCACGGCTCGCGAAGCTGGGGCAGGAGTAGTGCCGGCGTCAGAGCCCAGGCACGCGCCCGGAACGCCGAGATCCGGCTTCCCGTTGTCGGAGGGACATGCCGGCATGCTGCCTGGCAGCAGCGGCGTGCCGCGTTCGGCGACAGGCGAGCGGTTACCGCACGCCGCGCCGGCGCCGGAAGCCGGGCACTGCGCAGCGCCGCTGGGGACGACGACGTGTGCGACCGCATCGCCGGCCGCTACGACCTTCGGCGCCGCCGTTGGACAGGATGCAGATTTCGCATGCGGCGTTTGGCTGCACGCGATGTTGTTCATCAGCGCGGACGCCATCGTTGCGTGCGCGCCTCGGGAGGGCGACTGCGACAGCCATCCCGACACCGCCGTGATGGCAACCATCTGCGCCGCCACCGACACGATAGCGAGCGCCATCGCCAGCCCCGCCCGTGCTCGACCGCCGCGCGCGTGCGGCGGCGTGCCAGATCCGCTTACCAGAATCCTTCCTCCCGCGCTGGCCGCCCCCGCGGCGGCAAAGTGAACCGGTTGGCAAGTTAACGGCGCGGTGCCAACCGTTGGGCGGCGGCTGAGTTAATTCCGTTGAATGAATGTCAAATGCGCCGCCGCTGCCTGAGATACGCGACTCCGCCTCGGACAATTTGACAATGCCCGGCGAGCCTGCATAACATCGGCGACCCGTGACTTTCTGGGGTTCAGCGCGACGCGGGCTTGCTTTTGCAGCCGCGATTGCCATTCCCGTGGTCGCATTGCCCGCGCTCCTGCTGCACGCGACGCCCGCGCTTTTCCAGCCCGCGTCTGAACAGCAGCGGCCGCTCATCGACAACCGCGACCACCTCTATGTGCTCGACGGCTGGGGCGGCGTGCACCCGGTTGGATCCGCACCGAAGCTCGCGACCACTGCTTACTGGCCACATCGCGACGAGGCGCAGAGCCTCGCCCTCTTCCCCGACAGCACCGGCGGCTACGTGATGGACGCCAACGGCGGTCTCCACCCGGTCGGTGACGCGCCGCCGATGCCGAACGCCGCGTACTGGGTCGGCTTGAACTCCGCACGCGCGGTGGCGATGGCACCCTGGTCATCGGCGAAAGACCCCGCCGGCTGGGTGATGGACCTGTACGGGCAGCTCTACGCGTTTGGCGGCGCTCCGGAGGTCAGCGGTTATTCGTACTGGCCAGGCACTGACAGCGCCCGCAGCTTTGCCATCCTGCCCTCGAGCACGATCGCCTCCGTTGAGGGCTACGTGCTCGACAACCTCGGCGGCATCCACCCGTTCGGTGGGGCGCCGGCCGTCACCGGCAATCCGACCTGGCCTCACCGAGACATGGCGCGCGGCTTTGCCCTGGTGCCTGCAGCGCCTGGTGAGGGTTACACGCTGGATGCCACCGGCGCCATCCACGCCTGGGGCGGCGCCCCCGACGTCGGCAGCGCGGCTCGCTGGCCCGGCCAGGACGTCGCCGACTCAATCGTCATGTGGACCACCGCGCCGACCGGCTCGCCCGGCGGCTGGATCCTCGACCGCCAGGGAGGAGTCCATGCGTTCGGCAGCGCGCCGGCCCTTACCCCGAGCACCACGTGGCCGGGCTGGGACATCGCGCGAGGCTTCAACGGCGGCGGCGGCAGCTTCGAGCGCCGGCTGGTCGATCCCGAGGTCATCAGCGACGGCTGGGGAACTTATTTCAACCAGCGCGATGCGCGATGGGGCATGCAGAAGGTCGGACCCAGCGCCGAGACCGTCTGGCAGATCGGCTGCCTGCTCAGCGACCTGGCGATGGTCTACACGCACTTCGGCTTCGGCAATGTCACGCCGGCGACGGTCGCCGCCCACATGTCGTGGTTCGGCGGCGGCGGCGCGATCTTCAACTCGGCGTTCAACATCCCTGGCCACACGACGGTCATGAACTGGAATCCGAGCTGGTCCTGGATCTCGGCCCAGCTGCGCGCCGGCAATCCGGTGATCGTGGGCATGAACCTGCCCACCGGCGGCACGCATTTCGTCACGCTGACCGGCCTCGATGGATCAGGTGACTACTGGACCAACGACCCCTGGGAGCAGAACGCCCACCACGTCACGTTCTCAGGTGACTGGGTGACGCGCGGGCCGGTCTACGAGGCCATCGCCTTTTCCTGAGGACGATGGCCTCGTTACGAGATCAGTTGTCGGACGGCTGGGAGATCGTCGTCCCCGCGTACTGAATGTTGTCGATCCAGTTCGTGTACGGCGCGCTCAGCCAGCCCGAGTCGGTGACGATGAACGCGTCGGTCACCGTTGCGCCGGCGTGGCACGCCAGGCCCGTCGCGTAGCTCGTCTCGAACAGGAAGGGACAGTTCGGGCTGCGAACGTCCCAGTCCAGAGAAGTGCCCTCTTCATGAGTCCATGTGCCCGCGGTCCAGGCGAGCGGGCGGAGCTCCATGTCGCCGCCGTCGCTGAAGACCATCACGAGCCGAGGTGAGCCGCCGCTGAGGGCGGTCTTGTCGGCCATGAAGTCGAACGCGGGCGGCGTCTGCGGCGCGGCCGACGGGACGTGGTGGAACTCGATGCCGGCGAAGCTGGTGAAGAAGTTCGGCGCGCCGCTGCCTTCAGGCACGTCGAGCTGAACCGAGAACGGATCCGAATCCTGCGACACGGTGTTGGTCCAGTGAGCGGATCCGTTGGCGACGGGCCCATCGGCGCCGGCAAAGAACGAGATGCTGATGCCGGAATGAGCTGACGCACTCGCCGGAGCTAACGCCAAAGCAGCCAGTGCCAGCGCGGCCACGTAGAACCACACGCGCCAGGGCTTCGTTACCACACTGCCTCCTTCCGAGCTGCCTCGGGCTACGCGGAACAGGGATTAGTGCGGCTGATGATGATCCCTTCCGAACGGGCAGTCAACTCATGAATCGGCTGAAGCGTGCAGCTCCCGCGCCCGACCGGTCGCCTCCCCGAAACTCCAGGCCTGGAGGTCGGGTGGCTCGAGGCCGAGGCTGGTGATGATCGAGCAGACCTGCTCGCGATGAACGTTGGCGTGGTGGAGCGCCTGCACGATCGGGATGCTCGCCTGCGCCTCGTAGTTGCCATCGTCAAGTGAGAGCAGATGCTTCGAGTCGAGGGGGTCGGCCAGGTAGCCTTCCCACAGCGTCGCCGTCTCGTCGACTCGTGCTTCGAGCTCATCGAGGCCCTTGATGTTCTCGTCGTCGCCCGCCCATGCGGGGCGATTGACCTTGATGCGCGGCAGGTAACCGGCGTCGGAGGCGACGATGTGATTGAGCGTCGCCAGGATGCCTCCGAACGTGCCCGATGTCGTCGCACCGAGCTGCTCGGGCGTGAGGTTGCGGCAGTACGCGATCAGCGTCTTGTTGGCCCAGGCGTTGTGGCGGAACGCTTCGAGTAAAAGCTCTTCCATGAGTTCCCAGCTTAGTTGCCGGGAGCTGGAGTCCGTAAACCTGGTGGTAAAGGGGTGTTCAGCCCCAATTAACCAACGCTTACATTGCCGGCGGCAGTTCGTCGGGGCGGCGTGCGCAGAATGGCCGCCCGTTGTTCCTGAAGTGGCTGGCCCGCGTGGCTGGAGCGGGCCTCTTCCTGGCAACCGTCGGGCTCACGCCGGCACCGGCGCAGGCGTCGAGCGTTCCATCGCTCGACCACGTTTTCGTGATCGTCATGGAGAACGCCCTGTACGGCGAGGTCATCGGCAACTCCGGCGCGCCGTACCTCAACAGCCTGGCCGCGACCAACGGCCTCGCCACTCACTATTCGGGCGTTGGGCACCCGAGCCTGCCGAACTATCTCAGCCTGACAGGCGCGAGCACGTTCGGGATCACGTCTGACTGCACGACGTGCTGGATCGCGTCGTCGAACATCGCCGACCTCGTGGAAGCCGGCGGCCGCACCTGGAAGGCATACGAGGAGTCGATGCCCTCTGCGTGCTTCATCGGCGACAGCTACCCGTACATGCAGAAGCACGACCCATTCATCTACTACAACGACATCCGCACCAACACCTCTCGCTGCCAGAGCCACGTGGTGCCGTTCACGCGGCTGGCCACCGACCTACAGTCCGCTGCCACCACGCCGAACTACGCCTTCATCACACCGAACATGTGCGACGACATGCACGACTGCACGATCGCGAGCGGGGATTCGTGGCTGCAGCGGCAGGTGCCGGCGATCCTCAACTCGCCGGCGTTCACGCAGCAGAGGTCGGTGCTCGCGGTCACCTGGGACGAGTCGGACTCGACGACTTCGAACCAGGTGGCGACGATCCTGGCCGGCAGTGGCATCGCGGCCGGCACCACCAGCTCCAACAGCTACGACCACTACTCACTGCTGCACACCTTCGAGTCGGCGCTCGGTTTGGGAAGCCTGAACGGCACCGACAGCTCGGCGCCTCTGATGGGCGATTTCTTCACCGCAATCACGCCACCACCACCATCACCATCGCCATCGCCATTGCCTTCGCCGTCGCCATCGCCGTCGCCGGTGCCGACACCCTCTCCGTCTCCGTCACCGGCACCGGCACCGTGGCTGACCGGGCCAATAAGCGCCGGAGGGATTCTCACGTCCGCGCCTGGCGCCTTTTCCAGCTCGACCTCGAGCGCAGACGTTTTCGTCCGCGGCAACGACCGTGGCCTGTACGAGATTCAGTCGAACGGGACCTCGCTCGGTTCGTGGACAGCCCTGGGGGGAATCCTTACCTCGGATCCGGGAGCTGCTGCCGGCAGCGTGTTTGTGCGCGGGACGGACAACGCCCTGTATCAGAAAACCTGGAATGGGAGCGCGTGGGGACCCTGGCGCTCACTGGGCGGCATCCTGACGAGTGGTCCAGGCGCCAGCACGCGTCCGGGCATCACCCCGCAACTTGACGTATGGGTCGCTGGTAACGATCGGCAGCTGTATCACCGCGTCTCAGCGGACAGTGGTATCACGTTCGCGCCATGGGAGGCGCTTGGCGGCTTGATCACAGCCGAGCCGGCCGCGGTCTCGTGGTCAAGCACGCGGATTGACGTGTTTGTGCGTGGCATCGACTACCGGCTGTATCACCGGTTTTGGAACGCTGGAATCGGCTGGAGCTCTTGGGAGGACCTCGGCGGTATCTTGACCTCCGCGCCGGCGGCCGCATCCTGCTCGGCCAACCACCTCGACGTCTTTGTGCGGGGGACCGACAACGCCCTCTACCGGCGCGCATGGAACGGCACGACCTGGAGCGGGTGGTCGAGAGTCGGTGGCGACTGGATGTCCTCGCCCGCCGCGGTCTGCATCGCTGGAACAGGCAACCTCGGTGTCTTCGTGCGAGGTACGGACAACACACTCTGGATGCTTCCGGAAGCCGCTAGCCAGTAGTGGCCGAGGTCCTCGACCAGCGCATCCACTGACCACCTGAAACTGGCGGAGCGGGAGGGATTTGAACCCTCGAGGCCCTTGCGGGCCTACGGCATTTCCAGTGCCGCGCCCTCGACCGAGCTA
>JACZCV010148863.1_pt1 | contig 48527 bp, 46 predicted proteins | sample 8641841 | NCBI WGS metagenome assembly JACZCV01 (sample SAMN15324606, study PRJNA640507) | soil metagenome | isolation source: monocropping sugarcane control | place: China: Luxin town, Laibin City, Guangxi Province | collected 2019-07-25 | depth 10cm m
CTGGTCGAGCCGCACATCCACCTCGACGCCGTGCTCACGGTCGGCGAGCCGCGCCACAACGAGAGTGGCTCGCTGTTCGAAGGCATCGCCATCTGGGCGGAGCGGGTCAAATCGTTGACCGTCGACGACGTCAAGCGACGGGTCCGCCAGGTCCTGCGCTGGCAGCTCGCCAATGGCGTCCAGTTCGTGCGCAGCCACGTCGACGTCTGCGACCCGGAGCTGCGCGCGGTGCGCGCGCTGCTCGAGCTCCGAGAGGAGATCGGCGACCAGATGACGCTGCAGCTCGTGGCCTTCCCGCAGCAGGGAATCATGTCCTTCGACGGCGGCGAGGACCTGATGCGCAAGGCAGTGGACATGGGCGTCGACGTCGTCGGCGCCATCCCTCACTTCGAGCTGACTCGCGAGTACGGCGAGCGCTCGGTCAAGTTCGCGATGGCGCTCGCGGCGGAGAAGGGCCTGCGGGTCGACATTCACTGCGACGAGACCGACGACGACCACTCGCGATTCGTTGAAGTGATGGCCGCCGAGACCATCCGCCTCGGCATGGGCGGGCGCGTCACAGCGAGCCACACGACGGCGATGCACTCGTACAACAACGCCTACGCGTACCGGCTCATCAACAACCTCAAGCGGGCCGGCCTGCACATGGTCACCAACCCGCTGGACAACGCGACGCTGCAAGGACGGTTCGACAACTACCCGATCCGCCGCGGCCACACCCGCGTGAAGGAACTCCTGGCCGCGGGCGTGAACGTGTGCGTCGGCCACGACTCGGTGATGGACCCGTGGTATCCGCTCGGCTACGGCGACCCTCTGCAGGCCGCGTTCGTGCTCGCGCATTACGGCCAGATGTCGGGGCATGGCGAGCTGCGGACTCTGATCGACATGATCACGCGCAATCCCGCCTCGGCCCTTGGGCTCGAGGGCTACGGGCTCGAGGTGGGCTGCCGCGCGGACCTGTGCGCGTTCGCGGCTCCCACGGAGATGGACGCCATCCGGCTCGTGGCGCCGCGGAAGCTGGTGCTGCGTGCCGGCAAGGTGGTGGCGCGCACGGAGCCGGCGCAGACGACTGTGGTCTGGGATGGGCGCGAGGAAACTGTCGACTTCCTGAAGAACTGATTAGAGGTGGCGCTTGAGCGCTACCGGTCCGAACTCCAGATCACATTTCGCCCCGAGGATCCCGGCGACCCGTTCGGCCTGCTCGGCAACCGCTGCTTTCTGGCCGCGGCTCAACGGTGTGTGGGCATCGACCCGGATCACAAGCTTCTTGCCGGCCGGCTTGCGCGACCACACTCCCGCGACACGGCCGCCGACCAGGAGCACCGCGAACGGCGCGGCCGTCCCCAGATGCAGCTGCGCGATCGGTGAGCCGGAAGGAATGAGCTGTTCGCGCGGCAGCGATCCGACCACGTAAACGTCGAACTGGGGCAGCAGATGCACTGAGTCGGGATGGGCGTCGACCGCGCTCTTCAGGTCAGAGGCCAGCATCCACCGCCGGCTGCCCTCGACCTCGACCTCCACGGTCTCCGCCGCGAGCTTCGAGAAGAGCGTCTTTACGATCGCCGGTTCGAGTGCGAACCACCGCGCAAACTCCGCTGGGGTCGAAGGCCCGTACGCATGCAGGAAACGTCGCAGCACGATGACGCCCGACTCCATCGGGTCCTCGTCGCGCCAGCCCAACCAGTCGGCGAGCCGGACGAAGGTCGAACGGCCTCCCTCGCCTGGCCCGTAGCAGATGCGCCCCAGCGCAGACGCGAAGCCCATCGCGAACGGCCAGCTCGGATAGCTCCCCGCCCACGCCTGCCGCTGCGTCGTGGCCGCGGCCCCGACGCGCGCCTCCAGGCCCTGCTCCAGCTCGAGGCGTCCTATCGGCTCCGGCCCGACCACGTCGGAGATGGCCTCAATCAGGCGGTCCAGGTCGGCGACGTCGACGCCGAATCTCGATACCCGTCGACGCTCGGCTTCGAATCGAAGCCGGTTCGCGGCCATCCAGACCGGCATCTCTTCGGCCGGTACCAGGTGCAGCGTGCCGCGCAACCCGACCGTCTTGACCAGCGTGCGCTGCTTCCAGATCGCATCGCGTACGTCCTCACGGGTGATGCCGGCGACGCGCAGGCCGAGCATCAGCTCCGCGCAGGCAGCGACCTGGGCGTGGACGCAGCAGACATCCGCGGCCGCCTGCACCATTTGCGTTCGCGGCAGGGAGGCCAGCAGATGGCTCCTTTCCAGGCGCCGGCCGATGACCTGGTCCCAGGTCAGCTGCTTCAGCGTGGCTCGACCAGGATGCTTTGCAGGCTGCGACCGATGCGGCCGCGGCGGTCGTAGAGCGCACCCTCCGCAACGCCGACGCCATTGCCCTCGAGCCACGTGCGCGCGTCGACCATCACCCACTCGTCCACGGGATGGCGGTGCAGGTAAACGGTCACGTCGGGGTTGAGGAAGGACGTCTGACGTGGATCGACGACGCGGCTGATCCCGTTCGGAAAATCCGCCGCCGCGCAAACGCGCAGCAGGCCGCTCGGCTCTTCGCCCGGCACGAGCGGCAGCTTGAGCCGGAACCACGACCAGCGCGGACCGTGGTCGGCGGTGTTCTCGGGTGATCGCGCCTCCACGCCGATGAGGTGGTAAGCAAGTCCTGGCCGCCAGCCGCCGGTCCATTCCTTGACCGACTCAGGCTGGCCGTGAGGCAGCCGCTCGGGTTCGGCCGGTACCGTCACGCCGGCTGTGCGAATGCGCACGGCAGTCGCGCGCGCGACCTCTTGGTCTCCGTTCAACAGCGAGGCTTCGACGATCTGCACCTTGCGCCCCGGTCGCACGAGGCGCGAGGTGACCGCGACTGGAATCCTGCCGTAGGGGCGCATCAACTCCACCGTGAGCCGCGTGACGAACATCTCCTGATCGGCGCGGACGCCCTCGATTTCCCGTGCCAGCAGCATCGCGGTCGCCGAGCCGTGCAGCGCCTGGTCGGACCACGGGCTCAACGCCGCTTCGGTGGCCACGAACCTGCCATCGGCGGTGGTTTCGAATATGGATTCAGGCACCGTACGGACAAGTTTGCGGTAGGGCTCGTATGGTGTTTGTGCTGGGAGGTGAGCCATGAGGATCGCGTGCGTGTTGGCGTCCGGCTTTGAAGATTCCGAGTTTTCCGAACCCTACGACGCATTCTTGAAAGCGGGTCATGAGGTCACGATCATTGGCTTGAAGGCCAATGAAACGTTGCATGGCAAGAAGGGCGAGGCCACGGCGCTCGCAGAGAAGTCATTTGAGGATGTGAGCCCAGCCGATTTCGATGCGCTTTTCATCCCAGGCGGCCAGAGCCCGGACAAGCTCCGCGCCCATGAGGAGCCGGTCATCTTCGTCAAGGAGATGATGGCCAAGAGCAAGCCGGCGCTCGTCATCTGCCACGGCCCGCAGCTGCTGCTCACGGCCGACGAGCACAAGCGTCATCGCATGACCGCCTGGAAGACGGTGCAGGGCGATCTCAAAAAGGCCGGCGCAGACGTCGTGGACAAGGAAGTCGTTGTCGATCGCAACCTTGTGTCATCGCGCATGCCTGCCGACCTGCCGGCATTCATCCGCGAGTCGCTGAAAGTTCTCGAGGCGGTGCCGGCGAGGCGTTGACGGTGACCAAGGGCAAGCGCTGGTCCCACGACGTCACCACCAAGAGCAATGCGCTCGACCTGGAGCGGGACGTCTTCAAGCGCGACGACCCGAAAAGCATCGCGCGATCCTTGAAGCGCTCGGCTGAGCACAGTCATCGCCGCAAGAGCGATCCGTATCGCTCGGCGATGTCGATGCTGACCTTCTACATCAACCGCGCCGGCAAGAACCTGCCAGAGTCGCAGCGCGAAACGCTCGAAGAGGCCAAGGACGAGCTGCGCGCTCTCTACAAAAAAGGCTAGCGACCCAGGACGATTCGACCCTCCAGGGCCTCCGACCGCAACGCAGTCGCTATGCGCTCGATAGCGATTCCGTACGCGGCGAGCCGGAATGACGCTCGCCTGAATGTGGCCAGTTCGGACACACGCTCGTAGGCGCGTCGCATGGTCACGGCCAGCCGCGCCTCGACCTCCTCGCGCAGCCATTTCTCGGCGTGCAGGTTCTGCAGCCACTCGTAGTAGCTCACGACCACCCCGCCCGCGTTCGCCAGGATGTCAGGCAGAACAGTTATGCGTCGCCGCTCCAGCATCGCGTCGGCCTCGGGCGTGGTTGGGCCGTTGGCGAGCTCGAGAACCCAACGAGCTTTCACCTGGTCCGCATTGGCCGCGGTGATCTGACCTTCAAGAGCTGCGGGGACCAGGATGTCGGCGTCCACGAAAAGTGGATCCTCGGTCGGCCGCTTGTCATGGCCGTCCATGTCGGCAAAGCTGCCGCCTTTGTTCTTGTAGGCGACCAGCTCTGACACCGGCAGGCCTTCGGGCGACACCAGTGCGGCGGTCGAATCGGACGCCGCCACGATGCGAGCGCCCGCCGCTGAGAGGAGGATCGCCGCATTGGCGCCTGCATTGCCGAAACCCTGAATGGCCACCCTGGAATCTCGGATGCTCTCGCCGGTGGCTTCGAGCGCTGCGTGCAGCACCTCGAAGCCGCCCTGGGCGGTGGCGGTGTCGCGACCGGCCGAGCCCCCGTTGGCGATGCTCTTGCCGGTAACCACCGCCGGCGAGATCGTGCGGCTCTGCCGGCCGTACTCGTGCGCGATCCAATCCATCATCTGTGCGTTCGTGTTGACGTCGGGCGCCGGGATGTCGACCTGGGGCCCGATGACTCGCCAGATTCGCTCCGTGTAGGAACGGGTGAGCGCCTCCAGCTCGGTCTTGGACATGGACTTGGGGTCGACCGTGATCCCGCCCTTGCCGCCGCCAAGCGGAATGTCCACGACCGCTGTCTTGATGCTCATCCACGCGGCCAGCGCCTTGACCTCGTCCAGGTTGACGTTGGGGTGATAGCGGATGCCGCCCTTGTAGGGCCCGCGGGCGGAGCTGTGCTGGACCCGGTAGCCGCTGAGGATCAAGTTCGTGCCGTCGTCACGAGTCACGGGCACGGAAACCTCGTGGATGCGCTCGGGCGTCTTGATCCGCTCGAGCAGCGCCGCGTCCTTCAGTCCGACAATCGCGGCGGCCGAATCGACGGTGCGGGTAAACCGGTCGAAGGCGCTTTCGCTGCCCATTGCCCACCCTCCGGGATCTCAAAGGTACGCTTCCGGACAGGGCCTTGATAGGCCGGCAATGTTTTGCCGGCAAAAGGCGCTATCGGGGAGGCGGCCGACAAAATTTTGCCGGCAAAAGGGCTTAAGTCCGCAGGCGCCGCCTCGTGCACAGCAGAAGCCGGCGCCGAGGCCCGCGCGGCCGCCGCCGGAGGCGAGGACGCCCACGCCAGGCTTACGAGCGCGGTCACCGCCATGAGCAGCCTCATCTCAACCTCTCCCAACCGAGTGTAAAGACGGGCTTGCGGGCGATCCTGCTGGATGCGAACATGTGTTCGTGATCGCCACGCAGCCGTCCCCCGAGGCGATCGAGCTCGGCCTCAACCTGGCCGCACCGGCGACCCTGGTGATCGACCTCAACTGCGCCTTCGCCTCGATCGAGCAGCAGCAGGACCCGGCGCTGCGGGGCCGGCCGATCGCCATCGGCGCCTACGGCGTCGATGCGGCGACCATCGTCTCGTCTTCGCGGGAAGCGCGCGACCTCGGTATCAAGACCGGGATGAAGGTCTTCGAGGCCAAGGCGATCTACCCGCGGATCATCATCCGCGAGCCGAATCCGCCCCTCTACCGCAGAGCGTCGGACCAGCTGATCGACATCATGGAGCGGCACAGCCCCGACGTCCTGCGCATGTCCATCGACGAGGCCTCGATGAACCTGGCCGGCACGCCAGGTCTCAAAAAGCTCGGTCCGGAAGGCGTCGCGCTCGAGGTCAAGAAGGCCATCTGTAAGGAGATCGGCGAGTGCGTGACGGCTTCGGTCGGCGTGTCGACGTCCATCTGGATGGCGAAGCAGGCGTCAAACCTCGACAAGCGAAACGGCCTGCGCCGCATCGACCACACCAACCTCATCTCGGTGTTCGAGCGGCTCAACCTCACCGACCTCTCGGGCATCGCCGAGGCTTCAGCTCGACGCCTGGCCAAAGCCGGGATCTTCACGCCGATGGAGTTCCTGCGGGCGACCAACGGCCGCCTCCAGCAGGCCGGCATGCACGAAGAAGTTGCCGGCGGTTGGGCGAAACGGCTGCGCGGCTTCGAAGTTGGCGCCTTCGAGAGCGCCCGCCGCAAGAGCTACAGCCACTCGCACGTGATGGCCCGAGCAACGAGCTCGCAGAAGGACCTCGAGGAATTGCTGATGCGCCTGTCGGACATGGTGGGCCGCCGGCTGCGCGCCGCGGGCCGCCGCGGCCGGGTGGTTTCGATCGGCATCGTCTACCGGCCCGACATCGGCCACGTCTCGCGCCAGGCGCCTCTGTCTGAACCCGCTGCCACCGGCGACGAGATCTACCAGGCAGCTTTGAAGCTGCTGGACGCGCGCGACCGGCGCCTGCTGGTGGGCACCCTCGGCGTCGGCCTGTCCGGCCTCAGCGAAGAGGACGAAGGGCAGATGGAGCTCTTCGCGCCGGCAACGGCTCTGCCGCGCGCCAAGCGGCTAGAGGCCGCGGTCGACGCCATCCGCGACCGCTTCGGCGAGGACGCCATGCAGAGGTCGCGTCTCCTCGGACGGGCGCGAGTCGTGCGCGACCGGATCGCCTTCGGCAATACCGGACATCCCGACGAGCGAAAGACAGGTGACTCTCATACTCCAATGCGATGATCGACGACCCGGCATTGGTCGAGGACTGGCACCCGGTGGCGCGAGTCGAGGACCTCGCCGCCGGTGGACCCATCGCTGCGCGCCTGCTCGACGAGGACCTCGTGCTGTGGCGCGCGGGCGACGAGTACCTGGCCTGGAAGGACCTCTGCATCCACCGCGGCACCAGGCTCTCGCTGGGCCGCGTGGTCGCCGGCGACCGCCTGGAGTGCCCGTATCACGGCTGGACCTATGGCGACGAAGGCGCCTGCGTGCACATCCCCGCGCATCCGGAACAGAGCCCGCCGGCCAAGGCGCGCGTGACGGTGTATCGGGCGGCGGCAGCCTACGGCGTGGTATGGGCAACGCTCGGTAGCGGCGCGGCATCGCCGCCGGTGTTCGACGTGCTCGAAGCCGCCGACCATCACGTGCTGATGGCCGGGCCGTATCCGGTGAAGGCGAGCGGTCCGCGCGTGGTCGAGAACTTTCTTGACGTGGGGCACTTCCCGTTCGTGCACGAGGGCATCCTCGGCGACCGGCAGCGGCCGGAGATTGCTGACTACGAGGCGTCGATCGGTCCTGAGGGCGTGCTCGCCACCGGGGTGAAGGTCTTCCAGCCCGACCCTTACGCCACCGGTGAGGGCTCGACGGTGACCTACACGTACCGCGTGCACCGCCCGCTGTCGGCGTCATTCATCAAGCACGGCGACCACTCGTTTGCCATGCTGCTCTCAGTGACTCCGCACGACGCCGTCACGAGCACCGCCTGGATGTGGATGGCGATGAACTACGAGCCGGCCACCGACATGATCGAGTTCCAGGATCGGATCTTCGCGCAGGACCGGCCGATTCTCGAGTCGCAGCGGCCAGAGCTGCTGCCGCTCGACCTCCAGGCGGAGCTGCACCTGCGCAGCGACCGCACCGCCATCGCCTACCGCCGCTGGCTCCGCCAGCTCGGCGTGCGCACGGGGGCAGCATGATCAACCAGGAAGAGAAGTACCGCAGCACCACGCCGAAGTCGCGCGAGCTGCACGAGCGTGCCGTCGCGGTGATGCCCGGCGGCACCACGCGAACGACCACCTTCTTCGCGCCGTATCCCCTTTACATCGAGCGCGGCGAGGGCTGCCACATCTGGGACGCCGACGGCACCGAGCGCATCGACATGCTCGGCAACTACACGGCGATGATCCTCGGCCACGCGCACCCGAAGATCGTGGAGGCGATCCGCACCCAGGCCGCGCGCGGAACCGCGTTCGCCGCCGCGAATCGGGCCGAGGTGGAGCTCGCGACGCTGCTGTGCGAGCGCGTGCCGAGCCTGGACGCGGTGAGGTTCTGCAACTCGGGCACTGAGGCGACGATGTTCGCGATGCGCCTGGCCCGAGCCTTCACGGGCCGGCCGAAGATCGCCCGCATGGAAGGCGGCTACCACGGCACGCACGACTACGCCGAGGTCAGCACGCATCCAGATGTCGCCGCCGCCGGGCCGGCCGAGGCGCCGGTCGCGCAGCCCGACTCGATCGGCACGCCCGAGTGGGCGCTCGATCAGGTCGTCGTGCTGCCCTACAACAACCCCGATGCCGCTGAGGCGATCATCCGGCGCGAAGCCGGCGAGCTGGCCGCGGTCATCCTGGAGCCGATCATCGGCGCCGGCGGCGTGATCGCGGCGACGCCCGCGTTTCTGCAGCGGCTGCGCGCAGTGACCCAGGAGCTGGGAATCCTGCTGATCTTCGACGAGGTGATCTCGTTTCGCGTCGGACCCGGCGGCGCCCAGGAAATGTACGGAATCACTCCCGACCTGACGACGCTGGGCAAGATCATCGGCGGCGGCCTGCCTGTAGCAGCGTTCGGCGGTCGCCAGGACGTGATGGAGCTGCTCGATCCGCGGCGCCAGCCGAACCTGGCGCAAGGCGGGACCTACAACGGCAATCCGCTCGGCATGGCGGCGGGACTCGCCGCGATGAAAGAGCTGACGCCGGACGTCTACGCGGAGCTCAACCGCAAGGGCGAACGCGTCGCCGAGCAACTGTCCGAAGTCTTCGCGTCGCATGACGTGCCCGCGCAGGTCAACGGCGTCGGCTCGCTCTTGGCGATGCACTTCAGCGACAAGCCGGTCGTCGACTACAGGTCAGTGGCCGCAACCGACAAAAGGAAGATGCGCGACCTGTTCCTCGGCCTGGTCAACCACGGCGCGCTCATGGCGCCACGTGGCATGGCGGCCATCTCGACGCCGATGGACGAAGACGTGATCCAGCAGTTCGTGGACGCGGTCGACGAGGTGGTCGGCGAGATGAAACCGGCCTGGGAGTCCTAAGGAAGAAGCTTCGCGATATCCGGGCGGCCCATGTCCTGGGCCAGGGCGCGGGCATCGCGCCCCTTGTAGTCGGGCAGTGACGCGTCGGCCCCGCTCTCGACCAGAAACCTGACCATCTCGGGGTTCCCGCCCATGACCGCGCCGTGAATCGGAGCTGCGGCTTCAGCCTTCGCGTTAAGGTCGGCGCCGGCGTCGATCAGCATGTGCGCGGCCGGGATGCTGCCCCCGATCGCCGCGAAGTACAGCACCGGCAGGTCGTGGACGCCCCGCGATCGCGCCAACTCTGGATCTGACTGCAGATCCGCGCGCGCCTCGTCCACCTGCCCCAACGCCAGCGCCGTGAAGAAGTCGACCGGTGCGCCGTGGTCGATGAGGAACCGCATGATCGTCCGGTTTCCCATCTGGGTGGCGGCCTCGATCGGAGTCTCGTTCCACGTGGCCGAGGCGTTGATCAGCTCGGGATGCTTGGTGAGGATCTCCTCGACTCGAGCCAGGTTGCCATGGGCGTTCCCAACCAGCTCATCGATGAGCGCCTGGTCCGGCGCCGGCATGCTCACTTCTCCTTGGAGCGCGGGTTGGGCCTGGCGCTGCTGCCTGCTGACATCAGCTCGCACCAGCGGCGGGCCAGATCGCGCAGCTCGGCGGCGCGGGCGGTGGCCTCAGCCACATCGGTGAAGCGCACGAATCGAGCGTTCGGGCCGTCGCCTTCGAGATGGGGATGCTTGTTCTTGTCTTCAATCAGTTGGCCGCGATTGAACATCAGCGTCACATGCTTGGCCGAGACCTGCACGAAGCTCGCCATGTTGTCGTGGCAGACGAAGGTGATGGTGCCGTACTGCACGCGCTCGGTCATGCGCTTGTCCGCGCCGCGGATGGTCTGGCGAACGAGCTGCAGAGTCTTCTCGCTCGCAGGTTTCTTCTCGGCGAACCCGCGATCGACCTCAGGATTCTTCGCCAACGTTTCAGCGCTCCGTCGCTTCGGGTTTGACCGGGTTGGCCTGGGGCGCCTGGAGCCAGTGGATCACGGCCCCGATTGTCGCCCCCAGGAGCGGCCCGGCCACGTAGATCCACAGGTCTGACCAACCGCCGTGTGCGAACAGCGCCGCGCCAAGCGTGGCTCCGAACGCCACCGCCGGGTTGAACGCGGCACCAGAGATCGGGCCGACCGTGAATGCGCCGACGGCAACGATCATGCCTATGGCCAGGCCGTAGTAAGAGTTGCCGGCCGTCTCTCGGGTGGCGGCGACGTTCAGCACGATCAGCGCCAGCGCCGCTGTGAACACGATCTCGGCGGACAGGGCGGACAGCGTCGAGACACCGGCTCCCGGATGGATGCCGGGGGTGTGGCCGGTGATCAGGTAGCCAAACGAAAAGGCCAGTGCGGCGGCCACCAGCTGGGTCACCCAGTAGAGGCCGAGGGTCGCCGGCGGGATCACGCCTCGGAGCAGGAGGCTGAACGTCACCGCCGGGTTGTAGTGCGCGCCGGAGACGTGGCCGCCCATGTACACGAGCGCGGCGAGGGCGAGGCCGATGGCCAGCGGCGCCAACGCACCTGCGTTGCTGGAGACAGAGATGACGGTCAGAAACATGAAGGTGCCGGCGAGCTCGGTGACCAGCTTGCCCCGCATGTTGCCCGCAGGATACAGGCGCTCCGGCAACCGCGCGCTGGAGCGTCCTGCGTGATTGGGCTGCGGCTAAACCCCGAGCCCCTCGGCCTTCGCCCTTTCTTCGAACACCTCTTTCATCGCGCCTTCGCCGGCCGCGACCGTCCCGGCCATGATCTCACGGAGGCCCTCCGCGACATCGGGGTCGGCGGGTTCTTCCCACACGAACGAGCGCTTGATGCTCGTGCGGCCAGATCCTTCATCGCTGAGGCGTGTCGTGATGTACATCGGTGAGGGCTGGTCCGAGTAGAGCGTCAGCTCCTTGCCCGGCTCCGAAGAGACCAGGCGCAGCGTCACCAGGCTGCCGCCGTGGTGACAGTGGAATTCCTCGCCCAGCTCGTGGCCGCGAGCGCCGGGAATCACCACCACGTCGTCTGAGAACAGGTAGCGCTGCATGACCGCGGGCTCGAGCATGATCGAGTCGACCAGGCCGATCGGCGCATCGACGGTCACGTCGGAGTTGATGAACGCCTCGTCTGGCATCACGCGCTGCCGTTCAACCGCCCGCGCTTCTTCCCAGAGGTGCGCGATCTCTTCGTAACCGCCGGAGATCGCGCCCAGATCGAACTCCTCGCGGTGCGCTGTGAATCGCCGGCGGCGGTCCTCCGGGAGGCGCTCCAGCACCGCGTCGGTGACCAGCAAATATTCCTTTGCCGGCACGCTGTTCTTGAGCAGGCGGTGGGCGACGATCACGTCGGTGCCGTGCAGCTGCTCCACGTTGCCGAGGCGCTGCCGCGAGAACTTGCCGTGATGGATGACGAACTTCAGCTTCAGCACGCCGATGTTCGCGCACGCGTTGCACGGGCACGTGGTCACGGCCTGCATGTCGCGCAGCCGGCGGTGAAATGCGACGAACGTGCCCTCGGCGCCCGCGATGACGTCAGGCGTGGCAATGCCGCTGATGAAGAGGATCGCGTCGCCCTCGACCTGCGACACGTCCATCCTTCCTTCCAGGTTGCGGACCATCGTGTCCAGGAGCTCGTGCAGGATCGACCAGCTGTGGTCGACCTCCGTCTGGGCGATGAACTTCGAGTAGCCCGAGATGTCGGCGAGCACGAGCGCGCCTTCCTGCAGGCCCGAGAAGCTCGCCGCGGAGCCGGTCTGGGTCGCCATGGCGGAATTATCCGCGCAGGCGCTTCGTGATCGTCTCGATCGATGAATGCAGCACGTCGACGATGCGATCGAGCTGCTGCGTGCTGATGACGAATGGCGGCGAGATCGCGATCACGTCGCCGGTGAGCGGGCGGACGATCACGCCTTCGGCCAGGGCGGCGAGCCAGACGTTGCGCGCAGTCCCCAGCGACGCGTCGAAGAGCTCTTTCGTCTGGCGGTCTTTCACGAGCTCGACGCCGCCGAGCAGGCCGATCCCGCGCACGTCGCCGACGATGTCGAGGGAGCGCAGCTCCTGCAGCTTTTTCTGCAGGTGCGCGCCCTTCTCCGCGACCTGCTCGACGAGGTGCTCGTCTTCGATGATCTGCAGGTTTCGCAACGCCACCGCGCATGAAGTCGGATGGCCGCTGTACGTGAAGCCGTGCATGAACGTGCCTTTCGCCGACTTGAGGACATCGTGCACGCCCCGCGTCAGCATCACGCCGGACAGTGGGAGGTAGCCGCTGGTCACACCCTTGGCGAAGATCATCATGTCCGCCTGCACGTTCCAGTGCTCCATCGCGAACCACTTGCCCGTGCGGCCGAACCCGGTGATCACCTCGTCGGCGATCAGCAGCACACCGTGCGCGTCGCAGACCTTGCGCAGCAGCGGAAAGTAGTCGGCGGGCGGGACGATCACACCGCCTGCGCCCTGCACCGGCTCGGCCACGACGGCGGCCACCGTGTGCGGACCGGCTTCGACGATGACCTTCTCCACCGCCTGCGCATAGGCCGCGCCGGCCGAGCCTTCGCCGGAAAACCGATATGGGTCGGGTGAAGGCGCGTGCAGGAATCCCGGCGCGACCGGCTCAAATCCCTTCCAGAACCCGGCCAGCCCGGTGGAGGCGGTCGCGCCCCAGCTGAGCCCGTGGTAGTCGCGGATTCGCGACACGATGTTCACGCGGTCGGGTTCGCCGCGCAGCTTGTGATAGAGGCGCGCGATCTTGTAGGCGGTGTCGTTGGCCTCGGCTCCGCCGGACGCAAAAAAAGTCACCTCGAGGTCGCCGGGCGCGAGCTCCGCGAGCTTCGCGGCCAGCCGGATCGACGGCGCGGTGCTGAAGCCTCCGTAAGCCGAGCTGAACGCGAGCTCTGACATCTGCTCGGCGGCCGCTTCGGCCAGCACACTGCGTCCGTGGCCGACGTTCACGTTCCAGAGCGAAGCCAGGCCGTCGATGTACTCGCGGCCCTCGAGGTCGGTGATGGTCGCGCCGCGGCCGCTGGCCATGATCAGCTGCGGGATGGTGCCTTCGGCCGCCCCCAGGTCGCCCTGCGGGTGCAGAAAGTGCGTGCGGTCGAGCTCGACCAGCCGGCTCGCTTCGTCGGCCGAGATTTTGTCCGGCATCAACTCAGGATATCTAGGCGGCCGTGTAGCCGCCGTCGACCGGGAGCGATATGCCCGTGATGTGCCGCGACTCGTCGCTCGCGAGAAACAGGATGGCGTTCGCGACATCGATCGGCTCGGCCATGCGGCCCTGGGGAATCGTCGCCGTCACCTCACGTTCGAACGCTTCCGGATCCTGCTGGTCAGCGATCCATGTGCGTATCAGCTGCGTGCGCGTGAGGCCCGGCGCCACCGCGTTGACACGAACGCCCTCGCGCGCCCACTCGATGGCGGCGGTTCGAGTCAGCGCCAGCAGCGCGCCTTTGGCCGCCGCATAGATGGCCATCGACGGCACGCCGACCGACGCGGTTCGCGAAGTGACGTTGACGATCGAACCCCGTCCCCGCGCCAGCATTCTCGCGCCGGCGTGCTGGAGCATGAGCAGACAGCCGAGGAAGTTGGTGTCGAGCACGCGCCGTGCATCGACCTCGGCCGCGTCGACGAGCGTGCCCGTCCAGTCCATGGCGGCATTGTTGACGAGCACGTCGACCCCTCCCCACTCCTCGGCTGCCGCGACAGCGGCCCTGGCAGTCGTGTCGTCGCCGACGTCGCCGGCCACGAACCTCGTGCCGGTTTGCGCTCTTTCAGGCGCGTTGCGAGCGACGACTACGACCCTCGCGCCTTCCTTGACGAACAGCCTTACCGTCGCCTCGCCGATGCCCGAGGTGCCGCCGGTGACGATTGCGACCTTGCCGCCGAGCCTGCTCAAGACTGGCGGCCGCGGGCCAGCAGCGCCAGGAACTCGAAGACGATGTTGGCCGCCACCAGCGACGTGTTTTCGGCGACGTCGTAAGCCGGGATGACCTCGACCACGCTGAAACCGGCGTAGTCGAGACCAGCGAGCCCGCGGAGCGCCGACTGCGACTCCCATGTCGTGAAGCCACCGATCTCCGGCGTGCCGGTCGCCGGCGCATACGCAGGGTCGATGAAGTCGATGTCGAAGGAGAGGAACACCTTCGCGTCGCCGGCGCGGTCAGCAACCCGCCGAGCGACCTCGGCCATGCCGAGCTCGTGGGCTTCGACGCCGGTGATCACCTGCATCCCCATCTCACGCGGCAGCTCGTGGTCGCGAGCCGAGTACATGCCGCCGCGCAGCCCGACCTGGGTCGAATGCGCGGTGTCGATCAGCCCCTCGTTGACCGCGTGATAGAACGGCGTGCCGTGCGTGTGCGGCATCCCGAAATACGAATCGATGGTGTCGCTGTGCGAGTCGAACTGGATCAGCGCCAGCGGTCCGTGCAGCTTGTGCAGTGCCCGCAGTTCGGGCAAACCGATCGAGTGGTCGCCGCCCAGGTCGATCGGGATGACTCCGGCCTGCAGCACCTCCAGTAATCCGGCCTCTATTCGCTTGTAGGACTCCTCGATGTAGCCGGGCACCACCGGCACGTCGCCGTAGTCGACCACGGACAGGGCGTCGAAAACGGCAACCCCGCTGCCCGTGTGATACGGGCGAATCAGCGCCGATCCTGCTCGGATCGATTGCGGCCCGAACCGTGCCCCGACGCGATACGTGCCGCCGGTGTCGAACGGAACGCCGACGATCGCGACGTCGACGCCGTCGAGATTGGTGACGTTGGGCAGCCGGGCGTACGTGCGGATGCCCGAGAACCGAGGTGACGCCAGCGAATCGGCCGGACCGTAGCGCGGGTGCTTGTTAGCCATCTAAGCTGCTGATTCTGAACTCGACAGACGCCGTCGTGATTGGGGGCGGGGTGATCGGCTGCTCCATCGCGTATCACCTCGCGCGCCGTGGAGCCTCGGTGGTCGTGATCGAGCGCGAGACGCTCGGCTCGCAGTCGACCGGCAAGTGCGCGGGTGGCGTGCGCCGGCAGTTCTCTTCCAGCCCCAACGTCGTGATGCAGCAATTGTCCGTGCGCCTGCTAGCCGGGCTCGAGGCTGAGACCGGCGTCGACCCTGAGTTCCGGCACATCGGCTATCTGTTCCTGTTGACCAGCGACCGCCAGGTCGAGGATTTCAAGCAGCTGCTGCCGATGTGGCATCAGCACGACCTCGCCGACGCGCGCTGGCTCGAGCCCGCCGAGATCCGGGATCTCGCCCCGCTCGTGGCTGGGGACGACATTCTCGGCGGCACCTTCTGCCCGAGCGACGGCATCGCGAGCCCGCACGCCGTGACCACTGCTTACGCGGGCGCGGGCCGGCGGCTGGGCGCGAAGTTCCTCGAAGGCGTCGCCGCCACGGGCATCGTGAACGACGGCTCGCGCATCAGCGGCGTGAAGACGACCGCGGGCGACTTCGCAACGTCGACGGTTTTCAACTGCGCCGGCGCCTGGTCGCGCGAGGTGGGCGCGATGGTTGGAGTCGACGTCCCGGTAGAACCCTATCCCCGCGACATCTTCGTCACCAACTCGATGGGCGGAACGATGCGCTCGCACCCGATGACCATCGACTTCGCGACCTCGTTCTATTTCCATCCCGAGGGCGACGGCATGCTCTTCGGGATGGGCAAGCCGGACGAGAAGCCGAGCTTTGCCACGGACGTCGACTGGTCGGTTCTCGATTCGATGTCAGAGGTCATCGAGCGCCGCGCGCCGCGGCTGGGCGAGATCGGCATCCAGTCGGCGTGGGCCGGCCTCTACGAAGTGACGCCCGACCACCAGCCGATCCTCGGCCCGGTCGATGACCTCGACGGCTTCTGGTGCGCATGCGGATTCTCAGGCCACGGCTTCCAGCAGGCGCCCGCAGTTGGCCATTTGCTGGCCCAGGTTTACGCCGGCGAGACGCCGGACGTGGCGCTCGACGTGTTCGCGCACCGCCGCTTCACGACCGGTATCGTCGAGCCGGAACGAAATGTGGTTTGAGGTGAGGAGATCCTGATGAGCACCAAGACTGCCTCCGGCCGGGCAGCAAAGATCGAAGAGATTCTCGGCGCGTTCGGCATGCACGCCGGCGGCACGTTCAGCGGCGTCGCGTATGGCGGCCGCTTCATCGACGATGCGAGCGGACCTGTGCTCGAGACCCACGACCCGACGAGCGGTGAGGTGCTCGCGCACGTGAGCACGGCGACGCCGGACGACGTCAAGCGCGCGGTCGGCGCGGCCCATGAAGCGTTCGCCCGCTGGCGCGCGGTGCCTGGACCTCAACGCGGCGAGATCGTGCGCCGCCTCGGCGACGGCTTCCGCAAGCGCAAAGAAGACCTGGCCCACATCGTCAGCCTCGAGAACGGGAAGATCCTGACCGAGGCGCGAGGCGAGGTGCAGGAGGTCATCGACATCTGCGACCTGGCCGTAGGGCAGTCACGCCAGCTCTTCGGTCGTGAGATCGCCTCTGAGCGGCGCGATCACCGGCTGATGGAGCAATGGCACCCGCTCGGCGTGGTCGGCATCATCTCGGCGTTCAACTTCCCGCTGGCGGTTCCTGGTTGGGGCTGGGCGCTGGCGCTGGTGTGTGGCGACACGATCGTCTGGAAGCCTTCGAGCCTCACGCCGCTGATCTCCATCGCGGCGCAGCAGATCTACCACGAGGTGACGAAGGGCACCGAGGCGGAAGGTGTCTTCTCCTTGATCATCGGTGGGGGCGGCACCGTCGGCGAGGCGCTCGTGGCCGACCCGCGTGTCCCCCTGATCCAGGCCACAGGGTCGACGCCGCTCGGCGAGCGAGTGGCAATGGGCGTCGCCAAGCGCTCGGGCAAGGCGATCCTGGAACTGGGCGGCAACAACGCGGTGATCGTCATGGCCGACGCTGACCTGAATCTCGCGCTGCGCGCTGTGGTGTTCGGCGCGGTCGGCACCGCCGGGCAGCGCTGCACTTCGACGCGCCGCTTGATCCTCGAGCGGCCCATCGCCCAGAAGTTTCTCGACAAAGTCGTGCACGCGTACAAGACGATCGGCATCGGCGACCCGCTGGACGACAAGACGCTGATGGGTCCGCTCATCTCTGAGGATGCGGTGGAGGACTACGCCGACGGCCTGGCGGAGATGCAGCGCCAGGGCGGCAAGCTTGTGTACGGCGGCAAGGTGCTGACAGACCGCGGCGGCTACTTCGTCGAGCCGGCAATAGTGAAGTCGAGCGCTGACATGCCGATCGTGCAGGAAGAGGTCTTCGCGCCGATCCTGCACGTCTTCGAGGTCGACTCGCTCGAAGAGGCGATCAAGGTCAACAACTCGGTGCCGCAGGGCCTGAGCAGCGGCCTGTTCACGACCGACCTCGCATCGGCAGAGCGCTGGCTGTCCTCGACCGGCTCCGACTGCGGCATCGCCAACGTCAACGCCGGCACGTCAGGCGCAGAGATCGGCGGCGCGTTCGGCGGCGAGAAGGCCACCGGCGGCGGCCGGCAGTCGGGATCGGATGCCTGGAAGGGCTACATGCGCCGCCAGACCGCGACGATCAATTACGGCAAGCAGCTGCCGCTGGCTCAGGGAGTTGAATTCCCGGTCGACTGACAGATTCCTCCCCGGCTTTGCTGGGGAGGCCAGGAGGGGAGATCAGTAGAACTATCGACCCAGCAGCCGGTTCGCGTTCCCCGAAAGAAGATCTTCCAGGACCTGCGGCTTGAGACCTGCGGCGCGCCATTCATCGAGGGCGCGCGCCATCGGGAACACCGGCCAGTCGGTGCCGAAGAGCACCTGCTTCGACAGCAAGCTGTTCATGAACCGGAACATGACCTCCCAACCGGTTCCGGTCGAGGCGACGTACTTCGGCGCCAGCCCCCCGAACTCCATATAGACGCGAGGATGCTTGCGCGCCACCGCCACCATCTCGGCCGCCCAGGGCCAACCGGCGTGACAGGCGATGAGCGTCAGGTCAGGAAAGTCGCACGCGACCTGGTCGAGCTGCAGCGGGTGGTCGTGCTTGATCGGCAAATGGCTCGTGTAGTTGACGCCCGTGTGCACGCCAACCGCGAGCCCGAGCTCGCAGGCCTTCGCATAAACGGGATAAAGCTGCGCGTAGTCGATCGGCATGCTGAAGAAAGAGGGCTGGATGTTGATGCCGCGGAGGCCCAACGCGGCTGCACGTGAAACCTGATCGACCGCGCGCATGACGCGCATCGGTGGTGCCAGCGATACGGTGCCGTAACCAGAGAATCGATCCGGCATTCGGGCAACCAGCTCGCCGACCTTCGCGTTGAGCTCGTCGGCCGGGTCGCCAAACTCGTACTCCGCATGCACCACCGCGTGGCTCACGCGGGCGGCGTCCATCTCCGCGATCAGGTCGTCGAGGCTTTTGTTCTTCGTGGCCTCGAGCCCAAGGACCGCGTCGTACTGGTCGACGTACTCGGACGGTGCGACCATCCGCGGGCGGAATTCAGCGGGGAGGCGGACGCGAAAGTCGACCGCGCCCAAGCGGGTCAGCGTCCTCTGAACTGGGGCTGCCGCTTGGCGGCGAAGGCACGCTTGGCCTCCTGGTGGTCTTCCGTCATCGTCAGCCGGAAGCTCACCTGCGTCTCGAAATCCTGCACGGCATCGAGCGACATCCCGAGCGCGCTGTCCATGAGCTCTTTCTGCGCGGCGATCGCAAGCGGCGCGCCGCGTAGCGCCTCCTCCGCCAGTCGCAGGGCCGTCGCTTCGTGCCGTCCCTCCGGCGCTATCTCCACGACCAGCCCGAGGCGGAATGCTTCCGTCGCGTCGATGGTCTGCCCGAGCAGCGCCAGCCGGCGAGCGTTGGCCAACCCGACCAGCAGCGGGAGCAGCTTGGCCGTGCCCGAGGTCATGTTGAAGCCGACCCGCGTCTCGGCGAAGTAGAACTTCGCCCCATGCGAGCAGACGATCAGGTCGCTGGCGATGCACATCTCGAGCCCCTGCCCGGCCGCCCATCCGTGCACGGCGGCGATGAAGAGCTTGTCTGGACGCCGCAGAGTGCGCACGATCTCGAGCCACGTGTGCCGGCCTGCGCGTCCGGACAGCGGGTGATGGTCGGCATCGGTCAGGTCCGTTTCGCCCAGGTCCCAGCCACCAGAAAAAGCGCGGTCTGCCCCTGCGAAAACGATCACGCGGACTACTTCGTCGGCGCACGCCTTCTGCAGCGCCGACAGCAGGTCGCGCTCCAGCTCTACCGAGAAGGCGTTCATCTTCTCCGGCCGGTTGAGCCGGATCAGCGCGACCTGGGGTTTCGGCTGCTCGTAATCGATCAGCATTTCTCTCCTTTGGCGGCAGCGAGCCGGCGCAGCGACCCGCGGTCGACCTTGCCCGACGAAGTCAGCGGCAGCGCGTCCACGAACTCGATGATCCGCGGGTACTGGTAGGCGGCCAGGCGCTGCTTCACATGCGTGCGCAGCCCGGCCTCGAGGTCGCGCGATGGATGGAAACCCGGTCGCAGCTGTACATAGGCCATCACCACCTGGCCGCGCACGCGGTCAGGCGCGCCGACGACCGCGGTGTTGGCCACCGACGGGTGCTGCAGCAGGCTCTCCTCGATCTCGTCAGGACCGATCCGGTAGCCGGCGGATTTGATCATGTCGTCGAGACGCGCCTCGAAGAAAAAGTTGCCCTCTTCGTCGATGCGAGCCAGGTCGCCGGTCCGCAGCCACGGACCGCGAAACTTGTCGCGGGTCGCGTCGGGCCGGTGCCAGTACTCGAGCAGCGTCGTCGGATCCGGCACGCGCACCACGACCTCCCCCACCTCGCCCGGCGCGGCTTGGGCGCCATCGGCCATCTGCACCTCCACCTCGTGGCCCGGGAACGCCCGGCCCATCGAGCCCGGCAGGACCGGCCAGCGCGACCCGCACTGCCCGATCGTGAAATCCGCTTCGGTCTGGCCGTACGACTCGTTGAAAGTCAGGCCGAACTTCGCGCGCGTCTGCTCGAGCAGTCCCTCCTCCTGCGGTTCACCGCCGGTGACCATCGACCGCAGTCGCAGGCCCTTCGGGATCTCGCACTGCAGCATCATCCGCAGCGCCGTCGTGGGCAGGAACGCGGTGCGCACGCCGTATCGCGACAGCAGACTCAGAGCCCACTCCGGGTCGAAACCACGCCGCGGCGCCGCGATCATCGGCACGCCGTGCAGCCATGCGAGCAGCAGCGTGTTGACCAGGCCGCCGATCCACGCCCAGTCGGCGGGCGTCCACATGATGTCGCCCGGCTGCGGCGGAAACTCGTGGCACATGCGAAACCCGCTGGCCTGGCCGATGAGCACGCGATGTCCGTGGAGCACGCCCTTCGGCGGGCCGGTCGTGCCCGACGTGTAGATGATCATGCAGGGGTCGTCGGGACCGCTCACCAGGCCCGGCGCCCGTGGCGACGCCTCCGCCAGCAGCTCGTCAAACTGTTCCGTGGTCAGGATCCATTTCAGGTCGGGCACGCCATCCAGGGCGCCGATGCGCTCCTTGCCTTCCGCGTCAGTGACCACCAGCCGCGCGCCGCTGTCGGCCAGGCGGTAGCGCAGGGCATCGGCGCCAAACAGCGAGGACAGCGGCACCGCGATCAAGCCGGCCTTGTACGCGCCGATGTGCGCGATCGCCGTCGTGGGGATCTGCGGCAGGACCACCGCCATGCGGTCACCGCGGGCCAGGCCAAGTCCGGTCATCGCGTTGGCGGCGCGATTGGTCAGATCGGAGATCTCGCCAAATGTGTAGCTGCGCTCGTTGCCGTCCCATGTGTGAATCAGGGCCAGCTCATGCGGCGGCAGCGCGTCGGTGCAAGCATTGCCGATGTTGAACTCCTTCGGCAGCCGCCAGCGAAAGCGGCGGCGGATCTCCTCATACGTCTCGCCGTTGAATGGGAAAGGCGTGAACCGCGCGGCGGCCATCAGACGAGAAACTCTCGCGCCGCTCTCGCGGCGTAGTAGCCGCTGCCGACAGCGCCAGGCGTGCCCGGCTGGGCGGTGTAGTCGCCGCAGAAATGGATTCGGCCGAACGGCTCGCGCAGCGTCTTCTGCCGGCCGAGCCAGCCCTTGCCGAAGCGCGGCAGTCCCCTCCACCGCGCGACGCGAGTCTCGGCGCGCTCGAGAACGTCGCGCTGATCAGGGAACATGCGCAGCAGGTCGGCGAGGATCTTCGCCACGATGGCGCTGTCATCGAGACCGGCGAGCGCATCCGCTCGCGGCCCCGTCGCGAGTGTGACGAGCGTGCCGCCGGCGCGCCTCGCGCCGCCATCGCCGCGGCGCGCGAAGAAAGCGTTGTTGCTGAGCAGCTCGAATGACAGTCCGATCGCCGGCACCGCGAGCAGCCGATCCCAGGGCATCGGGCCGCTTTCGTCGGTCAGCCACGCCACCGTCACGACCTGCGCATAGGGCAGGACCTGCTCCAGGGCCGCGCGTTTGGAATCGGGCAGGTCGGGGATGGCCTCGAGCACGGCGTCCGCCGTCATCGCGCAGATGCAAACGTGCGCTTCGATCTCATCCTCGACGCCGGCGCGGGAGTACCGCACCTTGACGCCGGTCTTGGTCGGGACCACCGTCTGTACGCCGCAGTCGAGCATCACGCGCTCGGGGTCCATGGCCTCGGCGATCGACCTGGTGATCTGCTGAGTGCCGCCGCGCACTCCTTTCAGCGTCGAGTTCACGTCGCCGCCGAAGAGATGGATCGCGTAGCCGAGACCGATAGCGCCGGACACTTCCGCGGTCGAAAGGCCGGTGCCTGAGGTCGTGGCCATCTCCAGGATCTCACGCGTCATCGTCGAGGCCGGGCCGATCACGTCGGCCAGCGACTTCGCGTCGAGCTCCGGATCGAGGCTGTGCATCTCGGCGGCGATCCGCCGCAACCGCAGAATCGTCATCGCGAAGCGGACCTTCTCCACCACCGGGATCGGCATCTTCAAGAACAGACGGTTGGGATCCGCTGCGACCGCCAGCCTGCCGTTCGCAAAGACCGCGGCTTCAGCGCCCTCGCCGCCGATGACGTCGAGGCCAAGCAACTGGCAGAGGTCGAGAGTTCGCTCGTCCCACACGAACTGCGCGCCGGAGTTGTACCAGTAGCCGTCGTGCGCGCCGGAGAGAGTGCGCCCGCCAACGCGGTCGCGCGCTTCGAGGACGACCACGTCGCGGCTGCGCAGGTAGTACGCCGCCGTCATCCCTGCCAACCCCGCGCCGAGAATCACGACCTCGGGGTTATTCCCCACGAAATCCGAGCCTCCGGCGAGATTTCGTGGGGGACCCCTTGGAGGACATCAGCGGTTGTGAAACTCCGGCTTGCGCTTTTCCGCGAACGCTCGCGTGCCTTCCTCGAGGTCGGCGGAGAGCTCGACCAGCCGGTTCAGCGCCTGGTACAGCCGGACGCCGTCGGGCAGGCTGAGGTCGCGGCTACGCAGCACCAGCTCCTTGGTCATGCGCACCGCCATCGGCCCATTGGCGCAGATGGTCTGGGCCAGCTCGTGGGTCCGATCCATCAGCCTCGATGGCGGCACGACCTCGTTGACCAGCCCGATGCGCAGCGCCTCGGCGGCGTCGATGAACTCGCCGGTGAGCAGCATGTACATCGCGTTCGAGTGGCCGACGATTCGCGGCAGCAGCTGCGCGCCGAAACCGTGGAGCAGGTTCCACTTGACCTCGGGACAGCCGAACTTTGCGTTCTCGGAAGCGATGCGGATGTCGCAGACGAGCGCCAGCTCAAGGCCACCGGCGAGGCAGTATCCGTTGACCGCCGCGAGCAGCGGCTTCTGCACCTCGAGCCCTAAGTCGAAGCGCGTCGGCCGCGTCGCCGACCAGCCGACCTGGGCGCCCTCGGCGGTGCCGTGCATGGTCACGAGATCTGCTCCCGCCGTGAACGCCTTGTCACCGGCGCCGGTGACGACGCCGACCCAGATGTCGTCGCGCGAATCGATCTCGGCCAGGTGCGCGGAGATGGACGCATACATCTCCATGTCCATCGCGTTCATCTTTTCGGGGCGATTCAGCGTGATGGTGGCGACGTGATCCTTGACGTCAAACGCGACCTTCACAGCAGCTCGCCTCCGTCGATGCGGATGATCGAACCGGTCATGTAGCGCGACTCATCGGAGACGAGGAACCGCACCAGCTTCGCGATGTCCTCGGGCTCGCCGTACAGGTTCATCGGGTTCGGCTTCATGTTGCGCGACTGCAGGTACTCGATGATCCCGCCGGCGAGCTGCGTTTTGATGATGCCCGGCGCGATGCAGTTGACGCGGATGCCGTCGCGAGCCCATTCCTTCGCGCAGACCTCGGTGAGCATGACCACGCCAGCCTTGGAGATGCCGTACACGCCGAGGCCGATGTCGTGATGCAGCCCTGACGTGGACGAGACATTTACGATCGCGCCGCCGCCGCGAGCCTTCATGTGGGGATGCACAAGCTTCGACAGGTACCACGGCGCACGCAGGTTGATGTCCATAACCTGCTGCCATTCGTCGAGGTCGGCTTTGTAGATCTGCTTGGCAGGTGGCAGCAGGCCGGCGTTGTTGACCAGCACGTCGATGCCGCCCAGCTCTTTGACGACCTTGCCGACGAGCCGGTCGAGGTCGGAGGTGTCGGCGACGTCAGCCTTGACGAACGCTGAATGGCTGCCGCGCGGCAGCGAGCGCGCCGTCTCCTGCAGGGTCGACTCATCGCGACCCGCGAGCGCGACGTCAGCGCCGGCCTCCGCCAGCTCCGTCGCGATCGCGGCGCCGATGCCGCGGCTCGCTCCCGTGACCAGGGCCACTTTGCCGGTCAGTCCATCGTTCATGCCGGAAAGCCTATACGTGGCTAGGATTCGAAATGTGGCGACCACAGTGAAGGCCGCTCGGACCGTTGCTCATGTGCTGGAGGCAGGCGCCGAGCGATGGCCGGATCGCACCGCCATCGATTTCGGGATCGCGTCTTACACGTATGCCGACCTCTGGTCGCGCGGCCGCCGCGCCGCCTCTGTGTTCGCCGCCGAAGACGTGAAGCGCGGCGAACCGGTGCTCGTGATGCTCGACAACACGATCGAGTTCATCGACGCCTGGCTCGGACTGGCCTTACTTGGTGCAATCCAGGTCCCGGTCAACACCGAGTACGTCGGCGAGATCCTGCGCCACCAGGTGAAGAACTCTGGCGCCAGGCTGATGCTGATCGACGAGGTGTACACGTCGCGGATCGAGGCGCTCGGAGAGGATCGCGGCGAGCTCGGCTGCGTGCGGATCGCCGGCAAGGGCTGGGCGGCCGCTTTCGAGCGTGCGGAGGAGCTGCCGCGCGATCAGATCGCGCCGAGTGCCGAGCACGACATCGTCGCCATCATGTACACGTCCGGCACGACTGGGCCGTCGAAGGGCGTCCGCGTGGCCCACGCGCACGCGTTCACGTACGCGCGGCACGCGGGCGAGGCGATGCGGCTCACCGAGGGCGATGTGTACTTCGCGCCGCTGCCGCTGTTCCACATCGCCGGCCAGTGGGCTCTCGTGTATGCATCTCTACAGGTCGGCGCCACCGCCATCGTCAGGCGGCGGTTCAGCGTCAACGATTTCTGGGCGACGGTCAGGGAGTCAGGCGCCCGGGTCTCGTTCCTGCTCGGCGCGATGGCCAACTTTCTGGCCCGGCAAGAACCCAAACCCGATGACATCGACAACCCGATGGAGCGAATGCTCCTGGTGCCCCTCATCGACAACCTCGACGATTTCCGGCGCCGCTTCGGCGTGCGAGTGTGCACGTGCTACGGATCGACCGAGGTCAACGTGCCGATCATCAGCGAGTTCGACCCCGTCGAACCCGGCGTTGCCGGCCGGGTGGCGCCAGGATTCGACTTGCGCGTGGTCGACGACAACGACGTCGAGGTGCCGCACGGCACGGTCGGTGAGCTGGTGGTGCGCCCGGCCGAGCCGTGGGTGGTGGCGACCGAGTATCACAACAATCCCGAGGCGAGCCTTCGCCTCTTTCGGAACCTCTGGCTGCACACGGGCGATGCGTTTCGGCGCGACACGGCCGGCAACTACTTCTTCGTCGACCGCATCAAGGACTACATCCGCCGCCGCGGCGAGAACATCTCATCGTTCGAGGTCGAGCGCGAGGTCACCTCGCACCCCGCGGTGCTCGAGTGCGCCGCGGTCGCGGTCAAGTCCGCCGCGACCGAGGACGACCTCAAGGTGGTCGTGGTGGTGAAGCAAGGTGCGACGCTCGAGCCTGAAGAGCTGCGCGACTACCTGCGTGGTCGTGTGCCGAAATTCATGGTGCCCGACATCGTCGAGGTGATCGCGGAGCTGCCGAAGACCCCGACGGGGAAGATTCAGAAGCACCTTCTTCGCTGATCCCCTCTCCCGCTTGCGGGTGCAGGGCTAGGGTGAGGGCCTTGGCTTCGCCGCCACCTCCAGCACCGCACTCAGCGGCTGCCGCCGCCAGTCCTCGTCCTGCTGCTCGATCGTCTGGTCCGTCTGCGCAAGCTGGATCAGGACTCGGCTGCCGTCGAGCCCCGGCGTGATGAACGCCTCCATCCAGTGTGGATTCGAGTAGTTCTCGCCGTAGACCCGCTGGCCCGCCGCGCGCAAGCGCGCGACCTCTTGGCGCAGATCATCGACCACGAACGTCAGGTGATGAACGCCCTCGCCGTACTGCTCGAGGAACTTGACGATGAAGCCGGATGAATCGGTGCTCGGTGCGAGCAGCTCCACCCGGCCACCACCTGGAAACGCGAACTGGGCAAAGGCGAACGGTCCGTAGTTGGGATCGCCCTGGCGGTACTCACCGCGCATCACCTGAGCCCAGAACGCGGATGCCTTGCCGAGGTCCCAGACCGCGAAGGCGACGTGATCGAGTCTCAGCCCCGCAATTCCTCGATCACCCGCGCGAAAGCGCGCACGCCCTGGGTCCCGCCCATCGTCAGCGCGACCTGCACTTCCGAGATGCCGAGCCTGGCGTGGCCGCGCAGCGTCTCCGCCATCTGGCTCGGAGATCCTTGCAGCGGGTTTTCGTCGGGCCGCGGCGTGTAGCCGGATCCAGGCATCGCTCCGCGCACCGCCATCGTGGCGACCAGCGTGTTCGGATCGCGCCCGTGCTCGCGGCATGCATCGTCGATGATGCGCAGCTGCTTTTCCGCGGACTCCGGGCTGGCGTCCGTATAGCCAAGCCATCCGTTCCAGATGTCGGCGTACTGCGCCACCAGGCGCTGCATGCGCGCCTTCGGATTGAGGGTGCCGATCATGATCGGCGGCCCACCCTTCCGGTGCGCGGACGGAAGCAGGCGCAGACCTGACAGGCGGTGATGCGCGCTCTCGAAGTCGACCGTCTCGCTCGCGAACAGCTTCTTCGTGAGCTCCAGCGCCTCCTCGAACTTGCCGACGCGCTGCTCGGTCGGGAAGCCGAACGTGTGGTACTCACCTTCAGAATCGCCGGCGCCGAGTCCGAGGATGAGGCGGCCGTCGCTGATGTCGTCGATGGTCACCGCCATCTTGGCCAGCAGTCCCGCATTGCGGTAGCCGGTGCACGCGACGAACGAGCCAATGTTCAGCCGCGGGATCGCGGCCGCCAGCGCGGCCATCGTGGTGAAGCACTCGAGGTAGCCTTCGAGAGGTACTGTCGGGTCGTCCGGGAAATCGACACCGGCGCGACGCTTCAGCTCCGCGTTGTTGCTCGGCAGAAGCATGTGGTCGGCAACCCACAGCGCGTCGAAGCCGGCATCCGCCGCCGCCGCGGCGATTTCGAGGATGTGCGAGAAGCGCAGGTCGTCGGTCTCTGTCCACGTCGGGAGGATCAGGCCGAGACGCAGGCGCTCGGGCGGGACCGGCGGGCGGCCATTGGCGGATGCCATTACCGCTGGAAATTATGCTTCGGCCATGACAACCGCGAAGATCCCGCCCTCGATGATCGACCTGCTGGAGAGCGATGCGCTCGGATACCTCGCGACCATTCGACGCGACGGCTCACCGCACGTGACGCCGCTGTGGGTCGATCACGACGGCGACACGATCCTGGTGGACGTGCGGCTGGACCGCGTCAAGGCGCACAACATGAAAGCGCGTCCCGCGGTGGCGCTGTCGATCGGCGACCCGCGCAACGCGGACCGGCACCTGGACATCACTGGCAAGGTCGTCTCGTGGTCGGAGGACGGCTGGCGCGAGCACATGGACAAGCTGTCGCGCCGCTACATGGGCAAGGACTACCCATGGTTCTTCGAAGGCGAGCAGCGCGCGATCTTCAGGATCGAACCGACGGGCGTCCATTACGAAGAAGGCTAGTCGGCCTCCACCCTGGAGGGAAACTATCCCTTCTTCGAAGCGACCATCCATTCCGACGCCGACCCCGGCGCGCGCCTCGGATCGAGCGAAGAGATGTCAAGGCTTGAATCCGGCCGCCCGGCCATGGTCTTCGCCAGCAGCTCCGCCACCGCCGGCGCGTGCATGACGCCATGGCCGCCAAAGCCGGCAATCATCCAGAGGCCTGCTTCGACCTGGCCAACGTAGGGATGGCCGTCGCCGCCGAGATCCACGTTGGCCACCACGTGCTTGACCACATGGACATCGGCGATCGACGGGGCACGTACGCGGGCGAGCTCCGCGAACTGGTCGAGCATCTCGGCGTGGCCGTAGCCCGGAGGGTCCTGATCGAGCAGGATCGCGATCAGCAGGCCGCCGCTCTCGCGCTCGATGAGCAGGCCGGTGTCGAGGTCGATCGTCAGCGGCACGAGCTGGCCGTCGAGCGCAGGCTCGGTGATGGCCGCGTACAGAGGCACCGGGCGGATGGTGAGATCCAAACCGAAAGGCCGCATCAGCTCGGTCGACCAGTAACCGGTGCACATCACGACGCGCTCGGCGTCGATAACGTCCGGACCAATCACACGCCATCCCGACCCCGACTTCTCGATTGATTTCAGGTCCCAGTGCTCGCGAATCTGCACGCCGCGGGCGCGAGCCGCTTTGGCCAGCGCGGCCACGCCATCGGTCGGAGTGACTTTGCCGTCGCCTGGCGTGTACGTGCCGCCGAGCACGCCCTCGGTGCCGATCCACGGCACCAGCTCCTTCATGTGCTCGACGTCGAGGACGTGCACGTCCGTCAGTCCCATCTGCTTCTGCAGTGCGGCAGCTTCGGCGAGCTTGCCCACGCGCTCCGCGTCGCCACTCAGGAACAGATATCCGTTCTGGTGCCAGGGCACGGGTGAATCGAAGACGCGCTCGGCGCTGCGCCAGAACTCCAGGCCGCGTCGCGACAGTTCGATCTCGAGCGGCGTGCTGAACTGCTGGCGAACACCGCCGAAAGAGCCGCCGGTCGATCCGCTTCCGAGCTCGTCTGCTTCGACGAGCACGATGTCTTTCTCACCTTCGACCGCGAGGTAGTACGCGAGCGCGCAACCCGCGATGCCGCCGCCAACGATCAGGGTGCCGACCCGCTCAGGCATCTCCGTCGAAAGTTAGCAGAGCCCTACGATTCGGCCGACTTGGCGCGCAGGGACGTCGCGACGCTCGCACTCATCTGGCTCACCGCTTTCAACCTTCGGGTGATCCTGTTCGCAATTCCGCCGTCGCTGCCGGCGATGCGAGCCGACCTCGGCTTGAGCTATTTCGCGACGGGTTCGATCACCTCAGTGGCGGTGCTCGCGCTCGGTGTCGCATCCATCCCAGGAGCCCTGCTGGCGACCAGGTTCGGCGCACGCCGGCTGGTCACGGTGTGCGCCTTCGGCATGGCGGTCTGTGGGATTGCCATAACGCTGCCGCCAGGCGCGTTCTGGGTGTTCGCAGGGAGCGCGCTGCTGACATGGTCGATCGCGATCGCACAGCCACCGCTCGCGATCCTGATCCGCCGCTGGTTTCCCACCGGTATCACGCGAGCGAGCAACGTCTTTGGCAACGGCATCCTGATGGGCGGCGTCGTCGGCTCTTCGCTGTCGCCGTTCATCTTGCGTCTGATCGGTTGGCGTGGGACCTTTCTCGTCTGGGCGGCGGTCGCCGGCATCGGCGCGCTCCTGTGGGTGCGATTCACGCCGCGCGATCGCGGCCCCGCTCCACGCGTTGACCTGCGCAAGGTGCTGCGCGACCCTCGCGTCTGGCAGGTGGCAGCGCTGTTCACTTTTCAGAACGTCGTGTTCTACACAGTCGCGACCTGGCTGCCGTTCCTCCTCAGCGGGCACAGCGCCGCGGACATCGCGACTACCTTCCTGTTCTTGAACTTCCTGCCCATCGTGCCGATATTCGCGCTGTCATTCGTCCGGTGGCAGTACGCGCTGTCGACTTGGTTCTACGTCGTATCCGGAGCGCTGGCCGTAGTCGGATCGCTCGGCCTCTTGCTCGGCCTCACCGACCTGGTGCGGCCGCTTGTCTTCATGGTGGGACTCGGCTGCGCCGCCGCTTTCATCGGAGCCCTCGCCCTGCCGCCACTCCTGGCCGCCGATGAGGGCGAAGCCTCGACTTACTCGGCTGTGATGTTCACCACTGGCTACCTGCTGGCGTTCGCAGGCCCGCTATCGGCCGGTGTCCTGGTCGATGCGACGGGCAAGATTCCGACGGCGTTCTGGCCGAGTGTGAGCGGCGCCGTCCTGATGGCCGTATTCGGTCTGCTCGCACCCCGCCTGCTTTCGAAGTCAAGACAAGTGTCGGTAACCTGACCATATGTCCGACCGCAGCGAGATCAAAGCAGTGCTCGATGAGTACCGGACCGCTGTCCACGCCAAGGACGTCAAAGCACTCATGGCCCTGTACGACGACAACGTGCGCGTGTTCGACCTGTGGGGCCAGTGGGTCTTCAACGGCGCAGGCGAATGGCGCCAGCCGCTCGAGGAGTGGTTCCATTCGCTCGGCCAGGACCGCTCGTCCCCGGAGTTCCGTGACGTGCAGATGGAGATCGGTGACGGCCTCGCCGCAGTGAATGCGTTCGTCACCTATAGGGGTCTTTCGGCGGACGGCAAGGAGCTCCGCTCGATGGACAACAGGATCACGTGGATCCTGCGCAAGCATGACGACGGCGCCTGGAAGATCGTGCACGAGCACACTTCGGCGCCGGTCGACTTCGAGACCGGCAAGGTGACGCTGAAGCGCTGAGTCTTACTTCTTCTCCTTCTTCGGCTTGGCCAGGCCTGGCGGCGGCCGCCACCTGGTGTTGGTCGAGAAGATCCCTCTGAAGACGACCGCCTGGCTGATCGCGACCATCGCCGCGAAGGCGAGCGCGATCCACCACGCCATGTACCAGAGCGCCGCGGTGACTCCGACCAGCGTGAGCAGAACGGGAGCGTCAGCAGGGCGTACGAAGCGGAGCACGAGCGTGGCACGCCGCTTCTCGGCGGCGCGCGAGTCGGTCTCGGTGGTCTCGCCCTCAGGCGTGAAGCCGGCGTCCACGAAAGCGCTGGTCGCCACCTGTTCGAGGTCGATGTTCTTCATGTCCGCCGCCAGTCGGAGCAGGAGGAACCCCGCCTCGCCACGAGCACCGCGCGGTCGACCGGTCCGATGGTCAACAGCGATCCGAGGATCAGCAGGTTGAACGCGATCAGGCCGCCGAAAATTCAATTGCCGAGGTCCAGCAGCCATGGCGTGATGGGCTCGAACACCGTCTCCAGACCGGACATGGTTTTCGCCCACGTCTGGTCGGCGGCAGGTCGGGTCACGTCAGGGCGCGGCGCAGGAACTCGTACTGGTTCTCGTTCGCTTTGCGTCCGAGCGCGGTCGGATAGCCGTTGAAGGCGTGCACTCCCTCGGGATAGATCGCGACCTCGGCCTCGTTGCCCGCCACCCGCCAGCGCCCGCTCATGAACAGCGTGTCGTCGATGAGCGGGTCCAATGTTCCGACGGTGAAAAGAGCTCGCGGCATGCCTTCGAGCCGCGCGAACAGCGGCGAGATGTCCGGGTTGCGGCGTTGCTCCATGGTCAGGCCAGGCGTGTAGGCGTTCCGGAACCATTCGATGATCGGTCCTGACAGCACCAGGTTCCGGTCGCCCCAGAGCACCTGGCTCGGCGTGCCGTTCATGGTGTAGGCGCCGTAAACCAGGTTCGCGGCCACGAACTTGCCCCGAATCCCGTGCCGATCACGCAGCCGAAGCAGGGTGGTGACGGAGAGATGAGCGCCGGCGGACTCGCCGCCGATCGCGAACTTCGCCGGTGCATCGAGCAGTTTCTCGCCGTGCGTCAACAGGTACAGGACCGCGTCTTCGCAGTCGTCCTGGCCGGCCGGGTATGGATGCTCGGGCGCCAGCCGGTAGCCGATGCTTGCCGCCACCATCCCGGTCGCGTCCACGAGCGCTTTGAGAGCCACGTCCTGCATGTCGTGTGCGCCCAGCGCCCAGCCGCCGCCGTGGATGTGGAAATAGATGCCCGTGGCTTTGCCTGCGGGACGCACCACCCGGATCGGAATCGGACCTCCGCGGCCCTCGACTTCGATGTTGCGCGCCTCCTCTAGGAAGACCGGCGCCGGCAAGATGCCCTTGCCTTCGCGCCTGAGTCGACGTGACTCGGGTGCGCCGATTTCGACAATGGTGGGCACGGTCGCGATCATCGCTTCGAGCTGGACGTTGAAGGCGCGCGCCTCCTCGACGTCCTTCTGATCAACTCCGCCCGCGGTCACCAGCACAGCCGCGCTCACAGGTGGTCGACCGGCTTCTTCCAGTCCGCGGTGTCGATCTTGCCGGCGCTCACCGCCTCGACGACGCGAGGCTTCTCCTTCGCGTACTTGGGCAGCACCTCGGCGGCAACCCAATCGAGCTGATTGATCTGCTTGTCGCCCGGCTGGTCGAGGATGAACTGGTTGACGCCGGCCTCAACGTACGGCTCGAGCACGCTGTAGAACGCATCCTTCGAAACCCACGGATCCTGGTCGGCCTTCGGCACCCAGTAGTACAGGGAGCGGTCGAGCGTGTCTGGGTCGCGGCCGATCTCGTGGCAGTAGTCATCCAGCATCTGGTTGCGCTCGCGCATCTCTTGCGGCGTGCCGAATGCGTTCCAGACGTCCGCGTACTTCGCGACGATCTTGAGCATTCGCGGCCCGAACGCGCCGAGCACGAGCGGCGGCCGCGGTCTCTGCACGCTGCCCGGTCGCGACGTGGCGTCGCGCAGCTGGTAGTACTGGCCGTCGAACGAGCTCGTGTCCTCTCGCGTGAGCAGGTCGACGACCTGCACCGCCTCCTTGAAGCGACTGACGAGCTCCTTGGTCTCTGGGAACGGAATCCCGAACATCGTGTGCTCGGGTTCGTACCAGCCGGCCCCCAGTCCGATCTCCAGCCGGCCGTTGGAGATGTGATCGATCGTCGTCGACATCTTGGCCACGATCTGCGGATAGCGGAACGTGTTCGAGGTGACGAGGATGCCGATGCGGATCTTTTCCGTCTTCGCGGCGAGGCCCGCGAGCAGAGTCCACGCCTCGAAGTAAGGACCCGTCGGCCGGCTGGGCTGGATCAGGTGGTCGCACAGCCACGCGCTCTCGAAGCCCAGCTTCTCGAAGAGCTGCCAGCGCTCGACCGTCTTGTCCCAGGTCATGTTCTGGTCGGTGCAGATGCCGAAGCGGAAACGGCGCGCCATCTCTTCCCTCCTTGTCTGTCTCGAATCCTACTGCCGACTAGAATCGCCGGAGGCATGGGTCGCACGACGCTCAAGATGCCGCAGCTCGGCGAGTCCGTGACCGAGGGCACCGTCGACCGCTGGCTCAAGCAGGAAGGCGACATGGTGCGACGGGACGAGCCGATCGTCGAAGTCGTCACCGACAAGGTCAACGCCGAGATTCCCTCTCCGTTCGAAGGCAAGCTCGTGCGCATCAGCGTGCAGCCGGGTCAGACGGTGCCCATCGGCGCCGCGCTCGCGGAGATGGAGAGCGAGGGTGCTGTGCCGGCCGCTGCACCGGGTCCGACCCCCACACCGGCTCGACCAGAGGTCGAGCCAAAGCCTGCGCCGGCGCGTGCGGAGCACGAGCGCCCGGAACGGGAACGCGGCCATTCTCGTCGGGCCAGTCATCTGGCGAAGAGCCAGGCGCCGGTGCCGAAACGAACCGGCGAGCGCGGAGACGAGCTCGTCCGCATCACGGCAGTGCGCCGGCAGATCGCCGACCACATGGTCCGCAGCGTCACGACCTCGCCTCACGCGTGGTCCCTGCGCGAGGTCGACGTGACCAGCCTGCAGGCTTATCGCGAGGCCAACAAAGAGGAATTCCGCGAGCGCTACGGTTTCGCGCTTTCCTACGTGCCGTTCTTCGCCCAGATCGTGTGCGACGCCCTGCTCGAGAACCCGTATCTCAACTCGACGTGGACCGACGACGGCATCGTCCTCCACCACTACGTCAATCTCGGCATCGCGGTCGCGCTGCCCGACTCGCTGATCGTGCCGGTGGTGAAGGACGCGGACCTCATGGGCTTCACCGACCTGGCCCGCGCCATCAACGACATCGCGTTGCGAGCACGCGACAAGCACCTCAAGCCCGAAGACGTGCGAGACGGCACCTTCACCCTCAACAACACGGGCGCGCTCGGGTCCGTGGCCGGGCAGTCGATCATCAACCAGCCGCAGGCCGCGATCCTCAGCACCGAGTCGATCCGCAAACGGCCGGTCGTTGTCGATGACCAGGTCGTGGTCCGGCCGATCATGAACCTGACGATGTCGTTCGACCATCGCATCGTCGACGGCCTCGCGGCCGGCCGTTTTCTCAATGCCGTCGTGAAGGGCATCGAGGAGTGGACACCGGCGACGCTCAGGCTTTGATCCCGGCCTTCTCCACGTAGTCCGCGGTCGCGCGCAGGTAGCGGTCGATCGCCCCAGGTTCCGCGGCGCGGCCCATGTGCCCGACCCGGAAGATCTTGCCCGACAGCGGCCCGAGCCCGCCGCCGATCTGGATGCGGTGCTCGTTCAGCAGGTAGCCCATGTACTCCGGCACGTTCATGCCCGGCAGGCCGTACGACGCTGTCGTCACGGGTGAGGCGACGTGTGTCGGCGAAAGCATCCGAAAGCCCATCTCCTCCAGGCCCTCGCGCACTCGATCGCGAGCGGCGGCAAGGCGGCGCCAGCGGTTCTCCACGCCCTCCTTCAGCAGGTCCGCGAGCGCGACATCCAGGGCCTCGATGACGTTCGTCGGCATCGTGGTCGGATGCGGGTGCCACGAGCCCCATTCCTTCGAGAACCTCTGCCACGTCGCGAGGTTCAGGTACCAGCCGGCGGCTTTCGCGCGACCGTCGTCCAGCGCCTCGAGCGCGCGCTTGCCGGCCGCGACCGGCGCGACTCCGATCGCCCCGCCGATGCACTTGTTGGCGACGGTCACGCAGAGGTCGACGTCCCATGCGTCCATCTCGAAGGGCACGCCGCCCACCGCGGAGATGCCGTCGACGATGGTCAGCGCGCCATGCTCGTGCGCCGCCTCGCAGATGCCGCGCACCTCGTTCAGCACACCAACCGAAGTCTCGTGGTGGACGACGCCGACCGCCCTCACGTGCGGGTGCTCCTTCAATGCGGTGCGCACCTGCGCCGCCGTCACCGCGTGCGCCAGCTCGGGCCTGACGACGTGCACCGTCATGCCAATCGCGGCCGCCACGTCCGCCATGCGATCGCCAAAGAGGCCGTTGCTCGCGATCAGAACCTCATCACCCGGGCTCAGCACGCTGGCGAGACACGTCTCGATGCCGGCCATGCCCGACCCGAAGATGAGGTGCACATCACCGTCGGTCTTGAAGACCTGCTTCATGCCTGCGACCACGCGCTTGTACAGGGCCGTCCAGCCGTCGCCGTAGTGGGCGCGCACCGGCTGGGCGAGCGCCTCGAGCACGTCATCGTCGACGCTGACCGGGCCGGGGATCATGAGGAACTCTCGCTCGTCGCGATTACTCATGCCAGCACTTCTTTGGCCACGCGATAGCCGGACTTGATCGCGCCCTCCATGCCACCGGGACCGACGCGACCGTCGGTGTGCTCGCCCGCGAAGAACACTCGTCCGTCGAGAGGCGCGGCCACCAGCGGCAGGACCGTGTCGCGCTGATCGCCGATCGGCGCGCGAACCACGGCGCGCGACCACGGATCATGCGTCCAGCTCTTGACGGCGCCGCCCACGCGCTTGATCGGCTTGCCGACGACCGACGTCATGGTCGCGTCGACGCTGTCCAGGATCTGCTCGTCGGTCATGCCCGACGGCTCGACGTCGCCGGCGGCCAGGCCCGCGACGATGATGTGCTCGCCGGTCTGGTGCACGGTCTGCTCCATGATGAAGCCGGGCATGCGGTCGGTGAAACAGCCCGAGCCGATCGCCTGCTTGACCAGCTCGCGCTCGCGGTACTGGACCACGAGGCGTGTGGCGTTGCCGTAACGCAGCTGCAGCAGCGCGCGCACCTTGTCCGGGGGCAATGCCGGCTCGAAACCAAGCTCAAAGGTCAGAGGCCCGGGCACGGTGACCACCGCGCGATCGCCGTGGAAGGTCTCGTGCTCCGTTTCGACTGTCACCCCGTTTCCGCCCCATCCGACGACGCGCACCGGCCGCTGCAATCGCACCTCGACCTTCTTCGCCATCGTCCGCGGCAGCGTGTCGTTCCCGCCTTTGACCTTGCGATAGGCCTCGCCCCAGGACAGCTCGACGTTCAGCTCCTGCGCGTCGGCGACGCGCAGCGGCGAGGCCGGCGTGGACTGCGCGATCGCTGTCAGAAGAAGCTCGGCCTGATGCGAAACGCGCGCGCGACGGAGCCACTGCGCGACCGATTCGAAATGCGACGGTTTCGTGCGCTTGATCGCCGCCCGGAGCTCGTTGACGATCTCGGCGGCCGCGGCGCGATCGAGTCGCTCGCCGCCAAAGATCAGGTCGGGCACCTCCGTGCCCATGCTGAACTCCGCGCTCAGCTCGACGTCGTGCTTGGCCGCCAGCTCGGCGATGTTGTTCTGGCCGTGGTAGATGATCTCCGCACCGAGGTCCGCAAACTGGCCCCCGGCAAAGCCCTCGCGCAGCGTGAAAACCCGGCCGCCGACGCGGTCACGCGCCTCCAGCACGACCACCTCGTGGCCGGCGTCCTGGATCTCGTTGGCCGCGACCAGGCCCGACAGTCCGGCGCCGACGACGATGACCCTCACCGGCTTCCCCTCCCCCTCTGGGGGAGGGTAGGGTGGTGGTGCGCGAATCGGTGCGGATCGAACTGCTCGATCGGCCGTGAGGTGCCTTTGTTCAACACCAGGTCGGCGCCGATGTCGCCGATGACCGGTGCGAATTTGAAGCCATGCCCGGAGAAACCGGCCAGCACGCTCAAGCCCGGCTCGAGAGTGCCGATCACGAAGTGCCGGTCGGGCGAGTTCTCCTGGAGGCAGATCACCGAACGAACGGGCTCGGGATCGAGGTCGGGCAGAAACGACTGCACGTAGCGCACGGCGGGCTCGACGTCCGCCGGATGGACCACGCGATCGATCTCGTCGGGATTCTGCGGCGAGTCGTCGCCCGACACCCCGATTTTCACGGTCTCGCCATCGACCGACGGAAAACCGTACGCGTGCATGGCGGTGTCCTTGTTGCCGTGCACGAACACCGGCGCCGCATCCGGCGTGTGGAGCTCGGGCGTACGCGGGCGGAACCACACCATGCACTGGCGCGTCACCTCGAGGTCCATGTCGAGCTGGGGCAGCAAGCCTGTCGAGTTCCACGCACCGGCGCACACGATCACGTGGCGCGCGCGCCATGTCTTGCCACCGGCGCGAACCATGCCGGGCTCGGTGCTTTCAACCGCCACGCCGGTGTGGATCTCGGCGCCAAGCACCTGCGCACATGCGAGCGCGGCCGCCACTCCCTTTTCGGGGCGCACGAAGCCCGCGGCCACATCGTAGACCGCGATCTCGTCGTCCCCCAATCGGTAGCGCGGAAATCGGCGCTGGACGTCGGCCGGCCGCAACATCTCGTGCTCGAGGTCCCATTCGCGGGCCGAAAGCAGCGAACCCGATACGACCTCCGAGTCGGCCGGGCCGATCATCAGCGCGCCCGTCATCGTGAGGATCGAGGTTCCGGTCTGTTGCTCGAGCTCGCGCCAAAGCTCGAAGGACTCGCGAACCAGCGGAACGTAGCCCGGGCCCTCGTGATAGGCGCTGCGGATGATTCGCGACTCGCCGTGCGACGAGCCAAACGCGTGCGGCGGATCGTAGCGGTCGAAGCCGACGACCCGAGCCCCGCGAGAAGCGAGGCGCCACGCCGCCATGCTGCCCATCGCGCCCAGGCCGACGACCGCTGCGTCGAACTCTTCGTTCTGCATGTTCACATGATCCTTCCGCCGTCCAGCAAGACGACGATGCCCGAGGCGTCCGGCCACGACGCGATGTCCAGTCCCGCGCGGGCGATGTCCTCGGGTTGCGCGATGCGCTTCAGCGGCATTTCGCGCTCCATGACCTGTTCCTGCACGGCAGGATCGATGGCATACCACATCTCTGTCGCCACCGGGCCGGGCGCGATCGCGTTGACGCGAACGTGCGGCGCAAGCTCGCGGGCTAGCGTCTTGGTCAGCCCGATGAGGCCGGCCTTGGTCGCGCCATACGGCGCGCCATGAAGCGAGCCGGCAACTCCGCCGTCGCTGCTCACGTTGAGAATCGCGCCGCGGGACGCGATCAGGTCGGCCTTGAACTCTTTGGCCAGAAACGTTGGCGCCGTCAGGTTGATCGCCACCGACCGCTCCCACGCCTCGCGCGTCAATTGCTCGAGCGTGAACTCCTCGCCGATGCCCGCGTTGTTGACGAGCAGGGCGACCTGGCCGTGCGCATGCGCGGCCTCGGCCAGGGCCTCCACCCCTTCGAACCGCTGCAGGTCGGCGCGCACGCCGACTGCGGCGCCGCCCAGTTCCGCCGCCGCCTTCATCGTCTGATCGGCGTCGTCTTCACGCGTGCGGAAGCAGAAAACGACCTGATAGCCGCGCCGCACCGCTTCCAGCACGAATGCGCGGCCGATGCCCCGCGAGCCGCCGCTGACGACCGCGAGCTCGGTCAATCCTTCACGAACAGCTGGCGTGGAAAGTCGGCGAAAACCTCGTGCCCGGTTTCGGTCACCCGGAAGACATCGCTGAGCTCGAAGCCCCAACCCTCCATCCACATGCCGAGCATCAGGTGGAAGACCATGTTCGGCTGCATCACAGTCGTGTCCTCCTCGCGGATGCTCGCGGTGTGATCGGCCCAGTTGGGCGGGTAATTCACGCCGATCGAGTAGCCGATGCGAGAGGGCTTGGTGAAGCCGTGCTTCTTGATCGTTTCTTGCCAGACGGCGTGCACATCGCGCGTGACGACGCCGGGCTTGATCTTCGCCAGCGCCGCGGCGTAGCCCTCTTTCGTCGCCTCGGCGAGACGGAGCATGTCGTCGGGCGGCTTGCCGAGCCACACCGTGCGCGACATCGCGCAGTGATAGCGCAGTCTGCATCCGCTCAGCTCCAGACATGTCGCGGTGTCGCGGCGAAATGGCGCGTCGGTCCACGCCGCGTGCGGCGTCGCCGCGTTTTCCGCGCTGAGGATCGATGGCGGGTTGGCGGGTGCGTCGCCCCCAAACTCGGCGGTGCCGCGGATCTGAGCTTCTGAGATGAGCGCGGCCGCGTCGCACTGCCGCGTGCCCACGTTGACCGCGTCGATCGCGACGCGCATCACGCTCTCGACGATGCGCGCGGCCTGCCGGAACACCTCGATCTCGCGATCCGACTTGATCGTCCTCACCCAGTTGACCATCAGGTCGATGTCCTCGAACTTCGCGTGAGGCATCGACTGGGTAAGCACCTGCAGGTTCTTGGCTGTGAAGAAGTAAGCGCTGCCTTCGTAGCCGATGCGCGCCCGCTCGCGGCCATGCTCCTTGAGCACCGACGCCAGGTGCTCGAAAGGATGCTTCGCGGGATTCTCGACGTAGTCGTCGGCGTAGCTGAGGATGTGGTCCCGCGGCAGGGTGGTGGTGAGCACGGCAGACTGGGCGTCCATGCCGCGGCCGTACCAGTACGGCGCGTCATTGTTCGCCGGCACGATGACCGCCTGCGGCACGTAGAACGACCACGCGTCGTAGCCGGTCAGGTAGTTCATGTTCGCGGGGTCGGTGATGACCAGCACGTCGACGCCGGCCTCGGCCATCTTCTCCCGAGTCCGCGCCAGCCTGTCCGCGTACTCCTCATCGGGAAACGCTGCCATCGGTCACCCCCTGATCAGGTGCTCGAAAACTCGCTGCGCAACATCCAGGTCCTCGAGGTCGATCCACTCGTCAGGCCGGTGGGCCGCTTGCTCGATATCCCCCGGACCGAACAGAACGCATGGTATCCCCGCGCCGTGAACGAGAAAGCCCGCGTCGCTGGCCGCGCGCCACGAAGAGATGCGCGACTCGAGGCTGTTGGCTTGCATCGCCGCCTCCATCGCCTTCACCAGCGGGTCGTCGCGGGGGATCTCGAACGGGATGTAGTCAGGTCCGGCGACCACGTCAGCCTCGAGCCAGGGCACGTCAGCGCGCGCGCGGGCAATGGCCGCTTCGATCTCCATTTCCACCTGCTCCGCCGTCTCGCCGGGATTCAGGCGCCTGTCCACCTCGATCTCGCAGCGGTCGGGCACGACGTACGGCCTTGTGCCGCCATGCATGGTGCCGACGGTGAGGCTGGGCGGTCCAAAGACAGGGTGCGTTCTGGTGGCCAGCTCGCGGCCGGCCGCTTCCAGCTCGAGCGCGACCCGGGCCGCGGCCGTCACCGCGTTGCGGCCGAGGGCCGGCGCAGAGGCGTGCACCGACGCTCCCTTCACCACCACCTTGTAGTTGAGAAGGCCGCGGTTGCTCACGACGAGCTGCATCGCCGTCGGCTCCGAGAGGACGGCGCGGTCGGCCGTGATGCCGTTTTTGACGAGGAAGCGGGTGCCCGCGGAGTCCTCCTCCTCGCCCACGACCGCGGCGATGGTGACGTCGCCTTTCGGCTCTTCGCCTCGTTGGCGAAGTGCGACGAGGGCGCCGAGCATCGCGGCGAGGCCGCCTTTCATGTCGCATGCGCCGCGACCGTGGAGTCGCCCTTTATCGATCTCAGCGCCGAACGGATCGCGGATCCAGCCCTCGCCGACGGGCACCGTGTCGATGTGGCCGGTCAGCAGGAGATGGGGTTTGCGTCCCACGTGCCACCGCGCGATCACATTGGGACGGTTTGGTGTCACGTGTTGCAACGTGACGTCGAGGCCCGCGTCCTCCGCGCACCAGCGCGCGAAGGCGGTGGCGGCGGCTTTCTCTTCGCCAGTCATCGACGGGATGCGGACCAGCCGCTCGAGGATCGCGCGCGCCTCCATGCGAACCGACAGTGACACAATCGCAAAAAATGCTGTTCCTGAGCCAGGCCGAGGTAGCTTCGGTGCTCGATGTCGATCGGCTGCTCGACGCTCTCGACGACGGATTCCGAGCGCTAAGCTCGGGTCGAGTCGAGGTGCCCCCTCGAACCGGAGTCGGCGGCGAGCACAAGGGCATGTTGCTTTCGATGCCGGGCTACGGCGCTGGGCTCGGCCTCGGGGTGAAGATGGTTTCAGTCTTTCCCGACAACGAGGCCGGCGGCTTGCCGTCGCACCAGGCTTTGATCGCCCTGTTCGATCCCGCGAACGGGACGCCTGTCGCGGTGATGGACGGCACGCGCATCACCGCCATCCGGACGGCAGGGGCGGCGGCGGTCTCGGTGCGGCTGCTCGCGCGCCCCGAGGCGCGAGTGCTGGCGATCGTGGGCGGGGGCGTCCAGGGCCACGCGCACCTGGAGATCTTTCCGCGAGTGCGTCAATTCGAAGAAATTCGCGTCGCGTCCCGCTCGATCGAGAGCGCGAAGAAGCTGGCCGGGCTGCATCCTCAGGCTCGCGCCGTCGAAAGTTTCGAAGAAGCCGTGCGCGACGCCGATGTCGTTGCGCTCTGCACGCATTCGCCCGCACCGGTCATCAGGCGCGAGTGGGTGTCGCCGGGCACGCACGTGACGTCCGTGGGCTACTCAGCACCGCACGGCGAGCTCGACCGGGAGCTGGCCGAGGCCGCGAAACTGTTCGTCGAGTCGCGCGCGGCGGCGTTCATGCCACCGCCCGCGGGCTGCATGGAGCTGGCGGGCATGGATCCGGAGCGGGCGACGGAAGTCGGCGAGATGCTGCTTGGGAAGCGTCCAGGACGGCGCTCGCCGGAGGAGATCACGGTCTACAAGTCGATGGGCCACGCGGTCGAGGACCTGGCGGCGGCGGCACTGGTTTATCGAGAGGCGCTGGCGAAAGGAGTGGGGTCGACGGTCGAGCTCTAGCGACTTTTGTATAGAAATCCGGGCGCACAGGCCCTTGAGGCGGCCCGAAGGCATGTTTTGTATACAAAAGTGCGTTCCGGGCCGAAACTCTTCAACCTCATCCTTCTGTGCCGGCGGCATCACCGGCTGGTGCACGAAGGCCGCCGGCGACCGGTTCAGGCTGCAGAGGGACTGCTGCAGGCGGTGCCTCCGTAGACAAGCGGCGGCTGATGGTCGCCGCGATGAACGACGCATCCTGGCCAACACCCACGAGAACGGCCGATGCGAGGCCGGTCTGGAACGGCAATCCCATGAAATACAGCCCGGGCAGCTCTTCAACGACGCCCGCACGGTGGCGAGGCACGGAACCATCCATCGGGATCTCGAAGTCAACCCAGCTGTAGTCGCGCGTGAATCCTGTGCACCACACGATCGTCCCTGGATTCGCGGTGGTGTCATCGGCAAAGACCGGCAGCCCCTCCTTTACGCCGGTCACACGCGGCAGGCGCTTGACGCCGGCGCGAAGTACGTCGGACATCTTCAGGCGCACCAGCGGCGCTCCGTGTTCGAGGCCCTGCGCGCGAATCCTCCGACCAATCGGGGTGCGGAGGGTCAGGAGGTGCTTCACCTGCCACCAGAAGATGCGGCCACCGAATGCGTAGGCGATTGGCGGGACCGCGCCGGTGGCACGGCCGGCGAGAGCCGTGGTGTGGCCGGCCTCGGCCGCTTCCAGGGCGATCTCCACACCGGACGTGCCGGCTCCAACCACCAGGACGTCGCCGCTGAGCTGCACCGCATTGCGGTAATCACATGCGTGCAGTTGCTTGATGTCCGGCGAGAGCTGACTGGCGAGCGCGGGAATTTTCGGACTGTCGTATCCGGTCGCTATCACCACGTTCGGCGTCGTGTAGGTGCCGGACGATGTGTCAAGGGCATAGCCAATGCCAACCCTTCGCAGCGAGTGAACTCTCGTGCTGGTGCGTACCGGAAGGTCCTCCGCGTACGACTCGAGGTAGTCGGCCATCTCGTCCTTGGTGGGGAAAGACCCACCAGGCCCCGGGAATCGTGATCCCGGCAGGCCGCTCACCCACGCCGGTGTGAAGAGGCGCAGAGAGTCCCAGCGGCGACGCCACGAATCGCCGATGCGAGGGTGCGCCTCGAGCACGAGGCAGTCGACGCCGCGCTGCTCCAGCTCGTAAGCCGTGGCCAGGCCCGCCTGGCCGCCGCCGACGATGATCGCCTGCCTGCTCTCGATTCCTTGCACTCCTTCTGCAGTCACCGCAGACATCATCGCGGAAGGCATGGCGACTCGTGACCTGGGCAAACGGCTCCAGCTGGTGGCGCTCGGAAACCGACAGCAGTGGGAGATCGAGCGGGGGACGCGAGCCCTCATGCAGGGCGCGGCGGCCTCCGACGCCGGCGTCGCCCGAATGCTGACGAGAACTGGCTTGGGGGCCTCCTGATCGACCTGCTTCTCAGCTCTCCATCGTCCGCTTGACCGCCTTGACCACGCGGTCGAGCGACGGCAGGTAGTAGTCCTCCAGCGACGCCGCGGGGAAAGGCACATCGAATGCGCCGACGCGCGCGACTGGCGCGTCGAGGTCATAAAAAACTTCTTCCATCAGCGTGGCTGACACCTCGGCGCCAAAGCCCGCCGAAAGCGGCGCCTCGTGCACCACGACGCAGCGGCCAGTCTTCGCCACCTGCGAACAGAGCGTCTCGACGTCGAGCGGCACCAGCGTGCGCAGATCCAGGACCGCGGCGGAGATGCCGTCAGCGGCGAGAGCGTCAGCGGCTCGCATGCAGAGCTCCACGGCGGCGCTCCACGCGACCAGCGTGACGTGGTCGCCTTCGCGCACCAGCGCCGCTTTGCCAAAGGGCACGGTGTAGGCGCCGTCCGGCACTTCGGCGCGGCCGTGGCGGTACAGCCGGTCGGGCTCGCAGAAGAGCACCGGGTCGGGGTCCCGGATCGCTTCGATCAAGAGTCCCTTGGCGTCATAGGGGTTCGACGGCATCACGACCTTGACGCCGGGTGACTGCACGAACTGCGCCTCCACCGCGTCCGAGTGAAACTCGGGGCTGCGAATGCCGCCGCCGAAAGGCGCGCGGATGGTGACCTGGGCGTGATAGCGGCCGCGCGAACGCTGGCGGTACTTGCCGAGCTGCGGGCCGATCTGGTGGAACGCCTGGGCGGTGAAGCCCAGGAACTGGATCTCTGCCACCGGCACCATCCCCGCCAGCGCGAGCCCGAGCGACGCGCCGATGATGCTCGCCTCCGCCAGCGGCGTATCGACCACCCGCTCGACTCCAAAGCGATCGACCAACCCGCTCGTCGTGCGAAAGACGCCGCCGAGCTTGCCGACGTCCAGACCGAGCACCATCACTCGCTGGTCGGCCTCCATCTCATCGGTCAGCGCGCTGTTGATGGCCTCGACGACGTTGCGCTGCGGCATCAGTCTCTAACCAGCTCGCCACGCTGCCGGATCACGCGGGCCGGCGGCTCTTCGTAGACGTTCGCGAAGACGTCTTCGGGCCGCGGACCCGGCGCCGCCGCCGCGTGCTTGATGGCGCGGTCGTTCTCTTCCCGCAGCTCTTCGGTCCACTCGGCTTCCTTCTTCGCGTCCCACAGGCCCATGGCGGCGAGGTACTTCTGTGCGCGCTCGATCGGGTCGCGCGTCTTCGCTTCTTCGTAGTCCTTCGGGTCCTGGTACCGCGAAGGGTTGTCGGTGGTGTTGTGGAAGCTCATCCGATACGTGGTGGCCTCGACGATGCTCGGGCCGCCGCCACGGCGTGCCTTCTCCACAGCCGCGCGCGTCGCGCCATACACGGCCATCACGTCGTTGCCGTCGACCTCGACGCCGTCGTAGCCATAGCCCGCGGCGCGCAGCGCGAAGCTTTTCGTCGCCGACTGCACGCGTCGCGATGTGGAGATCGCCCACTGGTTGTTGGAGACGAAGAAAACGATTGGCGCCTTCGTCACGCCGGCGAGGTTCAACCCCTCGTGGAAGTCGCCCTCCGAAGAGCCGCCATCGCCGACGTAGGCGATCACCACCGCGTCCTCGCCTCGCAGCCTCAAGCCCCATGCCAGACCGGTCGCCTGCGGCAGCTGGGCGGCGATCGCGACCTGAGTCGGCAGCACTCGCACGCCTTCTGGAATTCGCGCCGGCGCGATCTTGCCCAGGTACTGCGCCGTGATGACCTCGAGCGGCAGCCCGTGATGAACGGTCGCCATCAGCTCGCGGTACTGCGGCACCATCCAGTCGCGCTCGGGGTCGACCGCCATCGCCGAGCCGACGATGCTCGCTTCCTGGCCCGTGCCCGGCGAGTACACGCCGAACTGGCCCTGCCGCTGCAGCCCGATGACCCTGTTGTCGTAGAGACGCGACTTCATCATCCAGCGCAGCGCTTCGAGCAGGAACTCCTCCTCCATCGTGGGCTGCGCGCCCTTGGCGAGGGTCCCGTCGGGCTGCAGCACCGAGCGCGGAATCGAAGTCGCCGCCATGGTCATATTCTTGCCGCTCACGCCGGTACGTGCGAGATCTGCGCCGCCGCACGCTCACCGCTGAGCGCCGCGCCTTCCATGTTCGAAGCCCACGTGTAGTCGCCGCAGAAGACGATGCCGCCGACCGGCTCTGCCAGCTGCTCGAAAGTCTTCATCCGGCCGACACTGTAAAGCGGCATGCCGTGCAGCCAACGCTGGACCTCGACCCTCACCACGCGGTCGACGTGTTTCGGCTGCTGCCGGAAGAGCTCGCGCAGCGTGCCCGTCTTGATCGTGTCGTCGGGGTCATCCCACACGACGCGGCAAGTCGGGTCGCCTACGATGTTGTGGAAGCAGCCGCCGATCTCGTCGAAGTCGCCCGGAGTGCGGATGACGAACGTATCGAGGTTGTAGACGACGTCCGATCGCGCCGCAGTAACCGGGTAGCGGGTCGGCGGCGAGCCCTTCGGGCTGACCACGATGTTGGTCGTTATGAAGCGCCCGTAGCGCACCGCGCCGAGCGCCGCGTGCTTCCAGCCCGGGATCCCATCGATCACCTCCGCGGCGACCGGCGCCGGCACCGCCGAAACCACGTGCTTGGCCCAGACCTCGCGGCGGCCGCCCACGTCGTCGACCTGGACGGTGTATCCGCCATCTGTTGCTCGGACCGAGCGAACCCGCGAGCCAAGCGACACGCGGCTTCCGCTCGCACGCGCCAGCGCCTTGGTGAATTCGTTGGTGCCGCCCGCGAACACCGCGTCACCTCGGTCATGACGGGGCACCGGGCGATCGATCCACGGCGTGCTTCGCTGATCGCCCCACAACCACAGCGCGCCGTACAGAGAGATCTCGACCGACGATCCCGAGTTCATGATCTGGCACCACCGGTCGAAGAAGCGATGCGTGTCCCGTGACACTTCGCCGAGCCAGTGATCGAACGGTTCATCGTCCAGCTCGGGCAGCGTCGCCGGGCGGCGGTGCATCTGCTCCGCGGTGATGCGCTCGATGACGCTCTCTATCTCGTTGCGCCCATCCGGGTCCTCGGGATAGAGCCCGCGCCAGTACTCCTCGAGGTTTTCGTCCGTGATCAGGCGGGCGCCGACCGCGTCCGCGAGCTCGACCACTTTGATGCGATCGGTCGAGACGTACTGGGCGCCGGTGTTGAGCCAGATGCCGTCGGCCTGCTGCAGCGAGCGCGTGCGGCCGCCGATGTGCGATGCGGCGTCGAAGACCTCGATCTCGCGGTCGCGCAGCAGGTAGGCCGCGGTGAGGCCGGCCACTCCCGCACCGAGCACCGCGACGTCGAGCCGCTGCATCCGCCCTCCCTCCCGTGAAGTTTGCAGGCGCCGAGGCCACCTGTACGATACGCAACCAACCGGGCTCGCGCCCCGTACAGAAGTCCTGTCTGGCGCACAAGATAGGAGCAAGGGATGGGGGCTTTCCTTCAGTACACGGTGATCGGGCTCACGGTGGGCTCGTTCTACGCCCTGGTGGCTCTTGGCTACACGATCGTCTACGGCATCGTCCGGCTGATCAACTTCGCCCAGGGCGACCTCTCGACGCTCGCCGCTTTTCTCGGCTGGAGCCTGCTGGTTACCTTCGGCCTGCAGCAGCTGCCGCTGCCGCTGGCGCTGGTGATCGCGTTCGTGATCCCGATGCTGGGCACCGCGGCGGTGAACCTGGTCATTCTCGAGATCGCGTACAAGCCGCTCTTCAACAAGTCGCTGCTGGCGATCCTCATCAGCGCCCTCGCGTGCTCGCTGATCCTGTCGAACGGAATCGAGTGGATATTCGGGCCCAGGATCGAGGCGTACCCGCCGAGCCTGCTGCCCGCCGAGGGCATGTTCCTCGGCACCGTGCACGTGACGTTCGTGCAGATCGCGCTGGTGGTCGTGAGCCTGCTGCTCATGGGCGGGCTGGTCGCTTTCGTCCAGGGGACGACTCTCGGCACGGCCATGCGTGCGCTCGCCGTCGACCACGACGCCGCGCGACTGATGGGCATCAACGTCAACCAGGTAATCCGCCTCGCTTTCGTCCTGGGCGCCTTGCTCGCCGCGGCTTCGGGCGTGATGCTCGGCCTCTACTACGTGCAGATCCAGTTCTCAGGTGGATTCCTGCTCGGCCTGCGTGCATTTACCGCGGCGGTGCTTGGCGGCATCGGCAACATCCCTGGCGCCATGGCGGGCGGCATGCTCATCGGGCTGCTCGAGGCGTACACCACCGGTTACCTCTCCGGCAAATGGGAGGACGTCGTCGTCTCCGGCGTCCAGATCACCGTCCTGGTGATCAGCCCGACCGGGCTCTTCGGTGAGCGCGTGGCGGAGCGGATGTGAGCGCTGACGACCTCCTGCTGACCCTGCTCGTGGTCTTCGTGGCGATCTCGTTATTGCGCGGCCTCGCTTACTCGCGGTTGAGCGACGACCCGCGATTCACCACCTGGCTCAACCGCATCGACCGCGTGCCGTACTGGTCGCGCGTGATCGCGTTCCTCGCCGCCGTCGCCGCACTCGCCTATATCAACGGGGACGACTACTTCACGTCGGTCCTGGTCAGCGTGGCGACGTACGGGATGCTCGGCCTCGGCTTGAACATCGTGGTCGGGTATGCCGGGCTCCTCGACCTCGGCTACGCCGCCTTTTTTGCCATCGGCGCTTACACGTCGGCGTTGCTGATGACCCAGGCGCACTGGAACTTCTTCACCACGGTGCCTTTTGCGGTCCTCTTCACAGGCACCGCGGGCGCCATCCTCGGCTACCCCACGCTGCGGCTGCGCAGCGACTACCTGGCGATCGTGACACTCGGATTCGGCGAGATGACGCGCGTGACGTTCAACAACTGGGACTACGCGGGCGGGCCCAACGGCATCTTGCAGATTCCGTTTCCAGAGATACCGACCATCAACGTCTTTGGCCTCTCGATCGGCTATACGTTTCAAACCCAGTTCGACTTCTTGCTGGTGGGGCTGGCCCTGCTGGCGGTGGCTATGGTCTTCGCCCAGCACCTGGAGCATTCGAGGCTCGGCCGCGGCTGGATCGCCATTCGCGAAGATGAGTTCGCCGCCGAGTCGGTGGGCGTCCCTTCGCTGCGGCTGAAGCTCTTTGCCTACGTCATGGGCGGTATGTGGGGCGGACTCGCAGGGGCCTTTTTTGCCGCCCGCATCGGCGCCATCGACCCCACGAGCTTCACCTTTGTTCTTTCGGTTGCCGTGCTCATCGTCATCGTGCTCGGCGGCACCGGCAGCCTGCCGGGCGTGCTGCTGGGTGCCCTGATCTACGTCGGCCTGCCCGAGGTGCTGCGCGGCTTCCAGGAACAGCGCCTGCTCATCTTCGGAATCGCGCTGCTGATCGTCGTCCTGCGCCTGCCGCTTGGCATCTGGCCGAGGATCCGGCGCAAACCGCAGCCGTATTACGGCTTAGAGCTGGAAGAGCCGAGCCAGGTTGCGGACAAGATCCTGCGCGAGCACCAGCTGCAGATGGACCGCCGCGACGCACGCCATGCGGCCGAGGGCCACAGGGTGATCAAGGTCGGCGAGCCGATCCTCGAAGTCGAAGGCGTGGTCCAGCAGTTCGGCGGCTTGCGCGCTGTCGACAATGTCACGTTCGACGTCCGCCGCGGAGAGATCTTCAGCATCATCGGCCCCAACGGTGGCGGCAAGACCACTCTCTTCAACTGCATCACTGGCGTGCAGAAGCCGAAGGCCGGCAAGATCCTCATCGACGGCCGTCCCGTCGTCGGCCTGCGCCCCCACGTCGTCGCCGCTCGCGGCGTCGGCCGCACCTTTCAGGGCATCCGGCTGTTCAAGCAGATGGCCGTCTTCGAGAACGTGATGGTCGGCCTGTA
>JACZCV010104186.1_pt1 | contig 47018 bp, 47 predicted proteins | sample 8641841 | NCBI WGS metagenome assembly JACZCV01 (sample SAMN15324606, study PRJNA640507) | soil metagenome | isolation source: monocropping sugarcane control | place: China: Luxin town, Laibin City, Guangxi Province | collected 2019-07-25 | depth 10cm m
AAGCCGATGCCCGGGTAGTTGAAGACGATCTCGACGAGGATCTGCCCGCCGACCACGAGGCTGATGGCGATCGTGAAGTTGGCGACGACCGGGAGGAGCGCGTTGCGCGCGGCGTACCAGATGACCGTTCGCGCGGGCAGGCCCTTGGCCACCGCGACGAGCACGAAGTCCTCGTCCATGGTCGTGATCACCTGGTTGCGCATGGCGAGGATGAAGCCGGCCATCGACGCGAGCACCACCGTCGTCGCGGGCAGCAGCCCATGCGCGAGGACGCTCTGGATGTAGGGCAGGTTCCAACCCGGCGTCGTCGTATAGATGTCGTAGCCGAACAGGCTCGGGATCCAGCGCAGCATGGTCCCGGTCTGGCCGAAGATCAGGACGAGCACGATGCCGAGGAAGAAGTAGGGCAACGCCTGGAAGAAGGTCGCGAAGGGGATCAGCAAGTCGGTCCAAGAGCCGCGACGCCACGCGATCAGCGTCCCGACCATGCTGCCGCCGAGGAAGGCGAGCGTCGTCGCGATGACGAGCAGGCCGAGCGTCCAGGGCAGGTACGAGAGCAGAAGCGAGCCGACGGGCGCGTTCTCCGACCACGAATGGCCCAGATCGCCATGGGCCAGCTGGCCGAGGTACTGCGTGTACTGGTCCCACATGCTGGTGTGGACGTTGTAGCCAAGCTGGTCTTCGATCGCGATCACGCACTGCTCGTTGCAGTTGCCTGACTGCGAAGCGCGCGCCACCGCGCCGGCAACTGGGTTGCCAGGCACCACGCGCGGAAGCAGGAAGCTGACAGTGATCGCGACCCACGCCGCGAGGAGATAGACGAGCAGCCGTCTGACCAGCGCGCTCACCTACTGACCGTTCCTTGGCGCCGTGCAGCCGCAGCTTTCGCGAACGATCAGCTGCACCGGCAGCACGGTGTCGCTGTCGCTCTTGCCGGCGCTGAGCTTGGCGTACAGGACCTCGAACGCGGTGGCGCCGAGCTCCTGCATCGGCTGACGAACCGTCGTGAGCGGCGGCTGCAGGTGACGCGCGATCGGCACGTCGTCGAATCCCGTGACGGCAACGTCGTGCGGCACGCGAAGACCGCGGCGCGCCAGCGCGTGCATCGCGCCGAGCGCGGTCTGATCGTTGGCGCAGATGATCGCGCGCGGCAGCTTCCTGCCGGCGTCGAGAAAGGCGTTGATCACGCGGGCGCCGCCGGCCGCGCTGTAGTCGCCCTGCCAGCCGTGTCCCAGCTCGGCCTGCGCGCCGTACTTGGCTGCTTCGGCTTCGATCGCCCTCGCGCGCGCGTGGTTGTCGGGGCTGTCGCTGCGGCCGGCCAGGTAGCCGATGGTCCGGTAGTGGTGGTCTTTGGCGAGGTGGCGGACGAGCTCACGGATGCCGCCTTCGTTGTCGCAGCGCACGCTCATCGCGCCGCGCACCGGCGTGCCGGCGATAGTCACCACGGGCAAGGTCGCGCAGAGCTGGCTGATCTTGCCCGGCGGGATCATCCGGTCGTGGAGGATCAGGCCGTCGGCCTTGCCCGCTACCGCCGCCACCCGCGTCGCGACGTTGCCGTCGTTGAAACCGACCGAGCCCATCAGTACGTCGAAGCCGCGCTTGCGCGCCGCCTGGTCGATGCCGCGGTAGATGACATCGATGAACAGAAAGCTCTCGTCCTCGTCCGGAAACGGCGTTTCGTCGCCGCGGCGAAAGACGACGCCCACGACTTCCTTCAGCCCGTTCGACAGGGCGCGTGCGGCGCCGTCAGGCACGAACCCGAGCTCACGAACGGCGGTCAGCACTCGCTCGCGGGTCACCGGGCGTGGCTTGCCCTGACCGTTGAGCACGCGCGACACCGACGCGATCGACACGCCCGCGTGCCGGGCTACGTCGTAGATCGTGAGCGGACCAGGCCTTTTCGGTTCCGGCAATTCGATGCCCCTGTTGGATGTCCGACGGCTGACATAGCCGCAAAGCAACTGCGGTAAGCGCTTACCGGTAAGCGCTTACCGCGAAGTATATGAGGGGTTTTCGACTTGTCAATACCGCACTTCCACCCGGCTCCGAGGCGGTTAGGATCTTGTTGCGTTACTTAGCTAAATGAACGCGTTGCGACCCGGCCAGTGATTCGCGCCCTTCTGTGGCTGGGGATCCTGCTCGTCCTCGTGGGATGTCAATCGCCGCTGAGCCGCCCGGCGTCATCCAGCTCACCGTCGCCCAAGAGCCTCGCCATCCAGCCGGCTGACCTTCCGGGCATGCACGCGTGCGCCACGAGCGGCGACGTCGTCACCGTCATCAAGAAGCAGCGGCAGCAGGGCACGCCGGGTTACGACCACAACGCGACCGAGTGGGCCCAATGGAAGCAGCAGGGCGCGGTGGACGCCTACCTCGCGGTTTACGGACGCACCGCCGCCGATTGCGTTGCGGCTTCCAGCTCCACGGCCGGGGCGCCGCAGGGCCAGTTGATGGTCGAGCTGGTGGTCCAGTTCCAGGACAGTAAGGGCGCTGCCCGCAACTTCCAACGCGATACGACGCTGATGGGCATGGGACCGAAGGACATTCGGTTCATCGAGCTCGCGGGCGGCAAGACCACATTTGGTCCTGCCACAGGACTTGGCAAGACGTCGGTGATTGGCAGCGCTGACGTCGCCGGCGCGAACTACTTCGTGGCCGAGTGGCAGAACGGACGCTACCAGTCGGAGTCGATCGGGTACGACATGGCGTTCGCCGACGCGGACGCCGCGGTCATGGAGACGAACAGCCGGATCCCGCAGACGTAGGACCCTTTGTCAACCGCCCCCGTGGCCGTGGTGGTGCCCGCCCTGGTCACCGTTGTCACCGCCGCCGCAGCTGCTTTCACATGGTGTCACTGGCGGAGTCTTCGGCACCGTCCCAGGCAGGTAGTAGTTGCCATAGGCCTCCACGAGGCCGTCGGGCGGGTTGTACCAGACCTGGCTGCCCATCAACGGCAGCGCCTCCACGAGGAACGCGTGCCACGCCGGCACCGCCACGTAGTAGCTGTCCGAACCCTGCGTCATCTTGATGCGCCAGTCCGGGTTGCCCATCCAGACCGCGACCGCGATCCGCGGTGTGAAGCCGATGCTCCACGCGTCGGCGAAGCTGTCCGATGTACCGGTCTTGGCGGCCACCTGCCAGCCGGGTATGACCAGGTTCGAGTCGGAGCCGAAGATCATCTGCCGGTTGGCATCCTTCGACAGCATCGTGGCCATGATGAAAGCCACTCGCGGATCCAACACCTGCTTCGAGTCGTCGGCGTGCTTGAAGACGGTCTTGCCGCCCTGGTCGATGCGCGTGATGGCAAACGGTTGATGCAGGACTCCTTGCGCGGCCAGCACTGACGCGCCGGTGGCCATCTGCAGCGGAGTCTCGCCGTATCCGCCAAGAGTCAACGACGGTCCGAAGCTGCTGTCCGGGTTGTCGTTGGTGAACGAGCCATTGGACTGCTGCTGCCACGGCGGAGCGCCCATCGTTCGCGCCATGTCGACGACGGCCGGTACGCCGACGCCGAGCTCGACCTTGACCGCCGGCACGTTCAACGAGTTGCCGATGCACTGCTGGACCTGGCACGTGCCGTGAAAGGTGCCGTCGTAGTTCATCGGCGTGTAGCTGCTGCCGGTCCAGGGATCGTGATACGTGAACGGCGAGTCCTCGATCGGCGTCGTCATCGTGAACTGGCCGCTGTTGATGGCGGCCGTGTACGTGAAGATCTTCATCGACGATCCGGGGTTACGCGGTGGCCAGACCGCGAGGTTGTACTGGCCGCCGTTCGAGCTCGAGTTGGCGGACGAGACCATGGCGATGATCGCGCCTGAAGTCGGGTCGATCGCGACCAGCGCGCCCTGCTGCACGTGGCGCCACGAAAGCGACGCCTGCGTGCTCGAGATCGCGTTCTGGCCGATCGCCTGCAGCTTGACGTTGAGGGTCGTGTACACGCGCAACCCTCCGCCATAGACGGTGGCCTTGTCGTAGCTCTTGAGCAGCTGCTGGATCACGTAGTTCACGAATCCGGGGGCGATCACCTGGTTCGTGGCCGCGAACATGTGGCTCGGCGGGCTCAGGTCTTCGCGGTACGCGCGATCGGCCTCGGCCGTGTCGATCTTGTTCGTGGCGACCAGCGCCTGCAGCACTTCGTGCTGTCGCGCTTTCGCGGCCTGCCAGTGGACCAGCGGGTTGTACTGCGTCGGACCGCGGATGATGCCGGCGAGCATCGTCGCCTGCGCCAGGTCGAGCTGGCTCGTCTTCTTGTGGAAGTAAATCTGTGAGGCCGCTTCGGCGCCCACCGCACCATTCCCGAACTGCACGTCATTCAGGTACATCTGCAGGATCTGCGACTTCGAGTAGCTCTTTTCGACCTCGAAGGCGAGCCATGTCTCATTCACCTTGCGCTGCCACGACGGCTCATCTCCGAGCACCTGCAGCTTCACCAGCTGCTGCGTGATGGTCGATGCGCCTTCGACGGTGCGGCCTGCTTTCAGATCGACGACCGCGGCGCGCACGATGCCCGTGGGATCGATGCCCGGCTCCTGGTAGAAGTTCCGATCTTCAATCGCGATGACCGCGCCTGGCAGATATGGACCCATGTCGGAAAGCGACTGGTTGTAGTGCTGATATCCGGGAGAGTGCAGGTCGGCAAGGATCGTGGTCCCGTCGGCCGCGTAGACCACCGTGTCTTCCGGCATCGGGCGCGCCACCCGCGAGACCGCGGGAAGACTCGATCCATACGCGGCGACGCCGAGCGGCATGCCGGCCGCGACGATGGCCAGCACGATCAGGATCGGCACCAGCGGGCGCGGCGAACTGGCGAGACGCGCCAGCCACGCGCTCGAGATCAAGCCTCTTGTCGCCGCCGGCTTCGGAGCCGGCCCGAACTTCGGCATGGAACCGCCCCCTGGACCAGTGTTGGTCTTCATCCCTAGAGAACCACAACGCGTTGGTCGGGTCGACTAGCGAGTGTTTGCTGTTGTGATTCTTTGTGAAGCTGAACTCGGTCCGAATACGAAATGCGTCGTTACATCGCCGGAATCTGATACTTGATTTGGCGATGAAGCAAACAACTGCTCCGTACATCAACTTCCAGGGTCGCGCCCGCGAAGCCTTCGAGTTCTATCACGGCGTATTCGGCGGCAAGCTGTCGCTCTACGCGATGGACGAGTCGGGCAAGCCGCGTGACGCCGAGCCCGGCGACACCATCATGTACGCGCGGCTCGAGGCCGATGGCGTGACGCTCATCGGTTCAGACGGGAATCCAAAGTTTCGGGCGACGAAGGGCGACAACATCGCGATCGTGCTCATGGGCAGTGATCGCGCCGAGATGGAATCGGCATTCGACAAGCTGGCTGCCGGCGGCCAGGTGAAAGGAGCGCTGCGCGATGCGCCATGGGGCGGCGCGGCCGGCTGGCTCCAGGACAAGTTCGGGATCAACTGGAACGTCGACGTCGAGCCCGCCTGATCGATATCTGCGGTTGTGCGCCCGGTAACAGAGTTTGTGCGCCGTGGCGTCGCACGCTGGAGTCGGGGTGAGAGATCAACATGTCCAAACGGCAGGCTCGCAAGCCGGATCCGTACGGCACGCCCGATCTGCACACGCAGTTCGAGGCGCTGCTGGACACGGTTTGGCGGTGCGAGGAAATGGCCGACCTCGAAGAGCGCGTCGAGAACCGCATCAGGTTCGAGGCGCAGCGCGAGAAGCACAGTCGATGGCGGGAGCACCGATAGGCCGTCTGCCGGGCTTGGTCCGGCAATCGAGGCGGCTGGCGGTCTGGCTGGGGCTGCTCGGCCTGGCCGAGCTGACCGACCTGGTGACGACCCATGCCGACCGCCTGAAGGGCGGCGCCGAGGCCAACGGCGTCGCCTGGTTTGCCATGGCGACCGGCGGACCTGGATTCTTCTGGACGATCAAGCTCGTCCTCGTAGCCGCGATGGCCGCGCTGGTGTTGCTGGTGATCAGGTTCGGTCGCTCGTCGCCAGGTCATCGGGCGGCGGTCGCCAGTCGATTCACAACCCGCGCGCTTCAGCTCTGCGTGGTCGCGCTGACAATCAGCTCGATCGGAAATCTGGCCGTCCTGGCCTGGCTCGCGTCGACCGGCAGCCGCTCGTAGTCCGAGCGACAACATCCTCGGGCGACTTGCTCAATAACCGCTGGCCAAACCAGGTCGTAAGCACTTCGGATAGGCCGGCTGAGGTTCGCTCCCCCACCCAGGCGACGTAGCCGTCGGGACGAATCAGGACGGCGCTGGGCGAATTCACGGTGCCAAGCGCCGGCAGCTCCCAATCGCCGTCGTATCGCGCCTCGACGAGGCGCACGCGATCCGTCCATCCATTGATGTCGATGCTCCCATGCGCACCAAGATTCAGCAGCACGGGTCGCGCTTCGTGCAGAAGCGTGAAGACGCGCACCGGACCATCGTTGGTCACCAGGTCGAGATCCGGCATGCGGCGTCCGAGCAGAGGATGGCCTTCGCCGAGGTCGTAATGAATGCCGAGACCGGAGGCGATCGCGCCGAACTGCTTGCGCGCCACGTCGATGCTCAGCATCTCCCCCACCGCCTCACGCAGCGCATCGATGCGCGCGTCGGAGCGGATGAGAGAGGTGGCCGCCATGGTGTCCCGCAACACACGCGCGGCCACCGGATGCCGCTCGGCCTGATACGTGTCGAGAAGGCTTTCCGGCGAAGTCCCTTTGACCACCTGGGCGAGCTTCCAGCCCAGGTTCACCGCGTCCTGCACGCCGATGTTGAGGCCCTGACCGCCGACCGGGTAATGAATGTGCGCGGCATCCCCGGCAAGCAGCACGCGTCCGTTGCGATATGAGGCCGCCTGCCGCGTCATGTCGGTGAACCGCGAGATCAACTTCGGGCTGTGCGCCCCGAAGTCGGTGCCGTACGCCGCGATGAGCATGCGGCTGAGCTCCTGCAGCGTGGGCTCGCCGGTCTGCCCGGAATACGGCTCGCTGGTAACGACGCCGATGAGCTTGCCGTCCTCGAGCCGAGCCATGGCGTGCTGGCCTCGCTCGTCCCGGCGGATGCCCATCGGCGGCTCGTCACGCATCTGGACCTGGGCGATCAACGAGCTGACCGATGGGTCCCAGCCGGGAAAGTCGATGCCGGCGGCCTTGCGCACCAGGCTGCGACCGCCGTCGCATCCAATCAGAAACTGCGCGCGCAAGGTTTCGCCGTCCGACACGGCGACGTCGGCACCCGCGCCGTCCTGGGTGAAGCCGGTGACCTCGCGCTCGCGGTAGATCGGCACCCCGAGCTCCTCGATCCAGCCGCCGAGGATGCGCTCGAAATGGCTCTGCTCCAGCGCCAGGCCGTACGGATGTCGAGTTGGAAAGTCGCTGATGTCCAGCCTGGTCAGCGCGAACGAATGGACCTGCGCGGTATAGCCCGCCGTGAGGAACCGATCGACGACGCCGCGCTGATCGAGCACTTCGATGGTCCGGGCGAGCAAGCCGCGCGCGCGAGTGCCCTCTAGCTCGGGTCCGGCGCGGCGCTCGACGATCGCGACGTCAACCCCGGCCAGCATCAGCTCGGCCGACAGCATCATTCCGGTCGGGCCGGCGCCTGCGATCACCACCGCGTGCTCGGTCTTCAGGCCGGCAATTCTGCGCCGGCACCGGGGGCTTGCCGCAAGCCCGGGGTCGGGCTATATGCTGAGAGTGGAGGGGAGCTCGGTCTTCCTTTCTACTTCTTGGCCGATTTGGCCGAGTTCAGCCTCACGGCTCCGAGAATCAACGCTCTCAGCGCGGCTTCGTCGATCTTGTCGTCTTCGGCAAAATCGATGGCGCGTACCGAGTTGCTCTCCAGCCTCGCGTTGAAGAGCTTCTTCGGATCCTTGATCAATGCGCCCTTGGGAAACGTCAACCGCACCGCGTTCTTGAGCGGCTCACCGATGCAGACGATTCCGTCGTGAGACCAGACCGGCACTCCCGCGGGATTGCTCGGCTTCTTCCACTTCATTTCCTCGACCACGCCGGCGTCAGTTTTCTTGATCAACGCGCGCAGCTCTGACAGCTTCTTGCCGCGCCAGCCACCGATCGATTTGATCTTCGCGTCAACCTGCGCGGCCTCGGATGTGGCCATCATTTCCATCATGAGGCCTGACTGAGCACCGAACAGCAGGCTTCGCAGCGCGTCCCCCTTCGAATGATGGTCGCCATCGCGCTCGGTGTCATCCTCAACCCGCTCAACTCGTCGATGGTCGCCGTCGCGCTGGTGGCCATCCACGGCGACTTCCACATCGACATCGGCACCTCGACCTGGGTCGTGTCTGCGTTCTATCTCGTCGGCGCCGTCGCCCAGCCGTTGATGGGCCGCATCGCGGACCTGCTCGGCGCCCGTCGCGTGTTTCTCAGCGGCGTCGCCGCCGCCGCGGTCGTCTGCGCTGTGGCGCCGCTCTCGCCGACGTTCGGATGGCTCGTCGCGGCGCGTGCCGTCCAGGCGCTCGCCACGTCGGCTGCATTTCCCGCGGGCCTGGGCCTGATGCGCGCGGCGGGCGGGCAGCGCGTGCCGGCCGCTTCGCTGGCAGTGCTGACCGTGTCCGCTTCGATCAGCGCCGCGCTGGGACCGACCATCGGCGGCCTGCTGCTGGCCGTGTGGGGCTGGCAGGGAATCTTCCTCGTCAACATCCCGATCTGCGCCACCGCCGTCGTCCTGGGCCTGCTGTGGCTGCCGGCGCCACCGCCGGCGGACACCACCGCCGCCGGCATTTCGGCGCTCGATCTACCCGGCGTCGCGCTGTTCGCCGCCACGCTGATTCCAATCCTTGGCGTGCTGCTCTACTTCGGCTCCGCCATCGATTGGGTTTTGATCGCGATCGTGCCCGTGGCGGCGGCACTTCTCGCGTTCCGCGAATTGCGCCATCGCGCGCCGTTCTTCGACCTGAGGCTGCTGGGCCGCAATCCCGCGATGATCGGAGTCTTCGTCCAGTTCGCGGCGGTGACTTTCATCTTCTATTCGTTCTTCTTCGGGCTGCCCATCTGGCTCGAACAGGCCGGTGGTTACGACGCGCGCGCGGCCGGACTCCTCGTGTTGCCGTTGACCGGAATGGCCGTGATCGTCACCCCGATCGCCTCGCGTCTCATCTCGCGAGGCGGGCCGCGCATCCCCTTGATCGCCGGCTCGGTGTTCATGCTGGCCGGATCGCTGCTGCTGCTCACGCTGTCGCCGGGAATGCAGATTCCATTCTTCCTGGCGGTGATGTTCGTGCTCGGCGTGCCGAATGGATTCAACAGCCTGGGGTTGCAGGCCGCGCTGTATGAGGTGACGCCGCGGGAGCGCATCTCATGGGCGGGCGGCCAGTTCCAGACGTTCCGTTACGTGGGCGCGACGCTTGCCGCGGCGGTGCTCGGATCGGTTTTCAAGACCGGCGCGACCACGTCCGGGCTGCACGGCATCGCGGTCGTCCTGTCAATCGTGGCGGCCGCGCTGGTCATCGCAAACGTGCCCGCGTGGGGACACCGCAAGGCTCAGGTCGAGTGAAGAGGCGAAGGTTCTTCGTCGACACCACACCACTTCGCGTCTCCCGCGACTACCGGGTCATCTGGACCGCTCAGCTCTTCTCGCTACTTGGCCGCCAGGTCGTCGTGGTGGCGATGCCGTACCAGATCTACATCCTCACCCACTCCTCGTTCGCGGTCGGCTTGCTCGGACTGTTCCAGGTCGGCCCCATCGTCCTCGCCGGTCTGTACGGCGGTGGCCTGGCGGATCGATTCGACCGGCGAACTGTGCAGCTCATCGGCAAGACGCTCGCCGCGTGCGGATCGCTGGCGCTCACGCTGGGTGCGATCGGCATGCGCGTGCCCGTCGCATTCGTCTTCGTTGTCGGCGCGCTGGCCGCCGGTGCGTGGTCGATCGATCAGTCGGCCAGGGCAGCGACCATTCCGCGCCTGGTGAGCCCGCAGCTCCTGCCTTCGGCGATGGGCCTGAACCAGATCACGTTTCAGTCAGCGATGATCGCCGGGCCTGCTCTCGGCGGCGCCATCATCGCGAGCGCCGGGCTGCAGTGGGCATATGCCGCCGACGTCATCGTCTTCGTGCCCGCCGCCGCGATCCTGTTCTTGCTGTCGCCGCAGCCGCCGGCAAACGACAGTCGCGTGACATTTGGCTGGCGGGCGCCGGCCCAGGCCCTGGGCTACGTGCGCTCCCACCGGCTGATCTTCGGCATCTTCGCCGCCGATCTGATCGCGACCATCTTCGGCATGCCGACGGCGGTGTTCCCTGCCCTCGCCCTGTCGGTTTTTGGCTACGGGCCGGTGGTGCTCGGACTGCTTTACGCGGGGCCAGGCGCGGGCGCCCTCGTCGCGTCGGTGCTGTCCGGATGGGTTGGCGCCGTCGACCGCCAGGGCCGCGCGGTCCTGGTGGCCATCACAGTGTGGGGATTGGCCATCACCGGCTTCGGGCTTGCCGGTCGCGCCCTCTGGCTGGGCCTGCCGCTGCTGGCAGTCGCGGGTGGCGCAGACTTGATAAGCGCGATCTTTCGCAGCACCATCCTGCAGCTCAGCATTCCAGACTCGATGCGAGGTCGGATGAGCGCCTTCAATTCCATGGTGGTCACGACCGGGCCGCGACTCGGTGACCTCGAGGCAGGCGCGGTCGCCGCGCTCGTGAACCCGATCTTCTCCGTGGTCTCTGGCGGATTGGCGACCCTTGTCGGCATCGCCGCGCTGGCTGCGTGGTTGCCGGAATTGAGACGCCAGCGAGCGGCAGCCTCGGCGCCAGCCATCGCTGCGACTGGAGAAGCCGGGCAGGAGGTGAGCCTGTAGTGAGCCGGGCAAGCAACCCTGTGCGAGACGCGATCGACAGTGCTCGACCACTCGATGCTGAGCAGCTGAGGCTGATCGATGCCTACTGGCGGGCGGCCAACTACCTCTCGGCCGGCCAGATCTATCTGCTCGACAACCCCCTGCTGCGGCGTCCGCTCGAGCTGGCTGATCTGAAGCCGCGACTTCTCGGCCACTGGGGCACGTCGCCTGGATTCAACCTCGTCTACGCGCATGCCAGCAGAACGATCAAGCAGCGCGACCTCAACGCGATCTACGTGATGGGACCTGGACACGGCGGGCCCGCCGGGGTGGCGAACGCCTATCTCGAAGGCACGTACACCGAGCGCTATCCCGACATCACGATGGACGAAGCGGGGCTGCGCAAGCTGTTCCGTCAGTTCTCATTTCCAGGCGGCATCCCGAGCCACAACGCGCCCGAGACGCCCGGGTCGATTCATGAGGGCGGAGAGCTCGGCTACTCGCTCGTGCATGCCTACGGTGCGGCTTTCGACAACCCCGACCTGACGGTGTTCTGCGTGGTCGGCGACGGCGAAGCGGAGACCGGCCCGCTGGCAGCGAGCTGGCATTCGAACAAATTCGTCGACCCGGCTCGCGACGGCGCGGTGCTGCCGATCCTGCACCTCAACGGCTACAAGATCGCCAACCCGACTCTGCTGGCTCGGATCCCGGAGACTGAGTTGCTCGAGCTGATGGAGGGCTACGGCCACTCGCCGGTGATCGTCAGCGGCGACGAACCGGAGCGCGTGCATCAGCAGATGGCCGCCGCGCTGGACTGGGCGCTCGACGAGATCGCTCGAATCAAGCGGACCGGCGCCGGCGGCGAACCGCGAGCCTGGCCGATGATCATCCTGCGCACCCCGAAAGGCTGGACCGGACCTAAGGTCGTGGACGGCCTCCAGGTTGAAGGCACCTGGCGCGCTCACCAGGTCCCGGTCACGGATTTTGCCGAGCATCCAAAGCACCTCCAGGTCCTCGAGGGCTGGATGCGCAGCTACCGGCCCGATGAGCTGTTCGACAACGAAGGCCGCGTCGTCGACGAGATCGTGCACTTCGCGCCGCAGGGCGACCGCCGCATGAGCGCCAATCCGCACGCCAACGGCGGCGTGCTGCTGAAAGACCTGCACCTTCCCGACTTTCGCGACTACGCAGTCGACGTCACCAAGCCGGGCACGGGCTCGACCGAGGCCACCCGCGTCCTGGGCACGTTCCTGCGCGATGTCGTGAAGATGAATCCCGAGAACTTCCGGATCATGGGTCCCGACGAGACGGTGTCCAATCGCCTTGGCGCGGTGCTCGAGGCGACGAATCGGCAGTGGGACGCGGAGATCCGCCCTGGCGACGACCATCTCGCGCCGGAAGGCCGCGTGATGGAGGTGTTGAGCGAGCACCTATGTGAGGGCTGGCTCGAGGGCTACCTGCTGACAGGCCGCCATGGCCTGTTCAACTGCTACGAGGCGTTCATTCACATCATCGACTCGATGTTCAACCAGCACGCCAAGTGGCTCAAGGTCTCGCGCAACATCCCTTGGCGGCAGCCGATCGCGTCCCTCAACTACCTCCTGACATCGCATGTCTGGCGCCAGGACCACAACGGCTTCTCCCACCAGGACCCAGGCTTCATCGACCACGTCATGAACAAGAAGGCCGAGGTCATCCGCGTTTATCTGGCGCCGGACGCCAACTGCCTGCTGTCAGTCGCCGACCACTGCCTGCGCAGCCGCGACTATGTGAACGTGATCGTTGCCGGCAAGCAGCCGGCCCTTGACTACCTCTCGATGGACGATGCGGTCGCCCACTGCACCAGGGGCCTCGGCATCTGGGGCTGGGCGAGCACCGACAACGGTCGCGAACCCGATGTGGTGCTGGCATGTGCCGGCGACGTGCCCACGCTGGAGACGATCGCCGCCGCAGACATCCTGCGGCAGAACTTCCCAGACCTGGCAGTGAGGGTCATCAACGTCGTCGACATCATGCGATTGCAGCCACCGACCGAGCATCCGCACGGCCTGAGCGATGCCGAGTTCGACGAGCTCTTCACGCGCGACCGGCCGGTGATCTTCGCCTACCACGGCTATCCCTGGCTGATCCACCGACTCACGTATCGCCGGACGAACCATTCGGAGATCCACGTGCGCGGATACAAGGAAGAAGGGACGACGACCACGCCTTTCGACATGGTCATGCTCAACGACCTCGATCGATTTCACCTGGTGATGGATGTCATCGATCGCGTGCCGTCGCTCCGCTCCAGGGCCGCCGGCGTGCGTCAGTCGATGGTCGATGCGCGGCTGCGCGCTCGCCGGTACACACGAGAGCACGGCCAGGACGCGCCAGAGATCTTGAAGTGGGAATGGCCCTACTAGTCGTTGCGGGTCTTAGTCCTCAACTCCGGTTCCAGCTCGCTGAAGTTGAGCCTGGTCGATTCCGATGGCAACAGTCTCGCCGAGCGGGACTTCGACGCCCCTGAGGGCAAGGTCGACAAACAGGAGCTGACTTCGGCCATCGGCCGGCTCGAAGACATCGAGGCGGTCGGCCATCGCGTGGTCCACGGAGGACCGCGGTTCTCCAGCTCGGTGAAGCTGGATCGCGAGGTCATCGATTACCTCAAGACGATCACCGACCTCGCCCCGCTCCACCTGCCGGGCGCTCTGGCCGCTATCGCCGCGGCGAGCGCGGCGCTGCCCGACGTGCCGGCGGTCGCGTGCTTCGACACCGGTTTCCATACCGGCATGCCGGCCGCCGCGTCCACTTACGCGATCCCGAAGGACTGGCGAGATCGACTGGGAATCAGGCGCTATGGGTTCCACGGCTTCTCGCATGCGTATGCATCCAGGCGGGCGGCGGAGATGGCCGGCCGGTCGGCGTCGGACCTCCGCGTGGTGACGTGCCACCTGGGCGCGGGGGCCTCGCTGGCCGCTGTCGAAGGCGGCCGCTCGGTGGATACGACCATGGGATTCACGCCGCTCGAGGGCCTGGTCATGGCGACGCGATCCGGCACCGTCGACCCAGGTGTGCTGCTCTACCTCCAGCGCCACGAAGGAACTTCAGAACAAGCTCTGACCGAAGCGCTGGATCGCAAGGGCGGCCTGCTTGCGCTGACCGGCACCGGCGACATGCGCGAGATCCTGAAGCGCCTTGCCGGCGGAGACGCCGAAGCGACGCTGGCTTTCGACGTCTACATCCACCGCCTGCGGGCGTTGATCGCGGCGATGGCGGCCGCGATGGGCGGGCTGGACGTGCTCGCCTTCACTGGCGGGGTGGGCGAAAACGCAGCCCCGGTCCGGGCGGCTGCCGCCTCGGGATTGCGATTCCTCGACGTGGAAATCGACCCGCGGCTCAACGATTCGGCTCAGCCGGACGCCGACATCAGTCCTTCAAGCTCGCGCGTGCGCACCCTCGTCATCAGAGCGCGCGAGGACCTGGAGGTGGCCCGAGAGGTCACGCGAGTGCTCGGCGTGTCACATATATAAGGACGCGAGAGCCGGTGCCTAGGTCGGCGGCTGTGCTTTCTGGCTCTCGTTCTCCGGGCCGATGTCCGGCTTCCGGCCGGTCTGCGCGGGCTTGACGTCAGGGCCGGTGTCCTTGGATTCCGGGGGCAGCTCATCGGCGATGCTCGCACCGTTGCTCATGCGCCGCCCCGTGACCAGGAGCAACAGGGCGATCAGGACGACGCCGAGGACCCACCACCACGGCGTCAGGGCGATGAGAAGCGACATATCTACACCAACGCCCGGCGGACGCCATGTCTCGACAAACCGCCCTGATGCTCTACGCCGTCAGCGTCTTCCCGTATTTCGTCGCCTCGCTCGCATCCGTGCCGGCGGGCCACGACGCCGAAGCACCGCCGGAGTCCGAAGGAGGGCCGACGCACATCACCGCTGACGAGGCGCGGGTCGTGCGGCGGGTGCTCACGAAGATGGAGCGCGCCAGCCGCCAGAAAGAGGAGCCGGAGGCCAAGGCATCCTGACGTCGAGTACGACCGTCGAGGCAACGCGTTTTCCAGTTAGAAACCACGAAAGGAAGGAGCTAGATATGGCCACAACACGTCAGAAGGCCGCAGCGCGCCGCAACATCAAGAGAGCGCAGAAGGTCTCGGCAAGCCGCAGGCACGCAGGCCAGGAGCCGAAGCGCGGGCGTCACCCGATGAGCTCGCACGCCGAGCACGAGCTGCCGCCCTCGAAGTTCGCCTTCCCGAAAGAGAGGAAGGAGCCGCTCACCGACGCGAAGCATGTCCGCAACGCGATCGCGCGTTTCGGCCAGGTCGAAGACGTCAGCAAGTCGGAGCGCGACGCGGCCTGGCGCCGGATCCGGACGGCGGCCAAGAAGTACGGCATCGAGATCACGCACAAGCCGAAGGTCAGATCGAGCTGACGCGCTGGTCGGCGCATCTCATCACGCACCTCGCCTCGACGCGTGAGGTTTACCTCCGCGTCGGGCAGCGGTGCGGAGCGTCGATCGAAGCGGCGGTGGACGCGATCACCTCGTCCTTGCGCGATGGCGGCAAGCTGATGATCTGCGGCAACGGGGGCAGCGCCGCCGACAGCCAGCACGTGGCCGCGGAACTGACGAGCCGCCTGACCAAAGACTTCGAGCGGCCGGGCATCGCGGCGATCGCCCTCACGACCGACACGTCCTTTCTGACGGCTTACGCTAACGATTTCGGGTTCGACGGAATCTTTGAACGCCAGGTGCGCGCGATCGGCCGCAAGGGCGACGCGCTCCTGGCGATCTCGACCAGTGGCGGATCGGCCAACGTCCGGCTCGCGGTGCAGGCGGCCCGCGACCTTGGCATCTTCACCGTCGCCCTCGTCGGCGAAGGCGGCCCGCTCGAATCAGACGCTGACCAGGCCATCGTTATCCCATCGCGCGACACCGCCCACATCCAGGAGGCGATGCTCGCGGTGGAGCACGTGCTCTGCCACGCGCTCGAACGGGAGCTATTTCCGGATTGAAATCATTTGAACATTCTTTACACCAGCGTCGCCGATAACCTCGGCCGCTCCTCGTGCAATGGGCGGCCGTGCGAAAGGCGCTGCGGAGCCGTGCATATCGCTCGCTGCTAGGCGCGCAGGCGTCCGCGACCGTCGGTCACCAGGTCGCGGCGCTGGCTCTGCCCACTCTGGCGATCACGCTGCTGCACGCGACGGCATTCGAGATCGGCGTCATCACCGCGCTCACATTCCTGCCGACGACCCTCTTCGGCGTATTCGCCGGAGTCGCCGTCGACCGCCTGCCACGCCGGTTGTTGATGGTGATCGCGGACGCCGGGCGCGCAACGATCATCGGCGCCGTCGCCCTGGCGACAACGCGCGGCCTGGTGCAGCTCGTCGACCTCTACGCCGCCGCGGCTGCCTGCGGTCTGCTCGCTCTCGTGTTCGACGTGTCCTACCAGTCGCACGTGCCTGACCTGGTCGATGCCGGCGACTTGCCCAGCGCCAACGCCGCCCTCGAGGTCAACCGTTCGGCCGGAACCGTGGCCGGTCCCGCGCTATCCGGCGCGCTGATCGAAACGATCGGGCTGGCCGGGACGCTCTGGTTCGCCGCGACCGCATTGCTGGCGTCGGTTGGCGTCCTGCGAGCTGGCCGCGTGCCCGATCACCGGCGCGCCGTCACGCAGGGCCGGCTGCGCGCGGATCTCAAAGAAGGCCTTGCTGTCGTGTTTGTCGATCGGCGCCTCCTGGCAATCGGCATGTGCACCGCCACGTCGAACCTGGGCGCGTTCGCCTTCTGGTCCGTCGGGCTCGTGTTCGTCTACAGGACGCTGCACATGTCGCCGGGCCAGTACGGCCTGGTCGCGGCCATCGGCAACATTGGCGTGGTCCTCGGCGCGATGGCGGCGGCCCCGCTCGCGAAGCGCTTTGGCGTCGGGCCGATGATTTTCATCGCCGCGGCATTGATCGGCGCCGCGATGTCGGCCACTCCACTCGCCGCTATCGGACCGTCAGCGCTCGTGCTCGCGGCGACCCTGCTCGTGACGAATTTCTCTATGCCCGTTTATGGCGTGAACCAGGTGAGCCTCCGGCAGTCGATCACTCCACGGGCGTTGCAGGGACGCATGAACGCGGTGATGCGCACGATGGCCCTGAGTACTGTGCCGCTGGGCTCGCTCGCCGGCGGCGCAATCGCTTCGGCGACTGGACCGGTGATCGCGATGCTCGCCGGCGGACTCGTCGCCACCATGGCTCCGCTCTGGCTGCTGGGTCAGCTGGTGCCGGTACGACGCCTCAGCCAGAAGCCCGCTGCGATGCCCTCGACCGTACCCGCGATGTCGCTCGGGCGCAGCTGACGCAGTAGCCTCCAGGCCGAAGCAGAAACCGCGCCGATCGGCCGCCTGTGCATCGCGTCCATCAGCGCGGCATTCCGAGCAAGCGCGCGGCGCCGTTCGGAATGATCGGCGAATCGCGCCGGGTCACGAACAGCAATCACTCCGGGCACGTACTGGAGCTCCCAACCCGACATCGAGAGGTTCCTCGCCAGGCTCACCTCGTCACCACCCGTGCTGAGCGCCGGATCGAAGCCACCGACGTTGATGAAAGCTTCGCGCCGAACCACCATGGCCACGCCAGTCGGGTCCATACGGCGCTCGGCTCCGACCGTCACGCATCCCGCAACGAGTCCGAGCCGAGGTCGATCCTGAAAAGCGCGAGCCGCAGCCGCAAGCGAGCCTGGCTCGTACCAGGAGCCGTCGTCGGCAAATGCGACCAGATCCGTGGCCGCCAGCGTGACGCCGATGTTGCGGGCGGCCGGCCCCGCCGGCGCGGCGAGCGCGACCACATTCGCCCATGGAAACCGATCACGGACCGCATCGGCAGTGCCGTCGTGGGAGCCGTCGTCGACGACGATCACCGAGGGTTGCTCGGGCAGCGCATGCAGCGCCGCCAGCGTTCTCATCAACAGCACCAGGCGATCGCGAGTGGCGACCACCACCGTTATGGGTTCGGTCACGCCGCGACCTCCAGCCGCTGGAGCGCTTCCGTGACGTCCGCAGGCTCGATCAGAAGCAAGCCTGGGTCTGTGTCCGTGGCATGCGGATCACCGCGGCCACCCGACCAGAGCGCAACGTGCGGATGCCACAGCGGTGGTCCCCACAGCGACGGAGCGACGGGGCCGAAAAGGATCACCGCGGGCGTGCCGAACGCTGTGGCGAGGTGCGCGACGCCCGTATCGCCGCAGACGACGGCGTGCGCCGCGGCCACCGCTGCCGCCAGCTTCAATAGGGTGCCGTGGATGATCCGCGATCGATGCAGCCCTGCCAGTCGCGCGATGCGCTGAGCCAGCTCGAGCTCGTTCGACCCGGCCGAAATCGCCACCTCATGGCCGGCCTGCATCTCCGAGCGAACCACCTCTGCCCACCGATCGGCCGGCCAGCGCCTAGCGTTGGATGCGGCTCCTGGATGGACGAGAGTCGCTCCTTCGGCGAATGGCGGCGGGGCGATCGACGGGACCGGGAGCCACAGCGCCCGCCGATCGGTGCAGATGCCGGACTCTTCGAGCAGGCGGCACCAGCGGTCGACCTCGTGCTCCTTTTCACGCCAGCACGGCAGCCCTCGCGTCTCCGGCACTTCGGCGTTGGCGAATGCGATCAGGCGACGAGGTCGAGTCGTCAGGAGCACGCGATGCGACTCGGGTCCACTGCCATGCAGGTTGACGGCGATGTCGGGCTCGTGGAAATCCACCTCTTGCAAAGGGTCCGCCGGCAGCACCTCATCCACGGCACCGCAGAGATGAGCGAGCGGCTGCAGGTATTCCGGCTCGGCCAGCACGATCCTGTGTTCTGGAAAAGCCCAGCGCAGCGCGCGCAGCGCGGGCACGGCGGTGAGAAAATCGCCGAGCCCGAGGGCTCGCAAGACCAGTATCGAGCGGGAACCGATCACGGCCATGAGGATTCGCCCTCCGGTGTGATCAAGAGTTCGCGGACCTCGCAGCCCGTTGGTCGTGTCAGGGCGAACATCACCGCGGCTGCGACCTCGGCGGGATCATTCAGCTGCGCCTCAGGTCCGGGGCGGTACTGCTCGCTCCGGCCATCGAAGAAGGCTGTCTTCATGCCGCCCGGAACCAGCAGCGTCACGCCCACCCGCCCGCTCAGCTCGGCCTGGAGAGCGCGCGTGAAGCCGACGACGCCGAACTTGCTCGCGCAGTAGGCGGTCGCGTCGGGCAGCGCGCGCAGTCCCAGCGTCGAAGCCACCGTGACGATGCGGCCGTGGACCCGCTCGAGATGCGGGATGGCCGCGCGCACCACCGCCGCCATCCCGATCAGGTTCACCTTGATCACCGACTCCCAGCTGTCGAACGGCACGTCTTCGAGCCGGCCACACGCATCGATGCCGGCCGCGGCCACCACCGCGTCGATGCCGCCCATCTGCTCGGCCGCGAGACCGACCGCGCGCTCCGCGGCGCGCTGGTTGGAGATGTCGAGCCGTTCATGCGGTACGTCCGCGCTTGGGGCATGGAGATCGAACACGAACGGCCGGCCCCCGGCATCCGCCACCGCTTTCACGACTGCAGCGCCGAGGCCTGAAGATCCGCCGGTCACGACGACGCGATCAGCCGGCACGAAGCCTCATCTCCTCGAGCAGGCCTGATGTCGACCTGCCGTCGAGATACGGAACCAGGACCGCCTCGCCGCCCCACGAGCGCACGAGCTCGCTTTCGGGCATGTCCGCAAGCGCGTAGTCGGCGCCCTTCGCGAATATCTGCGGCTGCAGGCGCCGGAGCACGGCTTCGGGCGTGGACTCGTCGAACACCACCACTGCGTCGACGCAACCGAGTGCCCTCAGCACCTCGGCGCGGTCGCCTTCCGACACCACCGGCCGCCCCGGACCCTTCAGGCGGCGGACCGATGCATCGGAGTTGAGGCACACGACCAGGAAGTCGCCGAGAGCGCGCGCCGCGTGAAGTGAGGCGACATGGCCGGCGTGAAGGATGTCGAAGCAGCCACCGGTCGCCACCACGCGGCCGCCGCGTGCCTTCACGTTTTCAGCGGCCCTTAGCACAGCGTCCAGCGGGTACTCCGCTGTCAAAGCATTCCGCTCGGGTGTCGCATGCATCGCGGCCGCGCCGCCCGACGACACGAACGCCGACGCTCTCAGCACGGCGCCGCGCACCGCTTCGGCAGGGGACCCGCCGTCGGCCAACAGAGCAGCCGCCGTCACCGCGAAGCAGTCACCGGCACCGCAGGGGTCGCCAATGGCGACGTGCGGCGCCGGCACTGCCAGAGGAGGAATGTCTTGTCCAGTAACCAGGAGCGCGCCGGACGCGCTCATGGTGATGGCGACAGATGCCGCGCGCCATGCGGCGGCGAGCTCCCGAGCGCGATTCGAGATCTCGGTCAGGGATGCGTGGCGGTGGAGCTGCGCCTCGGTCCGATTCGGCGTGACCAATCGGCATTGCGGCACCGGGTCGCCGCCCTTCGGGTGGGGGTCCCACACCACCCCGGCCGACGCAGCGTGGCGCGCCAGGGCATCTCGGATCGATGGCTTCGCCGCCACGCCGCGGCCGTAGTCGGACACCAGCACCGTTCCGGAGCCCAGCGCGCGCAGCGCTTCGGGTGGCGGCTCCTGCATGGCTGCGGGCGAGTCACCGCGGTCGAGGCGGATCAGCGTGCGACCGTCGGCGCGCACGCGAATCTTCTCGGGCGTGGAGCCCTCGAACGGCATCGCCAGCACCTCAACGCCGCACTGCTCGAGCAGCGCGCGAAGCTCCTGCCCTGCCTCATCGGCCGCGAGTGCGGTGATCAGCACCACGTCTCGGCCAGACCTCGCGGCCAATGTCGCCGCCAGGCCGGCACCGCCGGCGCGCGATCGAGCCGTCACGCCGTCGACCACCGGCACCGGTGCGTCCGGGCAGAGGCGGTCGACGTTGCCGTCGACATCGCGGTCCATCAAGACATCGCCAACGATCACGAGCGGCCGCGTCATCCCGCCATCCCCTCTCTGCGCCGGCGCAGCTCGTCCGCCGCGTCCTGGTCGCGCAGCGCGGCAGCGTAAGCCTCCATGGTCTGGGCGGCGACGACGTCCCAGCCATATCGGGAGCGCGCGCGCTGCTCGCCCGCGGCCGCCAGTCGCGCGCGGAGCTCCGAGTCCGCCAGCAGCCACCTGAGCTTGCGGGCGATCTCGCGCGGCCGTCGCGGCGGCACGTGCAGCCCCGTGACGCCATCGACGACGCTGTCGATCAGGCCACCGACGGCCGAGGCGAGCACAGGCTTGCCGCAGGCCATCGCTTCGAGCGGCACGATGCCGAACGGCTCGTACCACGGCGCGCAGGCGACCACGTCGGCGGAGCGGAGCAAGGCGGGAACTCGCTCACGCGGGATGCGGCCGATCAGGTGCACGCGATCGGCAACCCCGTGTTCATGCGCCAGCCGCCGGTAGCGAACGATCTCGGGATCGGTGTCGAGTCCTGACGCTTCGGGACCTCCGGCAACGATGAGCTCGCAGCGCGGCACGCGAGCGATGGCCGAGATCACGTTGCCAATCCCTTTGCGCTCGACGAGCCGGCTCACGACCACGACCCTGGCCACGCCATTGCGCGGCTCGGCGGGACCATCGGGTTTGAACATGCTGAGGTCGACGCCGCAAGGCACCACGTCGACGCGATGCGGGTTCGCGCCCAGGCGCACCAGCTCGAACAACTCGTCCGAGCAGGTGGCCACGATTCGGTCGGAGTGGCTGATGATTCCGCGCTCCACGTCGAGGCGTTCCTGCGGGCTCGTGTCCTTGCGGCCCTGGTGCCGCCGCTTCACCACGCCCAGCGCGTGAAAGGTCTGCACGACCGGGATGTCCAGCGGCTTGGCGGCGCTGAGGGCCGCCATGCCCGACATCCAGAAATGCGCGTGCACGAGGTCCGGCGGATCGAGCGACCACGCCAGCCGTAACCGCCGGCCGAACTCCGGCATGTGCTGGTAGAGGTCGTCTTTGGCCATTGGCGCGGGCGGACCTCCGGGGACGTGCTCGACAACGACCCCGGGACACAGCTCGACGCGAGCCGGCATCGCGGGCGAGTCGCGTCGCGTGAAGACCGTCACGTCGATGCCTTGCGCGGCCAGCGCCGAAGAGAGGGCCGCCACGTGCACGTTCTGGCCGCCCGCATCCACGCCACCCAGGACGGCGAGAGGGCTGGCGTGCTCCGAAACCATCGCCACGTGCAGCCGCCTCATGCGGCGGCTCCTTCGAGGACGCGGTCCCAGTCCGCCAGAAAACGCTGCAGCCCGTAGCGCTCGATGGCGGCGTGCCGGGCGGCCTTGCCCATCCACAGCGCGGCGTCCGCATCGTTGATCAGCCACTGCAGCGCCTCGATCAGCTCTTCGATGCGATTCGAAACGACTCCCGCGCACGCCGGTACTGCCGCCGGCACTTCGGTGGTCGCCAGTGCAACCACCGGCATCCCGAGCTGCATTGCTTCTATCAGCGCCAGGCCGAGTGACGTCCATCGGTACGGGTGGAGATAGACACGCCGGCGCGCGAGCGCCTCGTGCAGCCGCGGCTGCGTAAGGTCGTTCGCGGTGCTCAGGCCGAAGAGGTCGACAGGCACGGCGGCGTTGAACGCAGGCAGGAGATCCGCACCGACGGCTCGCCCGCGGCGCTCGGGTTCGTTGATGACAGACGCGGCCCTTGCCAGCTGGCCGGTGTACCTCTCGCCCGGATCGACGACCCCGTGCTCCACAACGCTGACCGGCGCCACGCCCGAGTCCCACATCAGGTTGTTGAAGTCGGTGACGTGGACGAGCGGGATGTCCGTGCGCCCGGCCAGCGGGTGGCGGGCGGCGTGGCAAGGAGGCGTGTTGTGCTCCACATAAACGGCGGGCACGCCGGCGCCGGGGACGCGTCCCGTCCACTCCTCGAACAGGCGCTCGAGCTCGCAGGGTCGCTGCAGCACCGCGACGTCGATCGCCTCGCGCCGCGCGGTTTCCGGTGTGACCTCGACCACCGAGGCGGGCCATGACCACGTCTGCGCCCGGCCCCTGCCGTCGGGGCCGCGGTCAGGGAGCACCGGCACCAAGTAGCGATGTCGCCCCTGCACGAAGGAGGTCGTGTACGACCCATGCACGTGCCAGAGGAATACGTTCATGCGGGCACCTCGAGCTTCCCGGCCTCCGCTGCGCGCAGCAGCTTGAGGGCGTCGAGCACGTCCGACGCTTCTACTGAGGCGAGGCATGGATGGCCTGGCACCGGGCACACGCGCGCGCGCGAGCCGGCGCATGCTGCCCGCTGGTCGCCAAGCATCACGTGAGGCACACGCCACGGATGCCAGCGCGCGGCGCTCACCACCGGCGAAAAGAGTGAGATCACGGGCGTACCGACAGCCGCCGCCACGTGCGCCGGGCCCGTGTTGCCGACGACGATGGCGTCCGCATCGCGAATCACGGCGGCGAGAGTTTTCAATCCGATCCGGCCGCCGAGGTTGATCACGCCGGGAGCAGCCAATGCCAGCCTGGCGGTGAGCGGGGCGTCGGCCGGGGCGCCGGTGACGACAACGTTGTCGCCCTGCTTGCGGAGCGCGGCAACCAGCTCGACCGCGTTCTCGGTTGGCCATCTGCGCGCCGGCGCGAATGCTCCAGGATGAACCACGACGTACGGCTCGAGCTCAGCGAGCGCATTCGGCCGCTCCCCCGGTGGGCGGATCAACAGGCGTGCGTCGTCAGATTCTGGAAGCTCGAATCCGGCGGCCCTGGCCAGCGACAGCGCGCGCTCGACCTCGTGGACATCGCCCGGATCGCTGTGGCGCACATCGAGCAGCGAACCTGGATACGCGTCCTCGCTGATGGCGCTGATGCGCTTGACACCGGCCATGCGGAGCAGCACCGCGAGCGGCAGCGGGCTCTGGTGGAACGATGTGAAAATGACCGCCTCGTCAGCGCCGGCAGCGACCAGCTGATCGACCAGCTTCGTCATGCCGCGCCGCGTGACGGGCTCCGGCTCGGGATCGATCCAGGGCAGCTCGGCGCAAAGGATGCGGGCGACGCCCGGAAGCATCTGCGCGGCTTCGAGGCCGCGAGGTCCGCACATGAGGACGACTTCGGCGCGAGCGGCGATGGCGCGCACCGCCGGCCCGGCCAGCAGCACGTCGCCCATGCTGTCGGATCGCGCCGCGATCACCTTTGTCATCGGGCCGGCCCCAGCAAGCGCGAAACCGCCTGGTCGAGGGTCGCGGCCGTCTCCGGCGCCCGCATCACTTCATCGGGTCGCGTCGCCAGGTTCGGCACGAGGATGGCCCGCGCGCCGACTCGCTTTGCAGCCAGCATGTCGGCCTCGATGTCGCCGATGACGGCGCACCGCGCTGGATTCACGCCGAGCCGGCGCGCAGCCTCGAGCACCAAGCCCGACCCAGGCTTCCGGCACTCGCACGCGTCGTCAGGTCCGTGCACGCAAACGAACCAGCCGGCGACCGGACCGAGCAGCTCTTCGACCCTGCTGTTCACACTGGCGACCTGCTCGGTGCTGATCAGCCCGCGCGCGACGCCGCTCTGGTTGCTGATCATCGCCACCGGGATGCCGGCGCGGCGAAGCCGGTCGAACGCCGCGCGAGCGCCGGGAAGCAGCTTTACGCGTGACGGCTCGCCGTTGTACGGAACGTCTTCAATCACCGTGCCGTCGCGATCGACAAGCACTGCCTGCGGCCGGCGCGCCACGCGCATTGCTCGTGTGAGACCGGCGACCCACCAGTAGGCGGCCGCGAGCGGGATGGCGACGCTCGTCGCCGCGGTGGCCATGACGTGACGCGGATCCTTCGAGCCCTTCTTGATTCGCTGCGCCGCAAACGTCGCCGTCAAGGCCAGCCATCCGGCTCCGCTCACGGTCGCGATCTTCGGGCGGCCGGCCAGCGCCGCCGCCGCGGCCAGTGACAGCAGTCCCGCCGTGAGCAGATGCCGCCGCCGCGTGCCTCGATACGACCCGGCCCGCCTCTCCCAACCCGGACCGTGGAGCGCGAGCATCAGCGCGTCATCGGCGTTGCCTCGCTGGAGCTGAATGCTGTTCCACCACACAGCTCTGGGCACCGGATGCTCGACCCAGCGGCGGCCGCGCACGATCCACCCACCGCGGGCGATGACGCGAAGTCCTAGATCGGAGTCTTCGCGATAGGCGCGCGGGAAGCGCTCGTCGAACCCGCCGGCAGCCACCAGCGCGTCGCGGCGAAACGCGATGTCGGCAGTCGCCCAGTTCGCCCTTTCGAGGCCCTGCACGGATCGTTCCCAGTCGGTGAGGCGTCGTCGCGCGGTCCCGACGGGAACGTGGATCCGTCCCTGGGAGGCGGCCGCGCCGGCGGTTTGTCGAATGTCCGCCGCCAGCGCAGCGCGCCAACCCGGGGGAGTGATGACGTCGTCGTCCAGAAATGCGATCCAGTGGGCGCTGCTCGCGTGCCATCCCACGTTGCGCGCGGCGGCCGGCCCGTGCCCTCCGCCGATCAGGACCTCGAGCCGCGCCGCGATTGCTTGTGGCGGCGAAAGAGCGAGCGGCGCGCTGCCCATGGGGCGATCGTCGACGACGATGACGCGGTCCGGCATCTCGCCCTCGCCCGATGCAAGCGCGGCGAGCAGGCGACGCAGCGATTCGCGGCCCACGGTCGGGATCACGACGTCGTAGATCAAGCCGCCCTCCTCAGCAGGTAAGGACCGATGGCGAGGGCATCGAGCGGCGTTGAGCCAAAACACTCGAGGGCGTCACGCGGGTCGTCGACCATTGGCCTGCTCGCGGTGTTGAGGCTCGTGTTCACGACCACCGGCACGCCGGTGAGATCCTCGACGTGCTCGAGCAGCCGGGCGACCAGCGGTTCTTCGTTCCGATCCACCGTCTGCACGCGAGCGCTGCCGTCGACGTGAACGACCGCCGGAATCCTCTCGCGCCACTGCGGCGCGACGCGATGCGTGAACAGCATGTACGGACTCGGATGCCGGCCCTCGAAGATGGCCTCGCTGCGCTCGCGCAAGACCATCGGCGCAACCGGCCGGAACTGCTCTCGGCCCTTGATGTCGTTGAGGCGCGTGATGTTCTCAGCGCGCCTGGGATTGGCTAGCAGGCTGCGGTGCCCGAGCGCGCGCGGACCGAATTCGCTGCGCCCCTGGAACCACCCGACCACGCCGTCGTTGGCGATGACCTCGGCCGCGGCCCGCGCGATGTCGTCAGGCTCTTCGAAAGTGACGCGCGCCCGCACCAGCCATTCCTCGAGCTCGTTGTCGTCCCACCAGCGACCCAGCGCGGCAGTTGTCATCGGCTCGACGTGATCGCCCCCCTCTGCCGCCAGATGCAGCGCGGCCCCGAGCGCGGTTCCCGCATCTCCCGCGGCGGGCTGCACCCAAACCTCGTCGAACGGTCCCTCTTCGAGGAGGCGCGCGTTGGCTACGCAGTTCAGGGCGACTCCTCCGGCAAGCGTGAGCGCACGCTCGCCGGTGCGCCGGTGCAGCCATCGCGCCAGCTCCAGCACGACCTCTTCCAGCCGCATCTGCAGGCTCGCCGCGAGGTTGGCGTGCTCGGGCAGCCATTCCTCGCCCTGGCGCCGAGGCGCCATCTCCGACCAGTCGAGCGGACCGACGTGGAAGCCGCCATCGCCGTCGTGGCGCACGACATCGCGCAACAAGTCGATCCACACCGGCTCGCCGTATGCGGCGAGCGCCATCACTTTGTACTCGTCGGAAGACCGCATGAACCCGAGATGGTCGGTCGCCTCTTCGTACATGAGGCCGAGCGAGTGCGGCAGCTGTTGTCGCGCCAGCACGTCGAGGTGTTCTCCGTCCCATCGACCCGCGAGGTGTGACGTGTTCTCGCCGCGGCCGTCGAGCACCATCACGGCGCTGGTCCGATAGGGCGCAGCCGCACAGGCTGACGCGGCATGAGCGACGTGGTGCGGAACGAAACGCACCTTGGCCGGATCGAGTCCGGGCATCGCAGCGGACAGGAACATCGGTGCGCGCTGCGCGTAAAGGGTGCGCAGCCCCTCCCATCCGTCTGCGGTCAGGTCTCGGGATGGCGGAGGCGCGAGCGAAGGGTCATACGAGTACGCGACCGCGTCGAGGTCGGCAGGAGAAAGACGGCCTTCGGTCAGACACCAGCCGGCCGCCTGCTGCGGAAGCTCCCACGTCGAGAACGGCACGGGGCGCTTGCCGTGCTTCCTTTTCGAAAACCTCTCTTCCTCCGCCGCCGCGACGATGCGTCCATCGACCACGAGCGCTGCGGCCGGGTCGTGAAAGACGCCGTTGATCCCAAGGACCTTCACGGCGCCGACCCCTCCCTCGACATCGGCACATGAATTTCAACGAGCCGGCCCGCGAGACTTCCTGAAAAGTGCGGGAACTAATGCGGAAGCTTTGCGGAGATTTACCGGATGGGTTCTAGGCCGTGTTTTTGGTCCTCGCCGCTCGCGCCCGCCGCGCGGCGACCACACGCCGTCCTTGCGCGCGCTGGCGCCGGCGAGCTGCCCGCATACGCCGGCCGAGACGCACGGGCCGCGTCAACCTGACCGTTCCCTCTGAGTCCCCGCCGACCGGTTTGGCGGCGCCGTCGAATAGATGACCGACGAATCGAGTGGCCGAACCTTCGTCGCGATTCAGCATCTTCACGAACGGCACGGCGGCGATGAATGCACCCACCGGCCATGAGATGACTTCGAGACCGACCGCAACGCCGATCGCTCCGAAGTAACCGAGCGACCGAGGCCAGTCGACCTCGACCGGTCCGACCGTGCTGGTCAGACCACGCTGAGTTGGATCTTGCCGGGCCGGACGGGCACGGCTGGCGCGCGGCATGTTCAGTTCCTCCTTTGACGACGTTCTAACTATTAGACGTAACGCCTGCACTCGCGATTCGCAGCGACTCAGGCATTCCATGGCATTCCAGGTCGAGGGGAAACACTTCATGCTCGATGACCTCTTAGAAGTCGTGCTTCCGTGGGGCACATTCGCCGTACTCGGGGCGCTGATCGGTTCGGCCTTTCCGAATGAGACCCGCAAAGCGACAAAGTCGGTGGTGCGTGCCGCGCTTCGCGCCAGCGACTGGGCGCGCGTTTTCGGAGCCGAGGCCTATGAGAAGGGACAGGACATAGTCGCGGAGGCGCGCGCCGAGTACGACGACGCCGAGCGCGAGTCGACACGCGAACGCTTCCGCGTCATCGAGGCACGACCCTCGCGTTCCCGGCGCAGCCGCACATCAGCGCCGGCGCGCAGGCGAACCCGCGCGGACGGCGGAGCGAGGAACAGCAGCGCCGAATAACCAGCAGCGCACGCCCCACCGGACACTGAACCTCGAGCACGCGCTCGCAGGCCGAGCTCGCCTCAGGCTGCCCCGGCCGAGATCACAGACCGATGTGCTGGATGCCGCGACACGCGTCAAGTCGGCGCACCTGGTGCACGAAGTCGAAGCCAATCCGTCGACCGGCAGCATCGTCATCCACTTCGACTCCGCGGATCCGATCGACGGCATCCTCGAAGAGCTCCGCCAGGTCGGCCTCGAGATCATGGTGTCGAGCGCGGTCAGCGAGCTGAGCGAGCTGCAGCGCAGTGAAGGCGCGAAGGTCGTCGAGAACGTGCTGGGACGCGCGAACGCGCGTCTGCAGAAGTTGACCGACGGCAAGGCAGATCTCCGGCTCGTCATTCCCGCGGCATTCATGGTGCTCGCCGCGCGGCAGTTCCTCAAAGACGCGGGTCGCATCCGCAACGCATCCTGGTACCAGCTCGCCTACTGGGCGTTCGACAGCTTCCACAAGCTGCACAACGGCAGAGATGCGCGCTGAGCGACGGCGGCCGGAGCCGCACGTCGCGCACGAATTGCCGGGCCGAGTCAGATTCGTTTTCCCTTCGCCGCGGCTGACTCGCGGCCGCGAAGCGGGGATCCGCAAAGCCCTGGACGAAGTCACGTCGGTTCGGCGCTATCGCGTCAACCCATCTGCCCGCAGCGCCACCGTGGAGTTCGAGCCTGGGTCGATCGATGCTGAGGCCCTTCGTCGCGTGATCGCCGAGGCGCAGGATGTCGACCCTTCATCGCTTCAGGCCGCCTCGCGGAATCACCACTCCCACGTCCCGGCCATGCTCTCGATCGCCGCCGGCAGCGTGCTGGCGATGGCGGGTCAGCCACTCGCCATTCCCTTCATCGCCGCCGGGGCCGCGCCCATCTTCGGTCGCGCGGCACGGCGATTGACGGGGGAGCGAAAGATAGGCGTTGACGCGCTCGATGCCGCCGCCTTTGCGATCGCGATCGGCTCCGGCCAGGTCGTGACCGGGGCCTTCATGGCGGCGCTCATCGAAGGCGGCGAGTGGATGCGCGACCTTACCGCTTCGCGCTCGAAGCGCGCTCTAGGCGCGCTGATGAGCCATCAAGACGCGCCGTGCTGGAAGGTCAAAGGTCGCACCGTGGTGCGGGCTCGGACCGGCGACATCAGCGCGGGCGACATCGTGGCTGTCGGTCCCGGCGATCGCATTCCGGTGGACGGCGACGTCCTTTCGGGCGAGGCGACCGTCGACGAAAGACTGCTGACAGGGGAACCGACACCGGTCGTTCGGAATGAGGGCGCCTCCGTTTACGCAATGACAGTTGTCGGCGAAGGCAGCCTGCACGTCGTGGCCAGCGGACCCGCGTCCGAATCGCGCGCGGGCCGGATCATGGCCTTCCTCGAGAGCGCGCCGATCGGCGAGACCAGGATGGCGGATCACGCGCGCCTGATCGCGGACCGCCTCGTGATGCCGGTTCTCGGTCTTGCGGCAGGCGCTTACCTGCTCACCGGCAACGCCAGCCGTGCGGCGTCGATCCTCATATTCGACCTTGCGACAGGCATCCGCGTGGCCGCGCCGACGACGATGCTGGCCGCACTCATCGGGGCAGCGCGCGAAGGCGTCCTCATCAAAGGCGCAGCCGCGATCGAGAAGCTGGCGCGAGTCGACACGATCGTGTTCGACAAGACCGGAACCCTCACCATCGGTGAGCCGGCGGTCGTCGACGTGCGCGCTCTCAACGGCCTGAAGCCGGCGCAGGTCCTCGGCATCGCCGCGGCCGCCGACCGGGGAATCAACCACCCGCTTGCGGCGGCGCTCCTGGCTGAGGCAAAGCTGCGCGGGGCTCAGCCGCCGGACCGAACCGATTTCAAGTACCACGTGGGGCTAGGCGTAGAAGGGACGTTTCGCGGCGGCCGCAAGTACCTCGTCGGCAACCGCCGGTTCATGGCTGCGCGAGGACTCCGCGCACCCGAGCGCCCGCACGGCAACGGGGCCGTATCCGAGGTCTTCGTCTCCAGCCCGGAAGAGTGCCTCGGCGCGATCTATCTCCGCGACCAGGCCCGATCAGAGGCGTCTGGAGTCGTGGACCAGATGCGGCAGCTCGGAGTCAAGCGCGTGGTGGTGCTCACCGGCGACACCAATTCGGCTGCCGAGGGCATGGCCGAGTCGCTCGGCATCGGCGAGTGGCGAGCGCGCGTGTCGCCCGAAGACAAGGCCGACTTCGTGAGGCAGCTCAAGGCCGACGGCCATGTAGTGGCAATGGTCGGCGACGGCATCAACGACAGCCTGGCGTTCACGCTCGCGGACGTGCCGGTGGCCATGGGTGCCGGCGCGGACGTGGCGCGAGACCGGGCAAGCGTTGTCCTGCTCGAGAACCGGTTGGAGCTGCTTCCGGTCGCCATCCATCGCGCCCGCGAGGCGCTCGGGATCATGAATCAGAACTTCGGTCTCATCGCTGCACCGAACGCCATGGGTCTTGGCGCCGCGGTGGTTGCGAACATGAATCCGGCCGTGGCCGCGCTCATCTCCAACGGCTCCGCGGTCGCGGCCGCCGCGAACGGGCTCCGGCCTCTCGTACGGGAGCGGCCGAAGCGTTGAACTCTCAGAAAGACATGCCACAGGACGCGAAGGTGGTGCTGCTCGATCCCGACAGGGTCACGGCGACCATGTATCAGCTCGGCCTCGAACAGTCGGGCTTTGAGGTCGAGAGCGTGCACAACGCGTCTGAGCTGTTCGAAACGATCGGTCACGGCGAAAGCGTGATCGTCATGGAATGGGAGGACCTCGGGCTCGCCGGACCGCAGGTGCTTGTCCGCCTCCGCTCGAAAGATGCGCTGAAAGACGTGCCGGTGCTCGTTCTCACCAACCGTGGTGGCGACATCAAGGAGCTGAGCGAGCAGGCCGCGGAAGCAGGTGCGCAACGCTGGCTCGTCAAGGCCAACACCACTCCGCTGGATCTTGCCGACAACGTCCTCGACGTGTTGGGCGAGGCGGCCTAGCCCGTCGATGCACCAGGCCGTTTGCGGTAAGCCCCATTTGGACGGTGGGACGGCCGCCCTCGTCGTTATCCATGAGTGAGGATTGCCCAGGTCGCGCCGCTTTATGTTCCCGTGCCCCCGCCGGAGTACGGCGGCACCGAACGCATTGTCCACACGCTGACCCAGGAGCTGGTGAAGCGCGGCCATGAGGTCACGCTGTTCGCGTCGGGCGGCTCGAAGACTTCGGCTGAGCTCGAACGGTCTTCACCGAAACCACTGTGGGAGAGCGGCGGCAACCCAGACACCTGGCACGCGATCGAGGTCGAGCAGCTGGCCAGACGTTCGAGTGAATTCGACATCATCCATTCGCATCTCGACGTTCTGCCCTGGCTGGGTGGCGACCGCTATGAGGCGCCGCTGGTAACCACGATGCACGGCCGCCTCGACCAGCCTGAGCAGCGCAAGCTTCTCGCCGAGTTCAATCACTGGCCCCTGGTATCGATCTCGGACGCGCAGCGCAAGCCGGTCGAGGACCTTGACCTCAAGTGGGCGGCGACCGTCTACCACGGCCTCGACCTTGCCCGGATGTATCAGGCCGGCGACGGGAGCGGAGGCTACCTGGCCTTTGTGAGCCGGCTGTCACCCGAGAAAGGACCGGACCTGGCCATCAAGGTCGCGCAGAAGGCCGGCATGAAGATCGTCGTCGCGGGCCCGGTGCCCGAGCAGAACAGCGACTACTTCGAAAAGGAGGTCAAGCCGCTCCTCGACCATCCCGACGTCGAGTTCATCGGCGAGCTGGACGATGCGGGTAAGAACGAAGTCATGGGCAAAGCAGCTGGCTTTCTGGTTCCCATCCAGTGGGACGAGCCATTCGGGCTGGCATTCATCGAAGCGCTGGCCACCGGCACGCCAGTCATCTCCTGCCGGCGTGGCTCGCTGCCGGAGCTGCTCGAGGACGGCCGCCACGGCTTCCTGGTCGACAGCGACGAAGACGCGCTCGTCGACGCGTGCCGAAAGCTGCCGAGCATCGACCGCGACGAGTGCCGCAAGTACGTGCTGGATCGCTTCTCGCCTGGGCGAATGGCCGAGGGCTATGAGCTCGTGTACCAGCGGCTCATAGCGCAGGACTAGATGGGCAGCCCAAACTCTATCGAGATCGGCTATGCGCTATCCAGCGAAGAGACGCAGCCTCAGGAGCTGATCCGGCTGGCGGCTCAGGCTGAGGCGACCGGGTTCACGTTTGCCCTGATCTCGGACCACTTCCATCCGTGGGCCGAAATCCAGGGCAGCTCCCCATTCGTCTGGTCGGTGCTCGGGGGGATCGCCACGCAGACCCGGCATCTACGCGTCGGCACTGGCGTCACGTGCCCGATCAAGCGCATGCATCCGGCGATCGTCGCCCAGGCTTCGGCGACCATGGGCTGCCTGATGCCCGGACGATTCTTTCTGGGGCTGGGCAGCGGTGAAAGCCTCAACGAGCACGTGGTCGGTGGAGTCTGGCCTCCGCCGGATGTGCGCCAGGACATGCTCGAGGAAGCGGTGAGCGTGCTGCGGTTGCTGCACCGAGGTGGCGAGCAGAGCCACCAAGGCCGGTTCTTCCAGGTAGATGACGCGCGCATCTACAACCTGCCCGAGCAGCCGGTGCCGATCTATCTCGCCGCCTCCGGCGGGCGCTCGGCGAAGCTGGCCGGCAGCATTGCTGACGGGCTGATCTCCACGTCGCCTTCCAAGGACACCGTTTCAGCGTTCAACAGCGCCGGCGGCGATGGCAAGCCACGGATCGGCCAGCTCACGGTCTGCTGGGCCAAGAGCTACGTCGAGGGCTTGAACACAGCCCACAAGCACTGGGCCGTCTCAGGCTTGAAAGGCCAGTTCAAGAACGAGCTTCCGAGGCCCGCGCATCTAGAACAGGCAACGAGCTCGGTCACCGTCGAAGACGTGGCGATGGACATCGTCTGCGGGCCTGATCCAGCACGGCACATCGAGGCCATCCAGAAGTTCATCAGCGCCGGATTCGACCAGGTGTACGTTCACCAGGTTGGACCGGACCAGGCCGGATTCATGCGCTTCTACGAGCGCGAGATCATTCCGAACTTGAGGACCCTGGCGGCGTAGTCATTCCGCCGCAGTACTGCGCCCGTCGGTGGTCGTTGACCTAGGAGGGGTGATCATGAATCCAAGCAAAGCCCATTTGACTGCAGTAGAAGTTGATTCCACGCCGATCAATCGATTCAGAGCGATCCTCGACGATGCTGCGTGGCAGCAGCTCGAGCGATCGATGTCGACGCTCGCCAACGCACTCAAGGGCAAGACCGTATGGAACATCAACTCGACGGCCCATGGCGGTGGCGTGGCCGAGCTGCTCAACGCATTGGTGCCGTACGACCGCGGCGCCGGCGTGGATGAGCGCTGGCTCGTCATCGAAGGATCGCCCGCCTTCTTTGACTTCACCAAGAGGATTCACACGCTCCTCCATGGCGTTCCGTCCGACGGCAAGACGATCAGCCCTGAGGAGAAGCGCGAATACGAAACAACACTGGCTCGCAATGCCGAGGCCCTGGTCGAGCTGATCCGGCCCGGCGACGTGGCCATCATTCACGATCCCCAGGCGGCCGGCCTGGTGCCGCCGCTCGCGGAGCACGGCGCCTTCGTCATCTGGCGTTCACACGTGGGCGTCGACCAGCCCAACGATGCAGCGCGCCAGGCATGGAACCTGCTCAGGCCGTACCTGGGGCGGGCCGGCGCCTGCGTCTTCTCGCGGGAGAGCTACGTCTGGGAGGGCCTGGACAGATCGAAGGTGCGCATCATCGCGCCCACGATCGATCCGTTCTCTGCCAAGAATCGAGAGCTGGGTCATGCCGAGGTGGCAGAGATCCTGGCGGCCGCCGGCATTCAGCGCTCGGAGGAAGGCAAGAGCAGCAGCTCCAACGCCGTCAAGCGACAGGCAGTGCTGACAGGTCACGAGCTCGCACCCGACGCCAGGGTGGTCTTGCAGGTCTCGCGCTGGGACGAGCTCAAGGATCCGGTCGGCGTGCTCGAGTCATTCGCGGCTCACGTCGCGCCGCGAACCGACGCGTCGCTGGTTCTCGCCGGGCCCGCCGCGCAGTCAGTGCGAGACGATCCTGAGCAACCGGAGGTGCTGGCCGAGGTCCTCACGCGCCTCGGGGCTTTGGACCCGGAAGTCCGAGCTCGAGTCCAGGTCGCGCAGCTGCCGATGGAAGACGTCGAAGAGAACGCCTTCATCGTCAATGCGCTGCAGCGGCGCGCTGATGTCGTCGTCCAGAAGAGCCTGGCCGAGGGCTTCGGTCTAACGGTGTCCGAGGCGATGTGGAAGGCGCGGCCGATCGTGGCCAGTCGCGTCGGAGGCATAGAGGACCAGATCGAAGACGGCAAGAGCGGCATCCTGGTCGACGATCCGAAGGACCTGGAGGCGTTCGGTGACGCTGTGACCCACCTGCTGATCGACGAGACGCAGGCCACCAAGCTCGCGGCCAACGCGAGGCGCCGCGCGATCAGCCACTACCTGGCGCCGCGACACCTCGTGGAACAGGCTGATCTGATCCTGGACGTGATGGGCCGGCACTGACCTACAGCGAGTAGCCACAGCGAGGCACGGCCCGCGTTAACTGAGTATTTCCGGCAACACGGCCGCCGACATGCTGGTGGAAAGGACCATGTTCCGTGACAGCGTCGAGGAAGCCGCCTATCCGGCGAGCTCGTTTGGAGTCCTTGCCCGCTTGATGCGCGCCGTATTCCACAGGCGTTCGCAAAACAGGAAACCGGAGGTCTCGTCCTAGGCGCCGGTCAGCCGATCAGGCCGCGCTCGCGTGCGCGGGCCAGCGCTTCGAGCTTGTTGTGGGCCCCAAGCTTGGACTCGATCGCGCGCAGGTGCACGCGCACCGTGGCGTAGCTGATGCCGAGATGGCCGGAGATATCGCGATTGGAGTTACCCGACTGAATCAGGCGGAGGACCTCCATCTCGCGGTTGGTCAGGCCGTCAAGATGCGTCACCTGGCGGCGCAGAGACAGCAGCGACGCGATCTCAGCCGGCGTGAACAGCGTGTAGCCGCTCGCCACGGCGCGAATCGCTGCAACGATTGCCGCCGCGGTCTCGGATTTGTGGATGAAGGCCATGGCGCCGGCTTCGAGCGCCCGAAGCCGCACCGAGTCGCAATCGCCGCGACTGACAAAGATCGTACGGATGTCGGGCTTGATCTGCCGCAGCGCTTCCGCCACTGCGACCCCGGTGTCGTCGTCCAGGTAGTAGTCGATCAAGACGATATCCGGGCTGAACGCGCTTAGCCGCGCGGTGGCCTCGGCAGTTGAAGCGGCGGTTCCGACCACGTGCATGTCCGGCTGGTCGTCCAGCATCGCCGACAGGGCTTCGGAAACCATCTGGTGGTTCTCGACGATCAGGACACGAACTTGGCGCTGCACTGTATCGGCCTGCTTGCCCATGACTCACCCCCGGCAATTTGCGGCGGCTCAGCGGGGGATCCGCATATCGCGGATCCACACCGCTGGTCGCCTTCCTCCCACCGCAAACGGCCGGCAACCAAGCCCGCCTCGCTGCGCACGTTCCCGCCGTACGCCGCCGGCCAGGAGCCCTGCCGCTCACGCCCCGTGCTTGACAGTATCACCCCCGCAGAACTTAAGCAATACTGCAATAAATCTTCGACACTTAATCCGCACTAGTTTCCGCACCAATTCACCACTGTGAGCAGCGAGGCGTAGGGTATGTCCATGGGAGGAGCCGGTGACCAGCCGATCTACTCGATCGGCGCCGTGTCGCGGATGCTTGACGTTCCGACCTCGACGCTGCGCGCCTGGGAAGAGCGCTACGGCCTGATCCGGCCGCTTCGCAGCGAGGGCTCGCACCGCCTGTATTCACGAGCCCAGGTCGAGAAGCTGCGATTCATCAAAGCCCAGATCGAGAACGGGGTCAGCGCAGCGGACGCGCACCGGCTGCTGTCTCACGAGCTGGGCGACGGCGGCCTGCCCGCGCCAGTGCCCGTGACGACCCCCTCAGAGCGGAAGCCGCTTGTACTCATCGCCGAAAGGGATTCGTATGCCGCCGAGCTGGCGGAGTACTTCCTTCGCACCGAGGGCTGGGATGTGGCCATCGCGATGGACGCGACACAAGCCCTGTTGAAATTTCAGGAACAGGCGCCCGAGGTGGTGGTCGTCGACCTCCTGCTTTCAGGGGGCGCAGGCTTTCGCCTCCTCGGCGAGTTCGCGTCTCGGAAGTCGGCGCAGATCCTCGCGGTTTCCGCGATCGACAGCTCGGAAGAAGCGATTCGACTCGGCGCCGCCGCGTTCTTGGGCAAGCCCCTGGAGCCGCTGGCCCTGGTGTCGATCGTGCGCGACCTGGCCGGCACCAGCGCACTCGTGCGCAGCGACATCAAGCCGCTCGTCCAAAGTTGATCGAACGCCTGCCGACCGGCAGCCAGCGGCTGGACGAGATCCTCCACGGCGGCCTGCTCAAGAACGCGATCAACCTGATCGTGGGCGTACCCGGGAGCGGCAAGACGATCCTCAGTCAGCAGGTCGCCTTCCGGAATGCGACCGTCCAGCGGCCCGCCCTTTACCTGTCCACGCTGTCTGAGCCGCTGGACAAGATCGTGCGGTATGGCGAATCGCTCGATTTCTTCGACCTGGCCGCCGTACACGACGGACGCGTCATCTATGAAGACATCGGGCAGCAGCTAGGCGAAGGCGGGCTCGACGAGGTCCTCGGTTTGCTGGATGGCCACCTCAGGCAGCGCAACCCCGGCATCGTGGTGATCGACAGCCTGCGCGCCTTCCGCGCCATGGCCTCGGACACGATGTCCTTCCGGCAGTTCCTGTACGGGCTGGTCCGCAGGCTGACCGCGAGCGCCACTACCTCCATCTGGAACGCGCCCTACTCGCGTGCCAACGCTCTCGACACCGCTGAGTTCGCCACGGCCGATGCCATCATCGCGATGGACATCAAGCAGATCGCCGAGCGGGAGCTGCGAGTCCTGCAGGTGTTGAAGCTTCGAGGCAGCGGCTTCATGACCGGCGAGCATTCGTACCGGGTGAGCGCGGCCGGAATCGAAGTGTTTCCCCGCATGGCGGAAGTGCAGGTCGAGTCCGGTTATGAGATGAGGGACTCCAGCGTGGGGACCGGCATCCAGGCGCTCGACGAGCTCCTTGGCGGAGGCGGCTACTGGGAGGGGGCCACGACTCTCATTGCCGGCCCGTCAGGCATCGGCAAGACGTTGATGGGCCTGCACTTCCTTTACCGCGGCGCTGAGGCGGGTGAACCGGGAATCCTGGCCACTTTTCAGGAGACCACCGCTCAGCTCAAGCGAATAGTCAAAAGTTTCGGCTGGTCGATCGACGATCCCAACATCCACGTGCTGAGCCGCGGCGTCGTCGGCCTCAACATCGACGAGTGGGTCTACGAGCTCCTGGACCTGATCAATCGCACCAAGGCCAGACGGGTTCTCATCGACAGCCTGCCGGACCTGGAGGTCGCGTCCGGAAACCCGACCCGGTTCCGGGAGTGGATGTTCTCGCTCACGCAGCGCTGTTCGCGAGCGGGCGTCAGCCTGATGATGAGCGTCGAGGTGCCTGAGCTCTTTGAGCTGCGCCGCATCTCAGAGCACGGTATTTCGCACCTCACGGACAACGTGATCTTGCTGCAGTACGTGCAGGAAGGGCCCGAGCTGCTGCGGGCTTTGACGGTGCTCAAAACGAGGGCCATGCACCACCGACCGACGGTCTACCGCTACGAGATCACCGATAAAGGGTTCATCCTCGGCGAGGTGCTCAACCTCAACCGCTGAATCGGCTACTACGCCGGCGGAGATCCGCGCCGCGCAATGAGCCTCGCGGCTTCCGCCATCTCGCTCTCCGGCTCGAGCTCCGGATCGCCGCCGCGGTTGAACCCGACCGCCGCCTTGAGGATTCCGGACTCGACATAGAAGCCGACCAGCTTGCGCTCCTCGACCGAGCCGCGCATGACGAACTCGTCCCAGCGGCGCACGTGGCCGGCGTACTCCAGCTTCTCCTCGTACTGGTCCGACCAGAACGTGTGCAGGTAGTCGTACCGGGCTTCTGACCCGAGCATGGAGCGCGCCGCCGCGGCACCTTGCTTCTCCGCGTTGTTGTAGTGCTCGACCCGAATGCGGCCGAAGAGCGGATGCAGATGATTGGCGACGTCGCCGGCCGCGAAGACGTCGGGCACGTTGGTCCGGCACTGCGCATCAACCAGCACACCGTTGTCCACAGCAAGGCCGGTGTCGCGCAGCAGCTCGATGTTGGGCTGGATGCCGACAGCGACCACCGCGAAGTCGCAATCAATGGCGCGGCCGCTCTTCGTAACTGCGCGCTCCAGGCGCCCAGCGCCTTCGAGCCGTGTGACAGATTCGCCGGCGATCAGCTCGACACCGTGATCGGAATGCATCGCCGTCATCACATCGCCCATCTCTGAGCCGAGCACCGACTGCAGCGGTGCGTCCCCCGGAAAGATGGCTGTCACTTCGACGCCGAGCATGCGGAGCGATGCGGCGACCTCCGAGCCGATGAAGCCCATGCCGATGACCAGGGCATGAGCACCGGGACGCGCTGCTTGTTTGATCGCATCGCAGTCGGCCACAGTTCGCAGTTGGAAAACGCCCTCGAGGTCGGCGCCCGGAACATCGAGCTTGCGGTTGCGCCCTCCGGTCGCGATGAGCAACTTCGAGTACTCGATGTCATCCCCACCGTCGAGCTGGAGGCGATGCTTCGTGGAGTCGAGACGCGTCGCCGTGGCGCGAACGATCTCAACGTTGTTGCGCTCATACCACTCGGCGGGCGCGACCATCCAGCCCGGCAGCTTCTTCTCGCCGCGCAGGTATTCCTTGGAGAGCGGCGGGCGGCCGAATGGGAGGCCGGGCTCGTTCGTGATCAAAACCACGCGGCCGTCGAAGCCCTCGTCGCGGAGGGTCTTGGCGGCGACCCCGCCGGTCATACCGCCACCGACGATCGCAAACACGTTCACCGCACCCGACTCTCGATCCGATCTTAGCCGTCACTCCGAATCCCTCAGCAGGTCACGCATCACGACCTCGCGGTGATTCAAGAAGTCAGTGAGGATCTTTACGTGGTCAAGGTCCTCCCAGGTGGATCGGCGGGGACCGTTCTCGGTCAGGACGTAGATCAGGGCGTTCGGAAAAGCCATCACGATCGGCGAGTGGGTCGCGATCACAAACTGCGATCCCTCCTGCACCAGGTCATAGAAGCGACGTACGAGGGCAAGACAGCCCAGCGGCGACATCGCCGCCTCGGGCTCGTCCAGCACGTACAGGCCTTGCGGGCCAAAACGATTCAGCGCGAGCGCGAGGAACGACTCGCCGTGCGATACCTCATGCAGTGGCTTCGGCCCGTACGAGGCCGCGATTGGTGGGCCGAAACCCGGCTCCTCATCGAGACGCTCGATCTCCGAGGCCACGTTGAAGAAGCTTTCGGCGCGCAGGAAGAATCCAGTGCGAGGCCGGTGCGTGCCGCGTACCAGCCGCACGTGCTTTGCGAGCTCGGGCCGGTGCCGCTGCGTGGCGAAGTTGAAGTTCATGGTTCCGCCTTCGGCGTTGAAGCCCGCGGCCACAGCGATCCCTTCCACGAGCGTCGATTTGCCGCTGCCGTTCTCGCCGACGAAGATCGTGACGCGAGGATCGAGGGCCACCGTCCGGACGCCGCGAAACGCGGGCAGATTCAGCGGATGGTTACGCCGATCTTTGGGCTCGCCGCCAATCTCGATGCTGCGGATAAATGCGGCCGACATCGGAGTCCTCTGAGGCACGCGCGAAGTATCAACTCATATGCTCTGGGTGTGAAAGGCGCGCTCGAAGAAGGGTTTCGCGCTCACAGCTGGGCGAACCGGAAACTGCTGGAGTTTTGCGAGGAACTGGCGCCCGAGCAGCTCGCCGCTACCAACCCCGTCACCCACTGGAGCATGTTGGCCACGTTCACTCACGTCGTCTCGGCCGACGGCTATTACCTCAGCTCGTTGACCGGCAAGGGTCGCATCGTTCCCGCTTGGAACGAGGACGAAGACGCCGCCTGGACCATCGACGTCCTCCGCCAACGCGCCGCCAAGGTTGCCGCCGCGTGGGACGAATACTTGAAGACGGAAGACGACAGCGACCGGCTGCTTGTCATCGACAGCGGTACGTTCGAATGCCGGGCCGGCGTGCTCGTCGCCCAGGCGCTGCACCACGGTGTTCTTCATCGCGAACAGATCTGCGAGAGCGCGCGGCTGATCGGCCTCGAGCCTCCAGACCTGCAGGTCTGGGAGTACGCCACCCAAAGCGGCCGCGCCCGCTTCCTCGACACCGCCGACGCTTAAGAGGCCAGCCACTCCAGAGACGAGCTCTCGATCCCCAGCGACGTCAGGCCGGCTTCGCCCTCACGTGTCAAGACCAGGCTGCGGCGCGCGAGTCCGTCCCTCCTGAACCAGCCACGCTCGAGCATGTTCGAGCACATGGCCGCGGCCAGCGAGCCGGCCAGGTGATAACGCCGCTCGGTCCAGTCGAGGCAAGGCCTGGCGAAGGTGCGGCGCGCGGCGCGTGCAGCATCGATGTCCACGCGCAGGGCGGACAGCGCCCGTGACCCGGTCGCCGTCAGCTCGTACTCGGCGCCGTCAGGCCGGACCCACCGCTGCGCCAGAAATGCATCGAGCAGCGCAACGCCGACCTGGCCGGCCAGGTGGTCATAGCAGGTGCGCGCAAATGCCAGCTGCCGGTTGGCGATCGACTGGCTGAGGCTGCGCACGAGCACCGGTGGGCAGATCCTCGCCAGCGCTTCGAGGGCTTCGGCAACCTCGGGTCCAGCCAGGCTGTAGAGCCGGAACCGCCCGCTCGACGTCTCGGTTATGAATCCGGCCGCGCGCAGCGCCGAGAGGTGGCCGCTCGCCGTCGACGGCGCGATTCGCGCCACCTTGGCCAGCATCGAAGCCGATACCGATCCGCCCGCCATCAGGTGATCGACGATGGCCGACCGCGCCGGATTGGCGAGCGCGGTTCCAACGCGGGAAAAGTCGACGCCCATTCCGGTCAAGGTACGCGCTGACGGTTCGGGCGACCCCGAATCGACCGCCTAATCGTGAGGCGGAGGCGGCGGCCGGTCCCACGGATCGACGGCGGGAAGGCCGTTACTCCCAAGGATCAACGAGATCTCGCCGGTGTGGAAGGAATCGTGGGTGATCAGCCGGGTGAGAACGGAGCTCCGGGTGTGGGAGTAAACCTGGTCGCCTGACCGACGCTCGACCCGCACGCCGAGGCTCTCCGGCGTCCAGCGGTCGAGACACGACGCCACTATCGCCCACGAGGTCTCCAGCGCTCCCACCAGCTCGCCGGCCGAGCGCGGATGCTCGGGGTGATCCTCCCAGCCCTCGCCGTCAAGCGCGGTGAACGGAGTCGTCTCCGCGCCCGCCTCCTTGAAGACGGCGCACAGCCAGTAGACGCGGGTGCCCGCGACGTGCGCCGCCAGCGCCCAGACCGGCCATCCGTCGACGCGGCTCAGGGCCAGCGTCTCGGCATCGAGGCCACGAACGCCGTCGAGCAGGCGCGCGTGGACTCGCTCCCAGCCCTCGTACAGGGACCAGAGGCTCATGATCCGATCGCCTCGGCCAGCTCGACGATCATCTCGTACTGCGTGACAGGGCCGGCCAGCTCGGCGCCGCGGGCCAGCAGCCTCGCGACCACGTCGTCAATGCCCTCGACCGCGAAAGGGAGGTGACGGATACCTCTGGCGTTGGCCGGCGCATTTGCCCTCATCGGCGGGACTCGGTGGCGCACGACGCCCACGTGATCCATTCGCTTGACAGTCATGCGATCGATCGTAGTCGGGCGCCGATGGGCCTTCCCGATCGGTTCTCGCGCCTAGAAGTGGTAGGGACCGAATCGCCCGACGGCGATAAACGCGGCCAGGAGCAGCAGCACCATGTTGCCCGCGGCGTTCGCAGGCTCGCCGCGGCGAAGGTGGGTGATCGCCGCGCCAATCATCAGCAAGATCACTCCGACCGCCGCCAGCGGGGTCAGGAATGAGCCGATGTGAAGGAGCGGTGGGACGATAAGGCCAATGACCGCGAGTCCCTCGAGCGCGCCGATACCCTTGACCTGCAGGTCGGTGAAGTCCTCGACCCACCGCATCATTCCGGCCAGGGCGAGACGGGGTCGGCTGAGCTTCGTAAGCGAAGCCATTCCGAGCACGAGCGCCAGCAGCACCTGAGCGATCCACAACGCGATATTCATGCTTGGTTACCTCGATGAATGAGACTTCAACTATCTAGGTTTAATCTAGTGCAGGAGAAGTTATTCCAGGCATGAGGCAGAGAACCCGTAACGGGCAGCCGGTAGCCCGCGCCCAGCAGATTGCCGAGCAGGTCACCTCGCTAGGGCGCCAGATGATCGGCTATGTAGACGCGCGGATCGGCAAGCTCGGGCTGACCGTGCCTCAGGCCGTGCTGCTGCGCGAGATGGAGCAGCCGATGGCGATGCGCGACGTGGCCGGCCGCATGCATTGCGACGCCTCGAATCTCACCGGCATCGTCGACCGGCTGGAGAGCCGGGGCCTGGTCGAGCGGCGGCCCCGGGCCGGCGACCGCCGGGTCAAGGAATTGGTGCTTACCGAAAAAGGTCGCCGCATACGGGCTGAGGTGGTCGCTGTGATCGACCGAACGCCGGGCATCTCAGATCTGAGCTCACAGGAGCAGGCCACGCTGCACCGCCTGCTGGGCAGGGCCTTGCAGGGATTCGAAGAGCCAAAGTCATAAGCACTCGTCGGCGGCAACTACGGCCTTTTTGAGTGCGGCGCGCGAGGCGTCGAACTCGTCCAGCGGAGCCATCAGCTCGTCGCCGATCGCATCGCGGATGGCGCTCGTCACACGCGAGCCGACGCGCCTCGCCCACCGCCGCCCGAGCCAGCCAGCGTGCAGCTGGAGCAGCTTGGCCAGGACGTAGCCGAGCAGCAGCGCGGCGGCGAGCAGTAGGACAGGCGTCGGCACCGGCCCGAGATATGGAACCGGAATCGTGCCGACGGGCACGTCGTGGATGACGAACAGCGAGGCAAACCAGAGCACCGCGAAGATGAGCACCGCGGTCACGACGTACTGGGCGGCGCCGATCACCGACCACAGCCAGCTCGTCGGCACCTGGAAGCCGGCCACCTCCCCGCGAAGCGAGCGATCGATCGTCGCCGCGACGCGCTTCTCCATCGGCGCCGGAGCGCTGAACGCCGCGAGCTTGGGGCGCAGCACCGCCGGGACCGAAGGCAGCGTCGACGCGAGCAGCCCGCGCAGCGGCTCGAGGACCGGTGCCAGCGAACCTCGTATCTGCCAGCTCCGCAGAAACGCGGCCGGGTCGGCCGCCGTCCGGGCGCGGCCGCTGAGTCGGTAGATCGCACTTGTCAGGTATCGCATCGGACCCGCGCCTCGCCGCCGAGCCGCGAACCGCGTCGCGGCGACCGCCTGCCGTTGCAGGCCTGCGATGTCGATCAGCGCGAGCGCACCGGCGCCAACCGCAGCGACGGCGCGCTCCCGCCGCGCAGGCTCCACGAGCTGGACCGAGCTCTCGTCCAGCACGCCCGCATCGGCGGCGAGATCTCGCACCGCCTCACGCGCCTCTGCCGCGACGCGCGTGGCCACGAGCCGCTTGGCGTCGACGCCCGACTCGAGCCACCGGCGCAGGTCGCCGATGCCACTCGCGCCATCTTTGGCGCGCGTCGCCACCACCTCGATGTCGCCCGCGCCGTCGCGGCGCAGCTGCGTCCGCATGTCTTCCGCGACCCGCGCGGCGTCGGCGGCGCTGAGCAGATCGCTGCGGTTCAGGACGACGATCTGCCTGCGGATTCGGGGCGCGAACTGCCGCAGATAGCCGTCGTGCATGACGTCGTCCATGTACTTCTCCGGGTCCACGATCCACGCGACGGCGTCGACGCGCGGAAGCATGGCGTCGACTCGTTTCCGGTGTTCAAGAGCGATCGAGTCGAAATCGGGAAGGTCGAGCACCGCCACGTCCTCGAGCGCGCCGCCCGCGTGCTCGCGCACCTCGCCCACACCGAGCCATTGCAAGAGGCCCGTCACCTCTCGATCGCGATGCGAAGGCACCCAGGCGACGGCATTTGATGTCGTCGGCCGGCGCGCGCCCGCGGCGCTGACACTGTCGCCTGCAATCGCGTTCAGCAGCGTCGACTTGCCCACGCCCGTCCCGCCCGCCAGGGCCAGCACGTAGGTGCTGCTCGGAAAGCCCAGACGAGCACGGACGGTGTCATGAATGGCGGACGCCGCGGTCGTATCGAGCCCGAGCGACTTCGCGGTTGCGATCGCATCGCCAAGGTTCGAAACGCAGCGGTCGATGGTCACGACTTCATGCTGTCGACCGCGGAGCGGAGCTCTCGCGCCAGCTCCCGCAAGCCAGCCGGCGCGGGCACGAGCGCGTCGAAGCGTTCGCGCTCGACTTCAAAGAGCGAGGTCAGCAGCGCTTCGAGCCGGGTACGCGCGTTGCCGATGAGCTCGGCCATCGCGCCTTCGCCGAAGATCGCCTCCAGCAGCTTCTGATTGACCACCCCCGTGCCCGCGGCGATTCCCAGCTCTGCGCCGGTGAGACCGGCGGTGTGAAGGAACACGCCGAGCATCACAGCGACGCTCACGACGTTCACGCCCAGGGCAGCCACTATCGCCACCGCGCGCTTCCGGCCGGCGTGGGCGCGGACGTCATCGACGATCGTCTGCATCCACTCCTCCAGGCCGTGTTGGGTGGCGGGCGCGAATCCTTCCGATGCGGACCACAAACTGGGATCGCTCGCGACGAGCGCCGCCGACTGAGATCGCTCGGACCACGCCACGGCGGTTCGACGCGCCGCCTCGGTGGCGTGCCGCAGCGCCAGCGCCTGGAGGGTGGTAGTCATCTCGGCCTCGACGACAGTGACCGGCGCGGCCGGGGTGCCGCGAAAGGCAGTCAGCAGCAGCGCGCGAATCCTGCCGATCCCTGAGGAAATGAATCGCGCCACCTGGTCCGCGCCTACGAACTCGTTCCATCGACGCAGTACCTCTTCCCGCAGGATCAGGCCGCCCTGCAGCGCGCGGTTCAGCGAACCCAGTTCCTCGGCGTAATTGGACACGGCGATTCTCCGCAGGGCATCGGCGTCGATGGCCTGGTGCTCGAGGTCGTCGGCGATGCCGTGCACCAGCGGCGACAGGCCTTTGAGCGCGCCCGCGAGCGCCTGGGTGGCCACCGCGCGACGCTCGCCGGACTGCGCCGCGAAGCGAGATATGCGGTCGAGGAGCGGGCGTGCCTTCTCCCGCGCCAGCCCGCTGACGCGCGAGTCCACGTCACCTTCACCAATTGCGACCAGGTCGGCGGCTCCGCTCACCTCGTCGATGAGTCGCCTTGCATCCGCAATCACGGTGTTGCGGTCGTCCGCGTCAGCCGGCAGTCGATTCAAGACCACCACGATGGGAAGGCCGCGCTCGCGCACGCGACGCAGAACCTCCCATGGCACGAGGTCTGCGTAACGGGTGGCGGTGGTGACGAACACGCAGAAGTCGCTGCTCTCGACCAGCACGTCGGCGAGGTCACGATTGTCGCGTTCGACGGAGTCGATGTCCGGGGCGTCGATCACGGCAACGCCATCCGACGTTGCCGGCGCCTCGGCCTGCTTGAGCCTCTCCCTGGCGACGCCTGACAGGCGACCGCTCCCGAGAATTCTTTTGGCGTCGACCTCGCTGGCGTACAGGACGGCGTCTCGCGTGGTCGGCCTGAGCACGCCGGTCTCGCTCACCTCCGCCGCAGCGATGGTGTTCAGGAGCGACGACTTGCCTGCGCCGGTGGGTCCGAGGAGCAGGATCATCAGCGGCGCGTCGATGTCCGCGACGCGCGGGCGCACGAAGCCTTCCAGGTGGTCGTGCAGCTGGCGCGCGCGGGCGTCGGCGGCGGGGTTTCCCGTGGTGATGGCCAGCCGGCGGCGGGCAAGCTCGGCCAGACGATCGCACTGCGCCGTGAGCTCGGACGCGTCCACGCCCGCACTCTACTTAATGGCGCGTCAGGTTCAGTCTCGCCTGAGTTCGCGACGGAGCGGGCGGATACCTGGATCGATGTCCAAAGCCGATGAAATTGCCGACTGCGCGATGGCGCTTGCCGCTGGATTCATTGACCAGAGCGATTGCTCGAACTGGCAGGCGGCGACTACGAAGTGCTGTTCAAGGCCTCCCGGATCGTGAGAGAGCGAAGCACCGGTGGGCCGGCGCTGGAGCACTCGGCCGAGCACCTGGCCTTCAGCCTGATCGCGTCGGCACACGAAGAGCTGAGGCAGCAGCAGCAATAGCCGGCCTCGGCCGTCGGTGGCCGGGTTTCTGACAGAGTGTTCCGGTGCTGAAGCCCTTCGCCAGCGCCCGCTATACCTGGCTCTGGCTCAGCAACGCGTGCGGATCCACCGGCCGCTGGGCGCTCGTCCTGGTCCTGAGCTCGCAACTTCTGCTGACCACTCATTCCTCGTTCTGGGTCGGGTGCGGCCTGTTCCTGACGCAGGGACCGGTGATCATCCTCGCGCCCTTCTCCGGAGTGCTTGCCGACCGCCTGGATCGGCGCGCGCTGAACGTGATCTCGGCCGCGGTGTCCGCCACCGTCACGGGCCTGTTCGCAGGGCTGACGCTCCTCGACCGGCTGTCGCTGCCGGCGATGCTGGCCCTGAGCTTCGCGTACGGGATCTCGTTCGTCTTCCAGCTGACGTTGCGCAGCACCCTGGTTCCCAGCCTGGTGCCGGCGGACGAGCTGCTGAGCGGAGTTTCGCTGTTTCAAGTCGGGACCCAGGGTGCGCAGTTCCTCGGCCCGGCGATTGCCGCCCCGCTCCTGGTCTGGCGGGGCCCGGCCGCAGCCTGGGTCCTGTGCGCTGTGCTCTACGTCGCCTCGTCGGTGCTGTCGGTGCCGGTGGGCGAAGTCCGGGCGAAGCCGGCCACGAGCGGCCGCGTCCTGGATCTGCGCGTGTCACTGACGTACCTGTGGTCGCGAGCGCTGGCCTGGACCGCCATCTGGGCGGTGGCGCTGCACTGCGCGCTGAC
>JACZCV010093059.1_pt1 | contig 45628 bp, 47 predicted proteins | sample 8641841 | NCBI WGS metagenome assembly JACZCV01 (sample SAMN15324606, study PRJNA640507) | soil metagenome | isolation source: monocropping sugarcane control | place: China: Luxin town, Laibin City, Guangxi Province | collected 2019-07-25 | depth 10cm m
CCCCCGCCCCGGACCTGCGTTTTCTGCAATCCTGCAACCAATTGCGACCGGGATCGCTTCGAGCGGATCTCGTTCGGTTTTTGATGTCCACTCCCGAACCTCTCGCTCAGTGACATTGTGGCGGAATGCCATGATGGCCGAAAGGATGACAACGTCCAGGTCGACGAGGTCGACCGGAGATTCAAGTCGTTCCCATGAGTAGGAATTGCGTTTGGCCCTTCGGATCGACTGGGCATACGGTCTCGCCAATGCTGTTGCCCCGAGCATTAACTCTCCGCGCTCGACCGTTCTGTCGAACACAGCCTTCAGAAAGCTCCAATAGTCGCCGATTGAGTTTCCGTTCGGCCCAACTGCGGCACCTGAATTGTGGAGACCATGATCTTCATCACGGATTAACCCCGCAGCCGACTCGTTGCCCGCCAGGGCTAACGCCATAAGTAAGTACGTCTGCTGCCCCGGGTAGCGCATTGCTTCCGCCACCGCCTCAGCGCCCCGTCGTTCTTGGGTCGACCGAACTGTCGATGTGAGCGACCGCTCCGCGGCCGTCTCGGTTCCTATCGGCGATGGCCACGCCGATTCGCCACGATTGACCAGTCCTAGAAGCGCGTACCCAAAAGGGATCCCAATAGCCGAGTATGTGCGGCCTGTCTCGCCGATCAAATGCAGCCCGGCTCGAAAGTCCACGAGGAGAGCGAGTTGTGTTGCGCGCGCCAGCGCAACAGCGCGAGACGCCTCTTCGAGCCACGTTGGGGCTCCTTTGGAGGCACCAAGACTCGCTGGTGCCCGATCACTAATCGCTGCGACGATTAGTCGGTCGAGCTCAGCCCCGCGGTCCGCCAGGTTCTGATAGAAGGAGATCCGCGAATACATGGCCTCGGCACTCAAGCCCAGGTCGTCGAGGTAGGAAACGTCAGCCACTAAACGAACGTCCGCTGATTGAAGATCGGGCTCGGTTCCGCGAAGTTCGGGTTGCCAGTCCACCAGGCGACGGACAGGTCAGGTCGAACCTCTGCGCACATGAGGATTTGAGCAGCTGGGACACGAATCTTGGCTGTGACTTCTCCCTCGACGTAGTACGGGGAGTATCGCCGATAAGTCTTGATCTCACGGATTTCCTCGCAAACCGCTTCGATCGCGATTGCTTGATTTAGAGCGACGATCACGTAGCAGACAAAGATGTGGCCTGAGCGCTGTCCTCCTTCTGTTGCAAACATCGCAGCGGTCCAGGCAGCGGTATGGGACACCGTTGTCTTCATTAATAGGTCGCGATCAACTGTACCGGCTGTCAAGGAGATGAATGGCGTCGCATCACAGAACGGTCTGCCAGTTTGCGGGTCAAGCTGTGAATAGGCATTCACGTGACGGTCTAGATTTTCCAGCGTAAGTTTGTCGCTCACCTGATCCATCGGCAGAGGATTCATGTTTCGCCACCAACGGCAGACGAGGCCAACTCTCGCGGCCAGTATTGCTTCGGCCTGAGCCTTCGTAAGGCCAGGGATTCCCTTAGCGCACCATTGCACGTACATATGGTTGCCTCACTGATGGCGCAAGCCGCTCCGCTACAGCCAGTAAGAGTTCGACGGGAGTCACCGTAACCTCGGCGCCGAAGTCCGTCGTTCGCGACATCGCATCGCCGACGTAGTACACAAGGTCTGGAGTTAGTCCGGCGGCTTCCAAAGCGAAATGCAATTCCAGTCCGGCCCTTGAGCCCTCACGATCACGTCGAATGTCACTTATCACGAGGTCCGGTTGGTTGTGGCGGGCACGCTCAAGAGCCTCACTGTTCGAGCTTGCGGTTTCGACAGTGAGGCCGAGCGCAGTCAGCATGGCGTGCTCGTACCGATTGTTTTCTGGATGGTCGTCGACCCACAAGATCCGCACTGGATCTGTCATGAGCTTCAAGAGTCTCGTTGGGGTTTCTGCGGGGAGCTGCGGGGCCTTTGCTTTCTGTGCCTCAAGAACCGCAGCTGAGGCTCTCCGCACTTTTATGCCCGAAAGTTTGAGTTCCACGGTCTCGACTGAACCAAAGAACGATGCGAACACAGTCGGGAAACGGAACGCCATGATGAGTATGACGACAAGCACCAGAGCGAGGCATCCAAACCCAAACGCGAGTACGTCGGACAATTCAAACACCTTGGTTGACACGGGGCCGGAGTGCGCCATAGTTAAGCTGAACTTCGGCAGCTTGGCAACCTGACATTCAACAAGAGGCGAGGTCGGTCGCGGTCGCGGCTGGCGATTCTCCTCCGAAGCCTCGGCCGGTATAGCCGGCGATGGCCACGCTCGAGGGCCAAGGAGCACCGCGGGGATGACCTCATGTTGCGGCACCGTCGATTGGGCTGACCGCGAACATAGCTGGCGGATGAGGTGTTCTTGCGGATGGGTCGAAGAGACGATTAGTTGGAACAAGGACGATGCTGTCCGTGCAGCTAACCGTCATATCTCGAGCTCGCGCAAACACAGATGGATATCCCGAGTGGAACGACCCAGCCGGCTTTTCGGCTAGGCGACGCTATTACCTCATCACGGCGAGGATTAGGCAAAACGATCGCGTCGATAGGCTTCGTATTCCTCCATCGACAATTGACGAGTCGAATTGCCGAAGCGAACGTAAAACTCATCGTTGGCTGAACCGGGAGCTCTGGCAAATACGGCAACGCCGGATCGTTCGACGTCTAGGCGACACACGTCCTTTTCCTGTATCGACTCGAACGTGATCTGGATATGAGTAAGAGTTGGCTTGCCCAAGTAACTCGCCAACATGTCCGTCAGCCAGAGCTGATACCGATCACTGTCGGGCTTCGCCATTAAGGAGTAGTCCCCTTCGAGGCCGACCAGGCCGCCGTCGTCATCTATGCCGATAAGGAGAGTGCCACCTTGGCCGTTGAGAAAGCCAGCCACACTGGCCACGATTCGTTTCTCGAGTCGTTCGTCTCGGGTCTTGGTGTGAAAATTGAATCGTGCCGACGCCTTGAATTCAAGCGAGTCGCTCTCGCCACGAATCACGAGCTCCGACGTCGGCGCGAGCGTCTCGGTCGAGTCCGGTTGGGATCCTCGAGTGACTCGGCTTAGCTCGTTGGCCAGGTAGTTCATTCGCCACTTGAGGAAGCCCTCGTAGTCGTCCCCGAGCAGGGGCTCGTTCGCCTTGACGGGTAAACCGTGGCTCCGTAGCACCTGATCGGTGGCATTTCCCAAATCTGCCCGAATCTCATTTAGATATTGAGAGGGAGCTTTTTTGCCGATGATCGTATTGGTGTGCTTGTCGATGAGAGTGTGATTCAGGACGGTGTCCAAATGGGAGTTGAGGCGATGTTCGGCCAAGTATTTGCTTGGAAAGATGTGGTGGTCGTCAGCGCCCGTCGCAGCGATCACCTTGGCCGTTAAGGGCACTGCCTGGTGGAAGTCGCGAGGATGCCGAGACAAAATCAACGCCATCGTCGACCGGTATAGCCCTCGCTGCCTGACAGTCACGTCGAACCAGTTCTTGGGATCGAAAGCGAACTCGTTCACTACCGGTGGCGTATCGCCACCGGTGAGCCACTTGTGGAGGGCTGGTACGTCGGTCGCAGCACGAGAGTTCGTTGCGTTTTCGTAAACGCCCGCAAATGATGCGCACCAGAACCATTGCTGGAGCTTCAGACGGCGCGCCCCGATTTGCGGCCCGTGCGCCTCATCAACCTCATGCCAAGCGGCTCCGAGGGTCGGAGGCATCGGCGCATATGGCAACCATTTCTCGGTCAAGACGCCACACTCGTCACGAAGCATGGTGAGGCCGTCAGCCACCCCGCGGACGCTTGAGTCCCAATGCTGTATAAGAGTCTTGACTGGGAGGCCAACGACTACGCCTCGTTGTGGTATCAGTCCGTGGCGGAGCGCGACAGTTTGAAGGATGTAATAAGGGTCGATTTCGAAGTCTTCGAGGACTGGGTATCGATCTTTGGCCGTCTCCCATAGTTCTCGAAGGCGATGGCCCTCTGCAAACGCGCGGGCCGTAATGAGCTCGAAAACTGTCAGTTTGATTCCGGTCCTGTTAAGAGTCTCGAAGATCGTGCACACGGCTTCCGTAGGGGTCTTTTCGCTAAGTGTTGTGATAGGGAACAGATAGGACGAAACGGGCTCGATCAGGGCCTTATCGACCCGATTGAGGTACTTACGCAGTTGCTGGAGTGCCTCATGATCGTGCGTGTCCCAATAATCAAGTACCTCGTCCTTCCAGTCACCGAAATCTCTGAGCCGCGAGAGCGGAAACATCAGCGAGCGCGCTTGACCTTGAGTTGTTGACCACGGGCTCGATCGCGACACCGTGTATGCCTTGATCGCCGAGTCAATCTCCTCGCCATTCATTAGGGCTCGAATATCAAGAAAGAACCGATGAAGGCCGACTCCGGCGAACGCCTGGTACAACGAAGTCAATCGCTGCTGCCCATCGAGCACGAGGAACGCAGCTTGGTTTCCGTTTAGGGCAGGTGCCCCTTCGACTGCCCGCGGCACAAACACCTCTGAGCTGCCTCGAAGAAAGAGCAGGTTGCCCACGGGGAAGCCACGAGCGATCGAGGCGATCAATTCCTGAGTGGCAGCCGGATCCCATACGAAGGAGCGTTGAAAGTCAGGCAAGCCGAGCTCGCGGTTCTGGATCTTGTCGAGAAGGAAGGTCAAAGGCTGCTTGTCGGTCTGGGGTTCAGAACCACTAGGCGAGGGCGGGTCTCGCATCACTTCAGGTAGGTGCTCGTCAATGGTCGGAGCTGTCGTGATCGGCGCTGGGACCGGCCCATCTTTCAACCTATCAACTACCTCAAGCAATTCCGGTTGGTGGGCAGGTAGGAACAGAGTGAGAAGCGATCCGATGGAATGCCGGACAGCATCGGACAGCCGATTTCGATCCATGCGGCCAAACCAACGGACGCGACGGGAATGGTGCCAGTCCTCAATTGGCGCTGGATTCAGGAACTCGTACTCGCTCGTGATCTCGCCCGCGAGCAGCGAAGTCCCAGGTTCAGGAGAAAGGATCAAGTCGCCGACATTGAAGTCGGATGCGATTCGGTATAGCGCCCCAGCGCCTTGGCCGACAGAGCCAGGTGAACCATGCGGATCAAGCTGTCGCTTCAAAGTCCACACTTCGTTCCACGTGAGTCCCGCGACACTCTGGGGCACGCCAAAGCCAATGGCTACTAAGCCGAGGGTCCGAAACTTCTCAGCGTGAACGCCGCCTTGGGCTCTTACGACCCAAACTCGCCTAGGACTAGGAGCTTGTAATGTCGCGACTCGCGAGTCCGGAGAAATTTCGGTTGGGGTTGTCGTGGTACGGGCGGCTAGGCCTATCGGCCTGAGTCTGCCCTGCGCTAAAAGATCCAGGCTCGCTGCTAACGAGGCCGGGATCAAGAAGTTCGTCCCAACGATGCCACGCAGGGGGTGGAACTCCTGCAGGTCAGGACGGGCTAACAACTCGCCGCGGAGCATTGGCGGCTCAACGTACGCGTCATACGAAACGTCAACCTTCCACGTGCCGAATCCGTCATCCACGTCGATCTCATAAGGAAGGCTTTTGATGGTTCCCTGCACATAGATGCCAGGCTCTAATCCGGCGATCAGAAACCAAACCCTGTCGCCAACCGCAACCTCGCTCCGATGCACCTTCATCGACCACCGTTCGTCTTTTCCCGAAGTGGCGGCCATGAGCACATCGAATCGATCAGGGTTAGCCTGAAAGATCCAACTGTTCACCGGCCAAGATCCTAGTCCAACGCGGGCGGACTCGAGTCGAAGCCGGCATGCAGTTCCTGGCGGCGAACGCGGCTCATTGTCGGGTGGGGCTCTTGTGGCACGGTCGCCGTCGTGCTTCGGAGGTACGGTCCTCGAGAAGGTAGGACCGACCGCGACGAGAAGTGGGCTGAGCAGACGACCGACAAGCGCCCACTGATCGAAGGACTACGTCTTCGTCCCTATCGCCAGAGCTTCGTGCTATCGATAACCAGGGGCTATCTGCAGCTTCGGGGCAGCTCATATAGACATGACATCGAGGTGCCGAACTGGGTAGGCGCTGGCGTAACCTTCGTCACCGGCATGGCGTCCACTTCCTCAGGTCCCGACGTCGAACGTACGAGCGCAATTGACTTCGCTTTCGCCGTTGCAACCAATAAGCTCAGCGAGCAGCTGTCAACGGCCGACCAGGTTGATGCGAAACTCGGGGTGGTAATCGCTGCTCTCGCGTCCGTCGCAGCGCTGTACTCAGCAACGGCCCCTGACAAAGTTGCAGCGCTCCTCTTCCTAATACTTGCTGCGATCGCATTCATCGGATACCGCGCACGGGAGTGGCAGAATCCTCCAAGGCCGGATGCGTTGACGGATAAGTATTTGGCACTCGGCAAGGTGGAGATGCAGCGCCAGTCGATAGCAGTGATTCTCGAGGCGTACGAAACCAACCGCGGACAACTCTCTCGAAAAGCAACGATATTCAATTGGTCGCTGGTCGCCACGCTTGTATCGGTATCGCTCGTGTTGCTAATCTCGCTTGCTTTACCCAGCGGTAAGTAGCCCCCCGTAGAATAGGTCCCGTTGTGCCAGAGAACGACCCGAGGGCCCAGCCACCGCAGCCGGCACCTCAATCGCCGCCGCCCCAGCAGCCTTCTCCCAAGCCGAAGCCTTCCATCACGATTCCCAAGCCTGATCCAGATCTACGCCAGTACATGGAAAAGCGGGCAAAGCCCGAGCCGCCGAAGCAAACGAAGTAGTTAGGAGCTGACAGCCTTTCGCCAGTAGGCCGTACCGCCGCGATCTCGTTGCTGCCGATAGCCCTTTGTTATCAGTAGCGACGGTTTGGGCAACTGTGGCTAAGGCGCTTGCGTGTCGCGCCCTCGCTCTTTTGGCGTTCCAGGGCTACGTGCCCTGAGCGGGCCGCCGCGCCAATCGCCAGCAAGCCTCGCTGAAGAGTCGAATATCGTTAAAGAGCTCAATCGCGTGAGTAGGATTGGGATCGGCGTCCAAGAGGCCGCCCCCATGGGCCAAGACGTTCCGCGTCCCAGTTAGGCGGTCACCCCATGAGTCGAATGAGGCGCTGGTGACAAAGCCCAACGACTCTCGCAGGCTTCTTTGTTTGCGAATGAGTGCTATGCGGTCCTCCAGCATCAAACATTCAAGGAGAGAAATCTCAGTGTTGTGACGCCGGCGCGACTCAAAGACCGCCGTGAGCTTCTTTCTCCGACCTTCTGACAGGTCGGTTTCCCAGCCCTGACGATAGGTGGACGAAATCATCACATTCATGGCCGACTCCGCGGCAAGAATGATCGAAAACAGAACCATACTGACCGCCGGTCGCTGCAGATCAGACCTTGTGACCACACCGACAAGCCGATTCGACTCGAGGACGAAGAAGTATGGTTCGTGGGCGAGCAATGCCACAGCGGACGCGAGCGGCAGGTCCCTCGTCACCAACATTGAGATGCCAAGTGGCTTGGCGACATCCGTAACCTTCGACCGGCCGCCACTGTCAACATCGGGCAACGCAACGTATCGATGGGGCTTGGATTCGCGTACCGGTGCCAGATCAAACCCGCGCTCTTGCATGGTCCGGGCCACGACACGACATGATGACTTCGGGCTGGCCCACCAAAGATCCGTTGTAGCCAGGTGAGCCACCGTCAGAGCGTTCTCGGCGATAGAGAGCAGTGACGGCAGGGCATTGACTGGAACAGCCGGCCCGGTTGTCCCTTGCAGCATTGGTCGATGGAAATGGTAAGGCTGTCAGGACGGACCGCAGGTTCAGAGGCGACTCAGAAATTGTTCACTACGGTTTCGTGAACCACGGTCACGCAACGGTGCTGACAATGTTGTTCTCGAAGCAGCCCCTACGCGCCACTAGTGCCATGCCGATGACCAAGGGTTTAGGGGCGACCATTGCAACCACCAAATGCGGGGCCAACGGGGCGCCGAACCAATCCACTCCGGACCGATCCCTCTAAGGTAGACAGAACCGAACTCAGGCTAGACACGCTGTGGAGATCGTTTAAGCGACGGTTTCGGCAACCGTCGCTAGCGGTAGTCGAACTCTTCGAGAACCGGCTCCGTAGGATCGCTAGACCGCTGCCCGGGCAACCTCGAAGAATCCAGAAGGCATGGGCGTTTCGAGCTGCCACGTGACTTGGATTGGCATCTCTCCCTGGTGGCGAACATAGTGGACCTGGCCGAGGAATAGGAAAGCAGCGGTCCGGCCGGTGGGCATTTGGGGTGACTCACGCACGAAGAGAAGGAAGCGCCAGCCAGGATCTGATTTGCCTATGTAGCGCCGGCCGGTCGGAGAGGCGATCCGAGTCGTCGACTGTGACTCCCAATGAAACTCTGTTGGCGAGATGGGGTAGTCCCGATACCGCGTGGTGGGTGAGAACGATTCACCCGTCTTGTCCAGAGTCACGAAGAAACAGTCAGTTTGGAGGTCGCGGACGCTCCTGACTCCCTCGCGGCTCGTTGGTTGATGTTCGAACGTCGAATCACCGAGTGCGATTAGCACCTCATCGCGCGTGTATCGCTCGTGGACAGTCAGCGGGACGTCCGGGCCCAGGCCTGAGTCGCTCAGGATGAACTCAGCCCCAGTCGCCATCAGTTCCAGCACCTCAGCCAATTCCTCCCGGCTGGCCTGGTTTCGCCACAACCGGTCGACAACGGCGGTCAACGGGACCTTCGTTTTGTCGCCCCACAAGCCCGCGAGTAGCATCTCCAAGAGGCGGCGCTCGCGCTTGGACAGGGAGCTCACGTCCATCACGGCTGGGCTTCGCATCCATGCGACGTATCGGTCCACCCGCTCCGGATCATCGATGTGGCGCAGACGGCTAATCGCGCGGACCAAGACGTGTTCATCCGGGCCCGCCGGCGGCGCCGGGAGCTGGGCAAGCCTGCGCAGGGCCATCCACCCCATAGGATCTCCCCGGTAGATCTCATCAAGCGATCGACCGGTTTCGGATAGGTAGCGGTCGAGCGACACGTCTCCCAAGCTCTTGAGATCGGCCACCAGATCAGTCCGTCGGCTGCGAATTGCCTGCCGCACATTACTAAGGACGATGTCTCGGCTAACTCGATCCAGGTGGATGTGGCAGCCAGCAGGAAGGTACGGGAAATCAGCTTCGACATCTCGCTCGACGAGAGCGTCCGGGCGTCCAGTCATAGCTTGGAAGCGGGGCGCAAAGCGAAATGCACGGTTGGGCTGGCCAATGAAGTCGAGGACCGTTAGGCCGGCCTTGTCAGGTGCTCGACGGAGGCCTCGGCCCAGCTGTTGCAGAAAGACGGTAGAGCTTTCTGTCGGGCGTAAGAACAGCACGGTGTCCATCGTTGGTATGTCGACGCCTTCGTTAAAGACATCGACCGAGAAAATGCAGTTCAACTTGCCCTGGCGCATACCCTCAAGGGCACCTCGTCTTTTCTCATCTGGCGTCGAGCCGGTGACGGCCTCCGACGGGATGCCGGCCTCCGAGAAGCGCTTGGCCATAAACTCGGCATGGCTGACGCTCACGCAAAATCCGAAAGCTCGCATTGAGGATGGATCGTCGATAAGTCGCCGGACCGCCTCGAGGACCATCCCAACGCGAGCATCGTCGCCCGTGTAGATGCGGTCGAGCTCCTCCACGTTGTAGCGCCCGCGTTTGAACTCGATCGCTTCCAGGCTCTTGCCGTCACTTACCCCGAAGTACTGAAAAGGACACAGGTATCCGTAATCGATGGCTTCCCACAGACGCAGCTCAGCTGCTACCCGGTTACCAAACCACCCGGTGATGTCCTGAAGATCGCTTCTCTCCGGTGTAGCGGTAAGCCCAAGCAGCTCGCGAGGCTGCAAATGTTCGAGCAGCTTTCGATAGGTTGGAGCGGCGGCATGGTGGAACTCGTCCACGATGACGATTTCGTAGCGATCGGGCGGGAGGTCACGCTCAAGGTCAACTTTGGCGAGCGACTGGATCGAGGCGAAGACGTGGGTGGCGCTCCGCGGGCGCGCTCCGCCTACTAGGAGCTCGCCGAAGCTGCCATCTCGAAGCACTGCTCGGAACGTTGCCAGCGACTGTTCGAGGATCTCTTCGCGGTGGGCAACGAATAGCAACGATGCCCTTGCCGATGACTGCGTCAACCGGGCATAGTCGAGCGCCGCCATGACCGTCTTGCCGGTTCCGGTTGCGGCAACTATCAAGTTGCGGTGGTGATCAAAACGATCGCGCTCAATCTTCAACCGCTCGAGCATCCTCGCCTGGAAGTCAAGAGGACGGACCTCCAACATCGCGATTGGTATTGATTTCGTCGTCAGGATTGATTGCATGGCAGCGACGAACTTGTCTCGGTCATAAGCCTCGAACTGGGCATCCGCCCAGTAGGTCTCGAACGCGGCTCGGAATCGGTCGAGGAGCCGTCCCGAACTGTGCTGCGTGAGCCTGACGTTCCACTCAATGCCGTCGTGAAGGGCGGTGTGAGTGAGGTTCGACGACCCGATGTATGCCGTACTGAATCCAGTGTTGCGTTCAAAGAGCCACGCTTTGGCATGCAGTCGGGTCGCGCCAACCTCATACGACACGCGGACCTGGGCGCCCATTGCGATGAGTTCGTCCAGCGCTCGTGCGTCAGTGATGCCCGTATAAGTGCTCGTGATGACGCGGATCGGAACGCCACGCGCGCGAGCCTCTCGCAGTTCGCCTAGGACGACGCGAAGGCCCGTCCAAACAACGAATGCGCAGAGTAAATCGACCCGGTCGGCCGACCGGATCTCATGCCGGAGTTCTGTTGCGAGCTTCGGTTCAGCCCGGGCGTTGACCAACAGGCTGTCGTCCGAGAGTGGAATGCTCGGACGTGATGGCACGGTGAGCGTTCCGAGGCCCGTGGCGCCAGGATTCAGAATGGCTTCTAGCAGTCGCGGGGGCTCCGCCACGTTGTCGGACCGCAGCCGAGGATCTGCGGCGAGTAATTCGATCAGCCGATTCACAAGCTGAGCTTGAGCCTGCACGTCGCCGGCAAATCCGTATCCGCTTAGCACTTGCTCCACTGTCCTGCGGACGTGGTCCGAAAGCCGGAGTGGAGATTCTGCTTCGACTACCGGCGATACCACTGCCAGATCGCCTAACTTCGCGACCGTATCCTCGATCGCCTTGGTGACGATCGTCTCGTAAAGCCCAGGCGGCAGTGCCTCAGGGTCCATCGATCTCCTGGATTCGGCAGGATGGTTCAGATTCGCCAGCGCCGGCCTATAGTAGCCGCCACTATGGGCGGCAAACGCACACTGCGCCGCCGTTTCCGCGACGACTCGACTATCGCGACCCTCATGGACGTTCCGAAGGCACTTTTCCTCGCCGTGCTGTTCGGTGCGGTTGCGCTGGCCGTCGTGATTGCCGCGGCAATTGACATCTACCGAGGGACCCCCGACGTGGTTCTGACCGCTCTTATCCCATTTCTTCTCGTCGGCTTTTTCGGAGGGCTGTTCTGGCTGTCGTCGCGGGAGCGTCTTCTGCGACAACGCCTCCTTCAGCAGAGCTCGACGTCCCACAGACTCATGTTGTTGATGCCTGACGAAATGGCTGACATGGCGGCCGAGCTGTACCGGCAGCAGGGCTATGTCGTCACGGAAAACAAGCGGCCGGATCTAGAAGACGGCGGAGTCGATTTCGAGATTACGAAGCACGGCAAGACGTGGCTCGTACAGGTCAAACACTGGCGACAAGACGTCACGGTCAAGGAGGCACGCGAGCTCTGGGGCATCGTCGCAAGCGAACGAGCTGCCGGAGGTGTCCTAATCGGGACCTCCGGCTTTACCGAGCGAGCGCGGGAGTTCGCGGAAGGAAAGGATCTGACGCTGGTCGATGGTCCGAAATTCCTGACGTTGCGTTCAGAGCTTCCAAGATTCAAGAGGTCCGCAGATGGAATTGCCGATGCGATGGTTAGCGAAGGCTTTGTGGCTCATCTGGCTGGCGTCCATCGCCCCGCGTGCCCGAAGTGTGGAAAGCCAATGTTGCTTATAACGCGACTCGAGGACGCTGTGGTCAAGAGCCAATTTTGGGGGTGCAAGGAGTATCCGGCGTGCGAGGGTACGCGTCGCTTCGCGTTTCCTTATGAGCTGGGTGCGAAGCCAAAGTCCAGTTTGACGACCTCCGAACAGAAGGCCTAGCAGAAACGAGCTAACTCGGCGACGATGCGGTCACTCCCGTCCCGGGAACTCTTGTTCCACGCCAGGAAAGCTGTTCACGTCGGAGGAGCCATGAAGCGAGCCGTTGTCTACATTCGCCAGAGCCGGCACCGAGATCTTGAGCGGACAGTAAGCCCGCAGGTCCAGCGAGACGCTTGCCTGGCAATGCCGGCGGTCCAGGCGTGTGCGGATGTTGAAGTGTTTGCAGACCTTGACGTCAGCGGCAAGTCCACCCGTGGCCGTCAAGGATTCCTGGCCGTCGTCGAGCGCGTCAGGAGTCACCGAGTCGACGTAGTAGCCATCTATGACCAGTCGCGCGCCTTCCGATCAACGACTGACGCACTTGAGTTCTACGTGCTGATCGAGCAACATCCGGAGGTCGATGTCCACTTCGTCCACGGTCATTTCGACCGCTCGCCAGCGGGGGAGTTCACGTACACGACTCTGGCGGCCGCGCATGCCATGGAGCGGCGGATGGTTGCCGAGAAGATGCGGGATGCGGTTCGATTTCGTCAGAACCTAGGCGAGATGGTTGGCGCCGTGCCAGCCGGCTACCAGCGAATGTCGGACGGCTCGGTGGCGATCGATGAGCCAACTGCGGCCGTCATTCGTCGAATCTTTGCGGACTATGCGACCGGGCGGTATAGCGTGGCGAAACTCGCGCATCGCCTCAACGTGGAGGGGCACCGCCTCCCCAGAGGAAAGACGGCCTGGCGCGGCGATACGGTTGCTCAGCTCCTCGCGAATGTGGCATATGTCGGCCGCACGTACACCCAAAGTCGTAGATATCGCCGGGGAGCGCTCGTTGCGGCCTGCTGGCCAGCTCTCATTAATGTTGCCGTCTTCGACACGGTTCAACTGCAGCTACAGGCTCGAGCCCGCTCTAGGCGGCAGCCCAAGCACACGGCCTCGAAGACCAGGACATACATCTTCGCCGGACGCTTGCGGTGCAGCTGTGGCAGGAAGATGCGAGGCCAGGGCGAAGCGACAGCTCTCTACTACCGATGTCCAGGGATGGACGGCGCCATCCAATGCCGCCATCTCGTGAGCGAGAGGGTACTTGTTGCCTGGGTCGATGGTTTCCTCGAAAGCCAGTGTCGACCCGGACCAATCGGCCAAGTAAGGTCACCCGCGCTTAGTCGCATCGAGGAGGCGATGGTTCGAGTCGGCCGGCGTTATCAGTGGGGTCATATCTCCGAACTTGTCTACAGGAGGCAATGGGACAGATTGGTTCGCGCCCGAGATCGGCTCTCGGGGCCCGCAAGCGGCGATCGAACCGATCAGACACGGTTGCGCTGGTCCACCGCAGACACCGCTGGACGAGTGGAAATGGTCAGGTCATTGTTCGAGGAGCTCGTACTCAAGGCCGGTGGAGTCGCGTCCTATCGGTTGGTCGAACGATTCTCAGTTTGACAACCTCCGCGCGGATCTGCCGCTATTGGTTCCTTCGCCTGCAGGCGTGCCTCGCCGGGCGAAGTAGCCTGGAAGCGATAGGTTCCAGGTGGTAATATCGGTTACCAATGCAACTCCAAGATCCCTTCGACGAGGTTTTCGCAACCGCTAGCCATGTCAGGATCCTGCGGGCACTATTCGGTATGCCCGCCGGTATGGGCCGAAGCGGTCGGGATCTGGCTCGCCGGGCTGGAATCTCCCATCCCCGCGCCAGCCAGGTTCTGAGCGACCTGTCGGAACAGGGCCTCGTCAAGGTGGAACGCCTACCCCGGACAGATCTGTACCAGCTCAATCGCCAGCACGTGCTCGCTGGCCCGGTTGGAGAGCTGTTCGAGCTAGAGCCCAAGCTGAAGTTCGAGCTGCTCTCGCTCGTCGCGCGCGAACTGAAATCGAGACGGCTCCCGGTGAAGCAGGCTCGACTTTTTGGCAGCGCCGCGCGAGGCTCGATGACTTCCGAGAGTGACGTTGATCTGGCCCTGGTCACGTCGCCGGATACCGTCGAGATGGTCCAGGTAGCTGGCGAGGAGATCGCCGAGGCCGTGCGCGAACGGTTCGGGACGCGAATCAATCTCCTTGTAGGTTCGCCGTCGCTTGAAACGCTGATCCGAAGCCGTCAGCCCAAGCGAGCCGTCTGGCAGACGATCGAGCGCGAGGGTATCGACGTGCTGGCCTCACCAGCAGCGGTGAGCTAATGGCAAGAGGGAAGACCGTTAAAACCCGACGCGCAGAAGCTGGCCTCTATCTCGACAAGGCCGGGCAGTTCCTCGACCAAGCTAGGTCTGGACTCGAAGCTGGTCGCAACGATGCAAGCCTTCTCGACGCGATCCACGCCGCGATCACCGCCGCCGATGCGGCGACGGTTGCGCTGGCAGGGGTCAGGTCGACCGATCCGGACCATCAACGCGCCGCGGATCTGTTGGAGGAAGTCGCCGGCAGCGGCTCTGAGATCCGCGACCGTGCGCGTCAGTTGAGAGCTCTGCTCGCGCGAAAGAATGCTGTCGAGTACGAGTCGCGGAAGGCCACCGTCAAGGATGCGCGCGACGGTGTCGAGAGGGCGGGCCGAGTCGTCGAATGGGCCCGTCAAGTCGTGGCCAAGGCCCGCGTCTAGGGCGCTGTTTACTGCTGCCATAGTTCTCGCCGCTGCGATGCGTTGAGCCGTTGGACACCGCTCGCGAGGCGCTCTTGCGAGCCGGGTGGCTCGGTTATGCCAGGTGCGGGCGGCCTGTTTGCGTGTAGTACTTCACGCCTTGAGCGTTCCGTCGGCTGGGACTTGAAGCCAGCCGCAAGGAACCGCCACATGCTTCATCTGCAAACTAACTATCACCATATGTGTCAGCGACTTCAGGGTTTCGAACTTCTGCAGACATGGTCTAGGTCAGTCGCGCGGATGGCCGTCGACGCTCAGTCGAACTAGGAGTAGTTTTCCCCGCAACAGAGATGTCGCGGGGTCCCGACGGTCACGGCCGATCCGATTCAGAAGATCCGTGGTCTGAGCTTGACCATGATCTGGCGTTTGCTTTTTCAAGCATCTCGTTCGCGCTTGATCGGGTGGGAATAGAGGCGACCGACAGCGACGATGCCCAGCTGTCCGCGTTCGGAAGTCGAGTGCGAGGCCTTGCGGAAGAGCTGTTGACGCTCGTACAGCACCTAGAAGGTACGCCTAGACAGGAGTGGCTCACTGGTCAGGTCGATTTCATTGTGGGTCTGCATCAAGAAGCGGCGAATGGTGTGCCGATATCCCTATCCACCGCGGAGGCTAAAGATGCTGTCGACACTGTTCTTAAGGCATACACAGAGCTAGTTCTACTGATAAGACGCCGGCCGGCACTCGAGCAATTGTTCGAAGCGCATCCACGCCTTGTGGCTCTCACGGAAACACACAAGACCGAATCGGCTGGAACATCATCCGAGGTTACGCATGACCAATCCGCCAGTCATGCCTCGGCTGTCGGCGATCAATCTTCTGTCTTCTGTACAAACTGCGGTCGGCAGGTAGGTGCCGGCGACAAGTTTTGTCGGGATTGCGGCGCCCCGATTCTCGAGAATCCCTTAACCGTGCAGAACGAGAAGATGGCCACGCCTATCCAGCCGGGCGGCCGCAGCACGAGATTGTCGCTGAGGGATCGAGCGCTTGAAGAGTATCGCCGCCAAAACGCCGACTCAACACCGACATTAATTCGTGAACGAGGGCTTGCGGAGTATCGCATCAGAATTGCCGCGGCAGAGTCCAGCGCTCAGGTCGTGCCCCCTCGAATCAACTCGACGAGGCGTCGGTCAATCTTGTTGGCCGCCATCGCAGTGGGCGTCATCGCAGCGGCTCTACTCGGGACAACAGGGTGGCTTCAAAGTTCATATCCGGGCGGCGTGGTGCAGTGGACGAAGGACCTAAGTGGCCCCTCGGCCCTGTCCGAACTGGACTTACAGGCAAGCGTCCGTCGTGCAATGGTCACCACGCTTGCGCCGCACTGGCACAGCAATCTCATCAGCCAGGGGTCGGCGTTCTTCTTCGAGGATTCGACAGAGGTCGTCACCGCCGATCATGTCTTGCCGAACCCGCTCGTACAACTTGTTGTTGTCGATGGGTTTGGTGATCAACACCCCGCAGAAGTGTTAGGCAGAGACTCTACTGACGATGCAGCGGTCCTTCGGGTCCAGGGAGTGGCGCCGCTACCTCTCCAGCCGACGGTCCATCCTCTCTATCCGATGTCCAAGGTCTATATGGGCGGCAATCCTGGTGCGTCTGCGCCGGGGACTGTTGTATCAGGCGTTGTCGTCAGCACCGATTACAGCACAACGGTTGAGGGAGAGCCAGTGAGGCACACCATCCTGGTATCCGGCGGTCCAATCGGACCGGGGATGAGCGGAGGGCCTGTAGTTGACATGTGGGGCCGCGTCGTCGGGTTGATCAAGGCCGCGACGGCGGACGGTGCTCACATAATCGTTGTTCCACTTTCGTCCTTCGGCGCAATGGCGGCATCAGAGGACGCGAACGGCCAACCGATGTACATCGGACCTCCATTAATCGAAAGTGACCTCGCTACTCTGATTCTTGGCCCATCCACTTTCGGGAACCGCGGTGCGCACCAAGACCGAAACGAGATTCATTGGCGCCAGGGTAACCCCAGCACCTGGGGCTACGACGAAGGCGACCTTTGGCTGGGGTGGTTCTCGACAATCGCTGATGCCAAATCGAGGATTAGTCAGGACGTTGCAAGCGAATCCTCGAAGTGGCGAGGCGGCACGACTCAGGCAACCGGCGTTGGCGACGGAGGCTGGCTTCTGGTGTTCCGAGATGCGTATGGTTTCACGCTTCTCGAAGAGATTTGGTCCGAGCGCAATGTCGTCGTCGAATGGTGGATAGAGACTCTCGGATGGGATGAATCAAAGCTCTTCGCTTACGTTATCGGTCAGCAAGAAGCCCAGCTCTGGGGCGCCTGAAAAAGCACCGTCGGCTTCCCTAGTGGATAGAGGAGCGAATCATCAACTGCTTGCGTGCAAGCGCTAGCCGCATAGGATAGGTGCACCTTCCAGGAGCGCAGATGACGTACTGCACGAGATGCGGCGAGCCCGCGATCGGGTATGGGGTCTATTGCGCTTCTTGCGGTGCCCAGATAGTTCATCCCAATTTGGCCGAGGGCTCGGCGGAGCCAGAGAGACCCACCCAGGACGCCCCCGGTCGGGATCTGGCTCGGCCTGACGCGCAGGCTCAGACCGTTTACGTCCCTTGGCGCGCGTGGATGTGGCCGCCAGGACAGCTCCGCCGTTCGGTGATCGCAGGTCTAGGCACATTCGCGTCTTCAGTCGTGCTCTCAGGCGTTTTGGCGACGATCCTTCTGCTCGCAGTCTTGTCAGCTATTAGCGCCATATTCGGTGGCATCGGCGGTCAGAGCGCAGCGACCGCGCCAGATAGCTCGAACCTTGGTGATTTACTCAGGGTCTACGTTCCTTTTTCGGCGTATCTGTTTTTCGCAAGCCATCTTGGTCCCCTCGACGCATCCGGGTTGGGAGGTGCGACCTACTCGGTTGTTGGGATCGGATCCCTGACGATCGCGCTCTCGGCAGTCCTTATCCCGTTCTTCGTGCAAAGACGCGCCGAACGGAAGCTCCCAATATCGACGGCGGGCACTGCATTCCTACGGGGATCGTTCGTAGGTGTTCCGTATTTGCTTGGGGCCGTGGTTCTGTACGTACCCAGCGTCGTGTCTATCGGGCCGTCGGCGCTGGGCCTTTCGCTACGTCCATCCCCATTCGGCATCGTCCTGGCCGGGCTCCTTGCCGGTCTTGGAGGCGGGCTCGGTGGCGCGTCCGTCCGAGTGTTGAAGGGAGGCATGGCCTCTTCGGCAGTCAGGGGCGCGGCTCGGGCCACTGCAGGGATTGCGCTTGGGGTAGTCGTGACCACAGTCATCGCAGCTACCTGGTTCGCAATCACCCTAGCTACCCAGTCATCGTCGCAGTCCGTGTCGAGCTCAACCGTTCAAACGCCCTCAGCTGCATTGCAGCATCTGGGCTGGGCAATCGCTGCCTTGGTGCCTTACTACCTCTTCAACGCGATCGCGCTTATCTGGTCCGCAACTCTGGACGGCGCGCTCTTCAGCGCTTCGTCTCTTCATCCCTTGCTGTACGCGGGCCCGGCGATTGGAGCTGCCCTCGGTGCCTTACAACTCCGCTTACGAGCTGATCGAGTCGAGCAAGTTTCGTACGCAACGTGTTTTGCACTCGGGACGGCCGCGATTGGTTTAGCGACGACACCAGAGATCGTCAACGGTGCGTCTCTGCTTCCGAACGCATGGTTAGGAATTGCCGTTGCGGCGCTCATGGGCGCAGCAGCAGCGCTTGCGGCGCCACATGTTCTGACATTCGCGCCGGTACGAGCGTTTGCAAGCGGAGGGCTGGCGTGGGCTCTGAAGCCGTTGCTTGGCCTCTGGCCGCGTGATCTTGACGATCATTCACCTCAGTCGCCCGTTGCGCGGATCAAGCCACGGCCGAAAGCGACGCATCCGGTCCGACTGCATGTCGGTGCCATGTATGCGGCGATTGCCATCGGACTCCTGATTCTGCTGTCGGGCGGCCTGCTAGCCAACTCACAGCTCACAAACCGATTCAGCCCCGAGGCAGCTGCCCTTGCCTACCTGAGCGCGCAGACCGAGGGCGATGTGAACGGAATGTGGGCGCTTATGACCTTTAACACCAAGGCTTTGTCCGCGCCATCACCGTTTCTCACGAGAGGCGCCCTCAAAGCAATGCTTGCGGTGGCGGGGAACAGGGACCTCAGTGCGTTCAACCTTGCGCACTCGACCCGTGAAGATGACTCCGACTACTCGGTAACAATCAACTTCAAAAGGGCTGGCGAGCCTGCGACGGCGGATCTGCATCTTCAACGGGACTCGACGCATGCGAACTGGCTGATCTATCCGTATTGGCGCGTCGTGGTCGTCCCTTCCGTGGTCAACATCACCACGTATCAACCCGCCGGTCAGCTAACCCTCGATGGCATCGATACCGGACTATCCTCCACAACCGGCTCGATTGTGGTGATTCCGGGCCTGCACCGGCTCGACTTGGCGCCGACGGACATCTTTGCGGGCGACAGCAGATTGATCGATGCTTCGGGAGACGTCGACGTAGCGTTCGATGCTCATCCTTCAGCCACCACATCTGCGGCGCTTGCTAAAGCGATCGGGAGCTACATTGCTCAGTGCGCCCAGGCGCGAAGCTTGAATCCCTCTGGATGTCCGAACTCTGCCTCGCCGATCGCCGGCTATCGTCAATCGAGGATTCACTGGACGCCAGTCGGAGATCCGCTTGTCGGCAATACTGTCAATTCTGGCGCCGCGATGGACAGTGTCGTTGGTTCCGGTGCCTGGCAAATGCACATATCGTTCGACTATTGGTCGGACTCGGGGTCCGCACGTGTCAGGCGGTGGGATCAGGACATTACTGGCACGTTCAGCGTCACCCTACTGTGGAATGGCAGCGAGTTCGTAGTCACGACTCAAACCGGCGCTACGCTGTCGGCAACCAATGGCGCGAGTTCCGTGCCGGCGCCTTCGATCACCGCCGTGTTCTCTAGCGTGCAGGTATTCGGCGGCTCATCATGGAACGTCAGCGGTCAATACTTCACCCCTCGCCAGACTGTCGAGGCGTTTCTGCATCAGTCTCCATATCCTGGGTCTGCAGCCGCTTTGGGACTGGTCGTGAGCCCAGATGGGACCTTTTCAGGTTATTTCCCTTTGGCGTCGCATCCCGGCGCGGCAACGATCGAGGCCTGCGATAGCGCCGGCTTGTGCGCGACAGTCCCTATTACTGCGCCGTAAACCTGGACAATGAAACGCTGATGCCAGAAATGATCGCGTTTGTCTTGCCGGAGTTTTCGTGTAGTACTCCATGTAGTACTCCACGGAAAGAGTGGCCCAAACCTAGACGATGAGCCACGTCTCGTTCGAATTTCCAAGTTCAATCACCTTAAACGTCGCCTCGCTGGGCGGAGCACCGCGGAATTCGGGACCGTGAGGCCCCGGGTTCAAATCCCGGGCCCCCGACCAGTTTTGGAATTCAGCAGCGTCAATCAGACCTTTACGGTCCGCACCCGAGGACACAACCGTGTCACAGATGGGTCATGGATTTTGGGGAAATTCGGGCCGCTATGTGCCTCACGGCCTCGGTTTGAACTTGCGGGCCGCCACTGGGCAGCCGATACACCAGCAGTCGCACGGGTACAGGACCGTGCGTCTCATCTCTTCGAAATCCAAGGATTGCGCGGCTATTGGGAACGCCCGGCTCTGGACCGTGAGGCCCCGGGGTCCGTAATCCCGGGCCCCGACCAAAGCCCTGATCTCGAACCCCAGCCACGAATGACGCGGCCAGGACCGTGAGCCGCGACGCACTGCAGGGATGGATTCCTGCGTTGGGCCTACCATAGGCGGCGATCATGAGCGGCGCCTTCGCTTGGGTGGCGAGTTCGGGCGTCGTCCAGGGCGTGATCATTGGCGCCACCTTGGCGTTCGTGACGACCAACGTGATCTTGGATCTCGTGGCGAAGTCAGAGACGAAGACCGTCAACGGTTGGAGCTCGATCCGAAGGGCTGGTCAGCCGGGCAACGGTCTGCTGCTGCGAGCCGCGATGGAGAAGGCTCTACCGGTCGTTAACGTGTTTGAAGAAGCCGCCTACTGGACGGCCTCTGTTGACGCCGCGGGCAACAGGCTAAGTGGCGAGCGTGTCTATCGTCTCCACTTTCCGCCCGAGCAGCTGCCCCCGAACGACGCCTTCTGGTCGCTTACCGCGACGGACACTGTGGGCTACATGGTGAGCAATGAGACCGGCCGGTCCAGCGTGGACGACCATTCTGGTCTCGTGACGAATCCAGATGGCTCGGTCGACATCCTTCTCCAAGCCCAAGCGCCGAGCGGACCGGCTCAGAACTGGTTGCCGACGCCGACCGGCCGATTCAAGCTGATGCTCCGCGCGTATCTACCCAGCTCGGCCATCGTGGACGGCGGATATGAAGTGCCGCCGGTAGTCGAGGTTTCGTGACATGAATCGGGTCATTCTCAAGTACGCCTATCCCATTACGGCCGTGATCCTGCTGGTCTTCGCCTGGGTCGTCTACCGACGGCTCGTCGGCGGTGTGAATGCGATCATCCCGCTCGCCGTGGCGGCGCTCATCGTGTGGGTGGTGGGCTCCCTTGCGTTCATCTACTTCTGGCCGTGGATCACCATCAGCGGGTTCAAGCGAGCGATCCTGAGAAGCGGATTCGGCGGCGGCCCGATCCCGGTCAACACGCTCTACGCCGTGCCGGACCGCTCGTCACAGTCAGCCTCGACCAGTAGCGTGATGGGGACCGGCACTGATGATCTGCTCTACATCGGTGGCTGGCTCGACGTGAACGCCGGACCGCGAGTGCTGCATGTGCCCGACACGGACGGACGCTACTACAGCGTCCAGTTCACCGATCCGATCAGCGGCGCAAACTTCGCTTATGTCGGCAAACGGACCACTGGCACCGCCGCCGGCAACTTCGTCCTCTGCGAACCCGGCTGGAAGGGCGATGTGCCAACTGGCATGAGCCGGATCGACGTGCCGCATCGGTCCGCCCTCCTCATCGGTCGGGTGTTTGCAGCCGACGAACGTGACCGACTCGCTGCGTATGCGCTCGCGAAGCAGATCCAGATCTCTCCGCTCAATGCTGCGCCTTCAAAGCGCGACCGCATCGTCTCTTCCCATTGAGCGCCTGCTGACGGTCACCGATGCAGATAGTTGAATAACGGCAGTCAGACAACCGCGGCCTAGCCTGGCGGGTGAGGAGGGGTCAGATGGATATCCCGATTGGCGCTTTGGTTGCGGTGTTTGTTTCAGTCTGTGTAGCTCTGTACGTTGTGCTGATCGTCCGCCGTAGAAAGTGATACCCGACCGAAGCGCCGCAGCGGCGCCGCGCCAACTTTTGACGGGGAGCGCAGTGCTTGAGCGATCGCTCCACAGGTCCCCGGTTCGTCAAACCGTGTCACAGAAATGTCACGCATTCGCGGAACCAGAAGGACATAGAAGGACACAGGAGGACATGAAGGCGGACGAAATCGAGTACAGGAGGACACTGGAGGAAACGGCGGGACACGGGAGGACACGAGATACGCAGGGTTCGGGACCGTGAGGCCCCGGGTTCAAATCCCGGGCCCCCGACCATGTCATGTCTCAGGACATCGTGGAAGGTTTTTGGCCGTCTGTGCTCGCTGACAGCTCCATGTCTGAGATCAGACGGTGACGTCCCGCAGCGGGCGGGCTTGAACTCAACGCGAGCTCAACGAACCCTTATGAACAGGGAAAGCAGCTTCGAGCCAACGTCACGAGTTCAGATTGGAAATGGCCGCCGAAGGCTTCCGGTATGTCCTGAGCTCACACACCGGGCCCCCGACCAGCACTCTCAACTCGGATTCCATAAGTTGCGTCCGAGTTTGGCTCGAATTCGGCAGACGTCACGGTTTTGTGCCTGTCAGCTACACCTCGCCGTGAAGATGAACTGCGTGCACGCAAAGAAGAACTGTCCTCGCTTGCCTAGCTCGCCCTGCTCGGCCCACCACGCCTGCGCCTCCTCGGCAGTGATGCCGTCCTTGCCAGCCACGTAGCGTTCGATGGCTGGCCCCACGGCCACGCCGTATGACTCGTTCGTGAAATCGGCGGCATAGAAAAGATGCGCGGCGACCTGCACATCGCCAAAACCGGCTGCGCGTAGCCTCGCGCCGAGTGTCTGCGGCAACGATGGGTGGCTGAGATGGCCATTCCAAACCCTGAGAACGCGGGCCATCCGCTCAGCGTGCTCCGAGTACCAGGAGATGCTCGACCAATCGACGTCCCAGATCACTACGCGTCCATCGGAACGCAAGACCCTGCGCAGCTCAGCGAGCGCGGTGTCGACGTCATTGACGAACTCGAGCACCTGCACGCTGATCGCCGCGTCAAACGACGTGGAGTCCAGCGGGAGTGACGTGGCCGCCGCCTCATGCCAGGAGACGTTGGTTAGAGCCTCGCATCGCCGCTTCGCGAGCGCGAGCATCTCGGCGCTGATGTCAATCCCGACCACGGACCCCTGGCGTCCCACGCGGTCCGCCAACTCTGCAACATAGAAGCCAGGCCCGCAACCAATGTCGAGGATGTGCTCTCCGGGCTGGGCCGCGAGCGCTTGGTGAACCAGGTCGCGCCGGCGGCGAAAGTCGTGGCGTGAATAGTTGGACTCGAGTTGCTTCGAGAGCTTCTCGTCGAACACCATCTGCGTCATCGGCACAGCCTCCGTCAAATCCCGAATATGCAGAGGACAGACTCTCCCGGCAGGGCTCGTTTCACAGCGACTTTGGTCTCACACCGCGTGCCGGCCGTAGGTTTGGGCATCGAGGCGGGTGGGATCCAGGATTTCGATCCGGCCACGCTCCGTGCGCACCAGACCCTCGCTTCTCATGTCCCGCAGGATCCGCACCGCCATCTCGCGCACCGTTCCGACGGACGTGGCGATCTCCTCCTGAGTGGCCCGCGCCACCAGTCGCCGGCCTGCTTGCTGCTCGGCAGCGATGTCCAGGAGGTGACGTGCAATGCGTTGGCGGATCGAGGCGAAGGAGTTCGCCTCGAGCTCCGTGATGTACTCAGCAACCCGGGCGCTGGTCTCCGACAGCAACGCACGCGTTACGTCGATTTCGCGCTCAGCGACCCGGAGCACCGTTGCTGGATGGAGCTGCAGCAGGCGCGAGTCGACGAGTGCCGCGAGGTTGCCGTGGGCGCGGGGGCGGACGGGGTTGAACAGCGTCGCCACTCCCATCAGCGCTCCTGGCCGGCAGTAACGGATGGTCATGGTGCGGCCGTTGGGGTCGCTGACGTAACCCCGCAAGAGTCCGCCCACCACCAATTCCACGAACGGAGGGTCGTCCTCTGCGCGGATCGGAGTCCCCGCCTCCACATTGCGGACAGCGGCGCCCACCAGTAGACGCTGCAAGCCGGCCGCCGAAATTGCCGACAGCGAGGACGCGGCAAGTGCGGCACGCACATCGTGGTCCAACTCCATGGACGGATTCTCGTGCGAACTGATGCCGCCGCATTGCCGCGGGAGCGGGGCCACGGCCGTCATCTGCCGGTTGTCCGGCCCATCCGGTCGGCCTCTACGTTCAGATGGTCCTGCAGCAACGGATGTAGTGATCCGGCTGAAAATCGATCTCGACCTAGACGAACGGGGCAGCCAAAGCCGGGGAATCAAACTGAACGCCGCAGAAATCGACACCTCTGGACGGGAAGTCGTCTGATTCGGGACCGTGAGGCCCCGGGTTCAAATCCCGGGCCCCCGACCAGTTCTGGTCCTCCTAGCGTCCGCGCGGCGCGGGGCGCACGCTGGGATTCGTTGTAGGCTTTCCGTGTTCTCTGCCCGCGGAATGGAGGTGTGGCCTTGAGTTGGACAATCGAGGGGACCTACTTCGAGAACTGCAACTGCGACTTCGCATGCCCCTGTGCGGTAACGAGCTTCGCCTCACCGGGAACGGAGGACCGCTGCACGGTCATCCTCAACTATCACGTTCAGAAGGGCCAGATCGATGGGGTGGATGTCAGCGGGCACAGCGTCTCCGTACTGGCCGACGCACCCGCCAAGATGCTCGACGGCAACTGGCGCGTCGGTCTGATCATCGACGACAAGGCGTCGAAGGAGCAGGCGGACAAGTTGGCCGGCGTGTTCTCAGGTCAGATGGGCGGCCCGATGGCGAGCCTCGCGCCGTTGATCGCAGAAGTCCTCGGTATCGAGCAGCACCCGATCGAATACCACGACAGCGGACACATGCACGGCGTAAAGATCGGCCGCGACATCTCGGTTGAGGTCGAGGACTACACGCCCGAGGGCCTCCCGGAGCCGACCAAGCTCGTGGGTGTCTTCCATCCCTCGAACACCACGCTGACCATCGCCCGGCCGACCGAGTCCGGGATCAAGGCTTTTGGAATGGAGTTCCACAACAGCGGGAAGAGCGCGTTCTCGGCGCCCTTCCGCTGGTCTGCCTGACCGTCAGAGTGCAGCAAGTCGTCTCGCTGCCCAAGCCGCTCGCCACGGCGATCGTCGCGGTGCTTCTCGCCTGCGCCGCGGCGGCATGGCTGTTCACGATCTCCCAGTCCACCTCCATGGCCATGGGCGGCTTGGCGATGATGACCGCTGGGCTCTTCATCATCACGTGGCTCGTAATGATGGTCGCGATGATGTTTCCGTCAGTCGCACCGATGACGCTTGCGTTCGCCTCGGTGACGCGCTCGCGGGGGGAGGGCATCTTCCCGACCGCTGCGTTTGTGGCCGGGTATCTGCTGGTCTGGACGGCGGCAGGATTGGTGCCGCTTGGCCTGCTTCAAGGGCTGAATCAACTCTGGATGACGCCGCCTTCGTGGCTGCCCCGCGTGGGGGGAGCCGTCATCATCGTGGCTGGGATCTATCAGTTCACGCCCTTAAAGGACGCGTGTCTGCGTGCCTGCCGGTCGCCATTGGGTTTCATCCTCAGTCACAACTTCGGCGGCGGCCCGTTCTCGGCGGTGCGGGCGGGCGCATCGCACGGCATGTACTGCCTCGGCTGCTGCTGGGCGCTGATGGCAGTCCTCGCCGTTCTAGGCCTGATGAACATTGCGTGGATGGCGGTGTTCGCCGCGGTCTTCTTCATCGAGAAGAATGTGCGTCGCGGTGAGCTGCTGCCCAGGGTGGTCGGCGCGGCATGCGTCGTCGGCGGCTTGGTGGTCGCGGTGTGGCCTGCCGTCCTGGCTGGCCAGCAACCGATGTGACCTGGCGAGTCACGGGAACGTATTTCGAGTCATGCAACTGCGACGCGATCTGTCCCTGCCGGCGCACTGCTGGAGCGGAAGGGGGCAATTCGACGCACGGCGTGTGCGACTTCGCCTTGTCCTGGATGATCGAGAAGGGGGACTATGAGGGGACACGGCTTGACGGCCTAGCGACTGTGATGGTCGGTTCCTACGTCGACGAGCCGACATGGATGCCGTGGCAGGTGGCGCTCCTAGTGGACGAGCGAGGTTCAACTGAGGCTCAGGAGGCGCTGGCTACCATCTTTCTCGGCAAAGCGGGTGGCACGCCGATGGCGAACTTCACGAGCGCGATCGGAGAAGTCCGCGCGATCCGCTCAGCCGCAATCCGCCTCGACCACACTCGCGGCCGCGAGCGGATCGACGTCGGATCTTCGGTCGCGGTCGAAGCCGGTGATTCGGCCTCGGATGACGGCGAAGTCTCTTGCGGGATTCCCGGCCACGACCAGCCGGGCACCGAGGTGCATGCAAGCCTGCTTGCAGTCGACGAGTCAGGTCTTAAGTTTCGTTACTCGGGGGTTTGCGGCTTCACCACGAAGTTTGACTACCGGTCCGATTAGTTAGCGGGCTCTTGGGGAGAAGGCACCTCTTAGCCCAGAGTCTCGTGTAGTACCTCATGTAGCAAACCGGCTGACAATTTCGTGGCGAACCGGACGGTTGGAGCGCGCATTTCGGAAGAATCGACTTGAAAACGACAAGATCGATACGGCTGGATGGAGCAGCGGCTAATTCGGGACCGTGAGGCCCCGGGTTCAAATCCCGGGCCCCCGACCAGATTTTGTACTCAGCGCCGGCGAGTTCGCCCAATCTGTGGATCCGCAGGATTAGGCCGTGTCACTGATCGCGCCTGCGCGGGAGTCGGTCTGGACTTAGCGACCTGGAAACGGATCATCGCCTGGTCAGGCCAGAGGCGGGCTACGCTGCGCGCCACAAGTGCGGCCGCGTCCCCGTCTGGAATCTGACGCGGTACAAAGCGCGGCCCGGGCACGCCCCTTCGATGAATGCGATCGACGGCATACGCGCTCCACTCGTGGTCATTCACGTCCCACGCGACGAGGTACCACCGTGATCCCCACGTCATGAGCTGGTGCGGCTCCGTCACGCGCATACTCGTGGCCCCGGCGATGCCGGAGTACTCAAACCCGAGACGGAGATGGTCGCGGCACGCGGCGCCAATCGAGGTCAGGACTTCGGCGTCGACGGTGGGGGCCTTGTTTGGAGTCTGGACTTGCGTGAGCTGCAGTGCCCGCACGCGGCTTCTCAGCCTCGGCGGCATCACCTGTTCGAGCTTCATCAATGCCCCAAGCGCTATCTCTCCGAGCCCGGTGACGCCGCTGGCGGTCGCCGTTCGGAGAGTGATCGCGATGGCAACCGCCTCGTCATCATCGAGCTGCAGCGGCGGCATTTGGGCGCCGACGCCGAGCTGATATCCGCCTGCGATCCCCTTGAGGCCGGACACCGGATAGTCCAGCTCGCGCAGCTTCTCCATGTCGCGCCGCACTGTTCGGGTCGTGACCCCGAGCCTGTCGGCGAGCTCCACGCCCGACCACGTTCGGCGGATCTGCAGCAGGGTGAGCACGCGCAGCAAGCGGGCAGAGGTTCCCTTCATCTTTTCAGGCGTATCGACTATAGGACTAAACATGTCCGCTATCTGCGGTAGTGTGGACGGCGCTCGTCGGCAAGTGGATTGAAGGAGGATCGATGAACAAATTCATGTTCTTGCACTACGGCTTCGAGACGCCGACCCCCGAAATCGAGGAAGCCTGGGGCCAGTGGTTTGCTTCCATTGCCGACCGGATGGTGGACAGCGGCAGCCCGTTCAAAGGCGGCCGCGAAGTTTCCGGTAGTGGAACCAAGGAGCTGCCGCTGGGGATGGAGTCCCTGACCGGCTACACGATCATCAGCGCCGGCAGCTTCGATGAAGCGGAGAAGATCGCGAAAGGCTGTCCCATGATCAAGTATGTGCGCGTCTACGAGATGGCGAACTAGGGTGATGCGCGAGGAGCGACGCTCGCGTCGTTCGTGTAGAACTTCGTGTAGTAACCCAGCCGAAGGCCGGCGCACATCTGGATGAATGGACTTCTTCGGTCAGTGGATTCGAGTTGGAAAGCCTTAAACGACGCGCCGCTGGACAGCTGACGGGCTAATTCGGGACCGTGAGGCCCCGGGTTCAAATCCCGGGCCCCCGACCATTTCAGCTCAGCTCTTCGGCTTCTGGCCGGCCGCCCGAAAACTTAGGGCAGAGCAGAAGAAGCGACTCTCGCTGTCGGCTTGCCGCAGGTCGTCCAGCCAGTGCGTTGCATCGCGATCTGAGACGGCGCCGGCCTCCGCCGCCTCCGAAGCGGCCTTTGAGAACTCGAAGTTGCGCTCGGCAAGCGCGAGCTGCGTAAGAAGTCCAATCGATGCTTCAAACGTGACGTCGACAAACCCATTCCGGACCAGGAGTCCGCGCAGCCGCCGTCCAATACGAGCCTGACGAAAAGCGTCCAGCCGAGCGCCCCAGATCGTTCGACTCAACCGCGGGTCAGCACCCTCGATCAGGAGGCCTTCCCAGTCGGGCTCGATGAGCGCGATTCGTCCGCCTGGTCTGAGGACTCGCGCCATCTCAGCGACCGCCCGTTCGGGGTCGTCGACATGCTGCAGGGTGCGCTCCGCCCGGCATGCGTCAAACGTTTGCGCATCGAAAGGCAGTTCCTGAGCATCGCCCGGCACAAATGAAACGCCGTCCAGATCTCCGTGCCGACGGATCGCTTCCGAAACCATCGCCTCGGATGAGTCAAGGCCGTTCGCCCGACCGTCGGGGGCGATGAGCGCTGCCATTGCTACGACATCCTCCCCGGTTCCACAACCGACGTCGAGCGCCCACTGTCCGCTTGCCAACCCGAGGTGATCGAGGATCCATTGCTTTCCTTGAGCGATTGCCGGGCTCTTGCGCGCTGCATCCAGGTACTGAATGAAGTGCCCGGCGTCCTCAGTCGCCGAATCGACATCACCGAACCCGGGACCTATTCCGCTGTTACGCACTGCGCGGATAGGGTAGCCGTCTTCTGCGGTGAACTCACTCAGCTGCCATCGAAGGCTCGGCAACGCCTCCCGGCTTCGGTTGCACGGGTCTGGACCGTACGTCACCGGGGGTTCCGAGAATCCAACTGCTCAATCGAGTCGCCGTACAAGCATTACGACGCTGATCGCGAAGCACCATGCGATGAAGAGCACAAAGCCGAAGAGGGCGGGAATCGCTAGCGGACCGCGCTGATCCGCGACGGAGAAGGACCCGGCAACGTAGGCGGCGCCGGCGACAAGGCCGAGATAGCCGAGCCAACGCGGCAGCACGGCCGTCCGACGGATCAATTCCGAAGCCGAGAGCAGAAAGATGCCGAGGAACATCGCTGCGAAGGTGAAGATCGCCTGGCCAACCTGAAAGACCGCCCAGATGGCCCCGTCTCCTGAGGCTTGGGCGATCGAAGTCGCGAGGGCGGCATTGATTGCATTCGTCAGCGTCACCAGCGCGATGCCGACGACGCCAGATGCAAGGGCTATCCTCGAAAGCTGTTGCTTCTCGCCTTCGGCGGCGGCGAGCAGCGATACGAGCTGACCCAGGAACACAATGAAGAGACCACTTGCGGCGAGCTGGAACTGATACCTGACCAGAAGCCCGGTGCTTTCGCCCGTCAGCGTCTTGGCGATCGAGCTCACCGGATCGTTGGGCTCGGCCCCGCCGGCAAACAGACCGACGAGCGCGGCCGCCAGCACGATTGAAAACAGTCCGCCGGCGGCAGGCATCAGGCGCTGAAGCGAGAGTCGGGGTGACTCGGATCGAGGCGTGGAAATGGCCGGTTGCATGGGAGAAACCTCCAGAAGATCTGACCGCGTCAGTGGTCTACACCGCCACGCTATCCGGCGCCGTGTCCCACGCGATAGGGGCGGAGGCCCTCAATAGGTCCTCATTTGACGATGGCAACCCCGATTCGCTTTAACCTTTGGCCCCACGATTCTGATGGAGATGCGCAGTTGAGCACTCGCGTTGCCCCTGTCATTGCTTTGGCTCTGGCGATCGCCTGCCTCGCTGTCGCGTTGGCGTGCTCCGTGGTCCTGCTCCTGGATTTCGCGGCTCGCGGCAAGTCGCCGTCGTTCTTTGAGGTGGCGGCACTCCTGGTAGCCGCTGCGTACGGCTCAATCGGTGGCCTGGTAGCGGTTCGGCGGCCGGCGAATGCACTCGGCTGGCTTCTCCTCACCATCGCCGCGGTGACCGTCCTCACCGAGACTGCGGACCTGATGGCCGTTCGCCGTGCGTTCGGGTGGCAGGTCGAAGGGTGGCTGCAGACGTGGACCTTCTTTCTCGTCTATCCGGTCGGCTTTTCGATCGTTCTTGTTCTCTTTCCGGTAGGTAAGGTACCGTCGCCGCGCTGGGGATGGGTCCCGGCGGCGCTGCTTCTCGCGCAGCTGCCGAGGCTCTTTGTCGCAGCCTTCGCGGCGGGACCGATCACCGGCCACATGTCCGGCGCGGAGATTCTGCCCCTCAATCCCCTGATGCTCCTGTCCGCGGATTTCATGAATTGGGGCACGGGGAGCATCACAGTGGCGCTGTCGTGGGCGCTTCCCGGCCTGGGAGTCGCCGCCGCCGCAATCAGCCTTGTTTCGCGGTGGCGGTCTGCAAAGGCCGATGCGCGCCAGCAGCTCAAGTGGCTCGGCTTGATAGGGGTCCTCTCAGCCTTCGCTTTCGCGCTTCATTTCGCCACGACCGTTGGGTTTGGGACCGGCGTCGTCGACGTCGGTGGTTTCGCGTTGGTGGCTCTCCTGGCGCTCGGTATCCCGATGGCTGTCGCCCTGGCGGCGGTCAAGTACCGCCTTTACGACGTCGACCTCCTGATCAACCGCACGATCGTGTACGGCCTGGTTACCGCGGCGCTGGTGGGCCTGTACGCCGTGATTCTCGGCGCGGTCGATGCACTTCTTCACCAGCGCTTGACGCTTTTTGCATCGCTCGCCTCGACTGCGGTGGTCGCAATCGTCTTCGCACCTCTTCGCGCACAGATCCAGCGGGGCGTCGACACGCTGCTGTTCGGCACTAGGCCCGACCCATACGAAGCGCTGGCCGAAGTCTCGGTCGGAATCGTCGAGGGCGAAGGCGAGAGACGTCTGCTCGATGAGGTGGCGGCCGCGATCGCCCGCAGCATTGGCGTGTCCTACTGCGCGGTCACGGCCCAGGGAGCCGACGGCAAGACTGTCGCCTTGGGAAGCTTTGGCGAGCCGGCGGTCAACGTAGTCACCATGCCCTTGCGATACCGCGGACAGGCTGTTGGCAGGATGTCTCTCGGCCCAGGGCCCGAACGGCCGCGCAGAAATTGGCCACGCCGGCTCATCGTGGACCTCGCCGGTCAGGCTGCGGTGGCCGCCCATTCGGCGATCCAGTCGGCCGAGCTGGAGCGATCGAGATCCCGTGTTGTGGCGGTGCGCGACGAGGAACGCAGGCGGCTGCGTCGGGACCTTCACGACGGTCTCGGACCGGCGCTCGCCGCACAGACTTTGAAAGCGGGGGCGGCGCGGATGGTCCTCGCGTCCGATCCCGATCGGGCCGTCCAGTTGCTCCAGGAGATCGAACGCGACGGCCAGGCGACCATGGCCGAGGTTCGCCGGCTTGTGCACGCGCTCAGGCCGCCGGCGTTAGACGAGCTGGGCCTGGCAGGCGCGCTTCGCCAGGTCGCCTCCTCGCTTAGCGGGCCGCGAATGCGAGTGGTGCTGGACCTACCCGATCAGCTCCCGCCGCTGAACGCAGTGGTCGAGGCGGCGACCCTCAGGATCGCGCAGGAGGCGCTGGCCAACGTGCAGCGCCACGCGAACGCGGCCGAATGCATACTGACCCTCGCGGTAAACGGTGAGCTGCGGCTGACGGTCGAGGACGACGGAGTCGGCCTGGAGCCCGGAAGGCTTGGTGTAGGGGTTGCCTCGATCAAAGAGCGCGCCGCGGAGCTGGGCGGTGTCGCAACAGTTGTTTCGAGATCTTCGTCAGGCACGATCGTCGACGTGCACATCCCGCTTGCGACGGACGCCACACGTGGGTGAGCGCATCCGGGTCCTGATCGCGGACGATCACCCGCTGTTCCGCGAGGGATTGCGTTCGAGCCTTGCCTCGCATCCCGACTGCGAGCTGGTCGGCGAGGCGGAGGACGGCTTGCAGGCCGTCGAGGCGGCTCGGCGCCTTCAGCCAGACGTCGTGCTGATGGACCTTCGCATGCCCCTCTGCGACGGCGTCACGGCGACCAGGCGAATCGTCGAACAAGATCCGGCGGTCCGGGTCCTCGCGCTCACCATGCACGAGGACGATGCGTCAGTGCTGTCGGTAATCCAGGCAGGGGCGCGCGGCTACCTGGTCAAGGGCGACACCGCGGACTCGGTGCTGCGGGCGATCGTTGCCGTCGCGCATGGCGAGGTCCTGCTCGGTGCCGACGTGGCCGATCGGATGAAGACCCTGCTGGATGGTGCCGCCCACTCGGTGGCAACCGCCCAGTTCCCGGAGCTCACGGCCCGAGAACGAGAAACTCTTCGACTGATCGGGCGCGGACTGCGCAACGCCCAGATTGCCGGCCACATGCACGTCACCGAGAAGAGTGTGCGCAACTACGTCACCAGGATCTTTGCCAAATTGGTGGTTTCAAGCCGCGCCGAGGCGGTCATCCGAGCACGTGAAGGCGGGCTGAGCTAACCGCGGACGGGATTCGTCCGTCCGAAGTCTGGTGTGCGATCGCGGCCGCCGTCAGCGATGTTCCCCTCTCGATTGCAGGAACGCAAGAACGGCCTTGATCCGCACAGCGCCGATGTAGGTGGTGTCCTCTGCTCCTGCACTGTCCGCAAGGCCTCCAGCGCGGTGGCGCTTTCGGTCTTTGTTATCGCATCGAGGCCTTGGGGCTGCTCCGGAAGCGGTGCATCATCCAATGTGACCTGCGACCGGGTTACCTCTCGAGTCATCGCCGGTGTTCGGTTGGCTGGTGGCTTGGCAGTCTGCTTGGTGGGATGGAAAACACTGGTTGACGCTGGCATCAATATCCATACCTTTGCTCGCGATGTGCCTGATCTCGGTAATCGGAATCTTCGTGCTGACTCCCGCAGCACCGCTTCACGGCGTCAATACGATCCGTCGAGCTCGTACGACCTCGCTCCAAGCCGATTCCACCTCTTCGAGTCGCCTTATCGCTACGTCGATGGTCAAGTTCCCTCGCGCGACCTGGTCAAGGAACTCTGGAAGCGTGTTGAGTACATCTCGCATCGGAACGCTTCCAAGGCCGCTCCCCGCAAGCTCCAGTCCAGTGCTGCGCAGAGTTCCGGCCGCTAGCGATAGTGTTGGCCCGGCACTCTGGCCAACCTGGATGAACCTGACCCTATGCGTCGAGTCTTCCAGACCAACCTTCACTCGAGCTTCGAGAAAGGCCTCGACCGGCTCACCCCACAGATAGTCAAGAACGATATCGACGCGGTGCTTCACCAACTCGTTGGCGTCTAAGGCGATGGCCAGGTCCGCACCGAGTTCTTTGAGCCTCTCGAGCCGCTGCTTATCACGCCCTGCCGCGATCACGCGGCCAGCGCCCAGCAGCCTGGCCACCTGGACCGCCAACCCACCTGCCACCCCAGTCGCGCCGAGAATGAGAACGGTATCGCCGGCAACGATTCGCGCGCGCAACTTTAGCGCGCCCCAGCTCGAAAGACCCGGGTTCATGATGGCGGCGACTTTGACTCCATCAAGACTGTCGGGTAGACGCAGGCAAGCGACGCGAGGCACAACTGTGCGCTCTGAAAATGTCCCAAAAGGCGGCCGAGGTCCGCCGAAAAAGACGTTGGTTCCATCGTCTAGGCGCCCCGTGCCATCAATGCCAGGAACGAATGGCAGCGCGCCGTGGCTGGCATAGTGTTCGCGGGCAGCGAGTGCCTTGACCACAGGATGCAGTGCAGCCGCCGTAACGTGGACCAGGACCTCGTCGTCGGCCGGAATTGGGTCCTGAAACTCCTCATAAATCGGGGGTTTGTCAAACGCGTGAAGTACCGCGGCGTTCATCTAAGCTGGCCCTCTAGCGTCTATAGGCACTGAATCAGAGTCGCAGGCACGCTGTGGCCGCGAGCCAGAAGAGGGCCTCGCGACCGCCGTGATGCCGCCAGTCACGGCGCTCCCATGCCTCGCCGGCCAACGAATCGCCGGCATAGAGCAGGTAGGCGAGCGGCACCTTGCGGAACTGCGCTACGGAAAGGAGCGCAGAGGCCTCCATCTCGACAACGACACAACCTTGATCTCGACGCCTGGCGGTGCGGGTTCGAGTCTCGCGGTAGACGGCGTCCGTGGTCCAGGTCTTGCCCGTGACAAAGGGCACGTCGCGTTCAGCCAGCAGGCTCGTCACTGTGTGCACGGCTGCTCGATCCGCCTCGACCTCGCGTGACGGCGGCAGGTAGTGGTACGAGGTTCCCTCGTCGCGGACGGCTGCGGTGGGAACCACGACGTGGCCCAGGACGAGCTCAGGCAATAGGGCGCCTGCGCCACCACAAACTGCGAAGCGCCGGCATCCGCGCGCGATCGCCTGCTCGAGGAACGCAGCCGCCAATGGCGCGCCGACGCCGGGCTGGAAGAAGGCCAGCCGCTTGCCTTCATGCTCCAGTTCGTATACGACGTGAGTACCGTGCTCGGCCCGCAGCTTGAAACACTCGCGAGCATCGGCCGAGAGCTTCGTGACCACCTCGTTGAAGAAGCAAACGACAGCGCACTCGGGAACATCGCGGCGCGCAACCATAGTGGGGTCGATGATCCCAACGGGGTCGGGGTCGTACTCAAGGATCGGATAGTCGGCCAATCGTGCCCTTGGCACAGGTTAACTTCGCGCTCGATCGCGCGGGCACTGGGTTCTTGTAAGCCGTTGACGACCAACCGTGTCACAGAAATGTCACGCATTCGCGGAACCAGGACGAAACGGGAGGAAACGACCGGGAGCGAATCGAGTACAAGAGGACACTGAAGGAACCAGCCGGATACGGGAGGACACGACGTACGCAGGGTTCGGGACGTGAGGCCCTGGGGTCAAATCCGGTACCCCGACCAGTTTTTGAATTCAGAATTCGGTTCCAACGGCCCGCGGAGACCCGGATTTTTGGCTCACGGGTCACACACGTGTCACAGATTCGCTAGAACCTCGCCGGCAGACGGGGTCCGAGGCTTGCCACTCCGTCTAGTTCTCGGCGGTTAGGGCTGCGACTAGTGTCCGAGCTGTATTGAGCAGTGATCCGAATCGTGCCGCCACGTTTGAACGCATCCCGGACTGCTGAGCCAGTCGCCTTCCACGATGACAAGGAGCCTCCAGTGACCAGGCACAGTCCGGAGCGCCGAGCGGATTGCTAGTGAGCCCAAGGCTTGCCTGACCACTCCTGAGACCACGGTCTCAAAGGCCTCTCAGGCACCAGCTGACTGCCAAATACGGGAAAACACCTGATTCCTTACCGGCGCGCATGCCCTAGGTTGCCCCGGGGATCGCCGGCCGTTGGGGTCACGGCCGGCCAAGTTTCAGGAGGCGGGTATGTCGCGGCATCTCTGGCGGTCGATGGTCGGGGTGCTGGGGACCGCGCTGGCGGTTGCGGCGCCGGCGCCGTTGTTCGCGTCCACGCCAGGGTCCGGAATCTGGGCACAGTCCACCAACGGGCGCCGTGCGCTCGTCGCCGACCGTCCATCACGGCGTGGTTTACGTGAGATCTGACGACGGGCTTGTCTACGCCATCAACGCAGCCACGGGCAGCACGTTGTGGGCGTTGATCACTGGCGCTTCGGTGGAGTCTTCGCCGCTGGTCGACCATGGCGTTCTGTACGTGGGCTCGGAGAACGGCAAGGTCTACGCGGTCAATGACTCCACCGGTCCGTTCCTATGGATCGACACCACGGGCGGCCCTGTGGAGTCGTCACCGACCACCGACCACGGCCTGCTGTACATCGGATCCGACGACAGCAAGGTGTATGCGTTGGACCAGGCCACCGTCGCATTCGTCTGGACGGACACCACCGGCGCAGCTGTCATCTCATCGCCCGCCGTCGACCACGGTGTCGTCTACGTCGGTTCTGACGACACCAGGGTATACGCCCTCGCGGCCTGAGGCGCGATGAGGCTGGCGTCCCGGGTTGTCGCGTGCATCGTCGGCATCCAGAGCTTATTTCTCGTGGCGTGTGGAAGCGCCGTGCCGCAGCTGACCGCCGAACAGCGCGACGCGGCGCTGCTGCGAGAGGGCTACTCGAACTCGAGCACCTCAAACGCCGTGACCGCGCTGGCTCGCGGCGGCATAAATGTGTACGACGCCACCGCCACCAAAGTATCCAGGGCAGCTAAACCCGCTGGCGCCATGGCCGTGACCGAGATGCAGGCGCAGAGCATCGCCCGCGACCTGGCTGATGGGGCGGGATACACCGGGGAGGAACTGGATGCGCTCGCCAACGTCGAGCCTGGCTACATTCCGCCCTCGTATCTGCTCGCCGGGTACGCGTCCACAGGAGACACGTACGGAGCGAAGCTGTCGAGGGCTCTGCTGGCGAACCAGGAGCAAGAACGAATTCCTCAGGCACGAAGGGTTTCGAACCCGCGACGCTCGGCATCAAAGCGGTCGTCTGCGTAAGCTTGTGGCCGGGCGATGAGGCTCGCCGCAACCGCCGGCTGATCCGGCTGATGGCCTCTACCACTTGATCGTGGTAGGGGTCGCATCCAACCCCTGCGCGACCGAAACGGAGGTGTTGGATGGACACACTGACGACGGCGACAATCGCGGCTCTACTCATCTTGCTCGCCTCGATGCTCAGCGTCGAGCTCGCTCTATCGGCGGCGATCCTGGAGATCGTCCTGGGCGTTTTCGCAGGCAACGTGCTCCACGTGACCACGAATACATGGATCGATTTCTTGGCCGGGTTCGCCGGAATTCTGCTGACCTTCCTGGCCGGAGCTGAGGTCGATCCCCGCGTTCTCCGCACCAAATGGCGCCAGGCGACCGCCATCGGTGGACTGTCGTTCGTTCTCCCGTTCCTGATCGCAGGACTGTTCGCCTATGTGGTAGCCGGCTGGAACCTGAGGCAGTCGGAGATCGCCGGCGTCGCGCTGTCCACGACCTCGCTGGCGGTCGTCTATGCGGTGCTCGTCGAGACCGGCCTCACCAGGACTGACATCGGCAAGATCATCATGGCCGCGACATTCGTCACGGACCTGTGCACCGTCCTCGCGCTCTCGTTCCTCTTCATCACCCCGAACGTCTTCTTGATCCTGTTTGTCCTTGTCTCAGTCGGCTGCATCATCGTCATGGTCCGCCTCGAGCGCTGGTTCTTCACGCGCTATGGCGACAGGGTGATCGAGCCGGAGATCAAAGGTGCCTTCTTCGCCCTGTTACTTCTTATGTGGGTTGCCCAACTCGCCCACGGCCAGGCGGCACTGCCGGCATTCCTCCTGGGACTGGCGGTGGCACCAGTCTTCCACCGGAATCCAGAGCAGCACAAACGCTTCAGAGTCGTCGCCTTCTCGTTCCTGACCCCGTTCTTTTTCCTCAAGGGTGGACTCAGCGTCAACTTGATCGCCCTGCTCGGCGCGATACCACTTCTGCTGGGCTTTTTCGCGGCCAAGGTCGCCGCCAAGTTTCTCGGCGTCCTCCCTGTCAGCCTGCGCTACGTCCGCCCGCACGCGCTGTACACAACGCTCTTGATGAGCACCGGCCTCACCTTCGGCACGATCTCATCGCTCTACGGCCTGAACGCCGGCATTATCGATCGAGGTCAGTTCTCGATCTTGATCACGACCGTCATCCTCTCTGCCATCATCCCGACCTTCGTCGCGCAACGATTCTTCTCACCGCCCACCCATCTGCTCTCGACAGGCGAGGAGCTCGAGGTCGAGGATGAGGAGTTTTCACCGCGGCTCAGGCGAACTCAAGTGGACGACGTGAGTTCGTGTGGCTGATCGGCATTCGCCCGAAGGTCGGCGTCGTTGGCGCACCAGCTCGAGACGGCGCCGAGTGGATGCCTCGTCTGGTCGAGCGAAACCTCGCCGGATTCCCTGCGACGCTGCCTTCGTCGTCCACCGCGGCGGTCCCCATTGCAACGGAGCCGACAAAGCGGCTGTCCGGGTCGCGCACGTCAATCGAAAGGTCAAGAAGATGCTGGGCGGCGTTGAGGAGTGGGAAATGGGCGAGGTTCGAACTCGAGTCAGATGTCCGCGACCCACTGGCTAACCCCACGTTGGCTGGAACCAATTGCCGCGGCGGCAGGCGGCGAACGTGTGGCCCGGCCCGCATCGCGGGCAGCGTTGAACACGATTCGCCACAGTCGATGGAGGCGCTCCCCGGGGAGCGCGCCCGCCTAGGGCGGGCGAGTTTGTGTAAAGGAGGACACCGACGGACAGGATCTTCAGCCGAGCGAGGGTCAGTGTTTAGCCCCGTTCCTCCGCTGTGGAATCGCTCAGCGCCTCGGTGATCCGAGTCGCGAGCTGGAGCGGACTGGTGCGGCTCTTGGCGAGCCATGCCAACGCTCCCGTCCCGAACGCGCGATCCACCTGCCCGTCCAAGTCGTTGTAGTCATTGCTCAAGAACAACACCGGTAATTGGACAAAGCGCTCATCGAGGCGCAAATTCTCCGCGATGTCGATTCCCGTGAGGACCCCCTTGAGATGGAAGTCCAGGATCACGATGTCTGGGATCTGATTGTCGATCGCAGCGAAAAAAGCGCTGCAGTCCTCATGCGCGGATACCTCGAACCCTGCGTACTCGAGGCCTATCTTGTACATCTGGGCGACCGCCGGGTCGTCTTCAACCATCATCACAAGCGGCCGACGGCAATTCAGCCTTGACCGGGTCGAGAAATCTGCGGTCGAGAAATCTGCGCTGAAAGATGACTGAGCCACAACCGATATGCTGGTCTTGCCGGCCGCGCGCCGCGTCGTCACCCCGGACGGATCTCAACTACTCAGTTTGGGGGAGGTGGCCCGGTCCGCCTGCGTCTAGCATCGAGTAATTCCATCCCGAGGTAATGACGCATGGCAGTGAACTCCAAACCAGTGCAGGTCGAGCGGCTGCGGGCGAACCAAAAAGCGATCCTGGAGATGTGGATCGCTCAACAGAAAGCCCTGGGCGCCGCCAGGTCCGAGCTGATCAGTGACGCCGATCTCGGCCGTCAATGCTCAGATGTTCTTTCAGCATTCCTCGACGGCCTCGCCTCCGGAGTGACGGACGTTTCGCAGCCGGCGTGGGAACGGATCCGCACCATTCTGCGAGGCATCTCGGTGTCCCGAGCCCGCGCCGGCTGGAGCCCTTCCGAGACGGTGCTGTTCGTCTACTCGCTCAAGGAGCCGCTTTTCGGCGCGCTCGACCAATCTGCCGGCTCCGCGGCCATCCTGGAGCTGGACCGCCTCATCGACCGCCTAGGTCTGTTCACCGCCGATGTTTACCAGCAGGGGCGTGAAGAGGTAATCGCACGCCAGCAGCAGGAGTTGCTGGAGCTCTCGACTCCGGTGGTCAAGCTTTGGGAGGGCATCCTGGCGATCCCCCTGATCGGTACGCTCGACAGCGAGCGGACCCAGGTCGTGATGGAGACGCTTCTTCAGGCCCTCGTCGACACCGGCAGCACGATCGCGATCATCGACATCACCGGCGTCCCCACCGTCGACACCAAGGTGGCGCAGCACCTGATCCAGACAGTCTCGGCCGCCCGGCTGATGGGGGCCGACTGCCTGATCAGCGGCATCCGACCGCAGATCGCGCAGACGATCGTGCATCTCGGGGTCAGCCTTCCGGACGTCATCACCAAGGCGACCCTCGCCGATGCTTTTGTCACCGCGCTTGGACGGCTGGGCCGGCGCGTGTATCGCGATGGGTCAGCTCCTGCGCCGGGTCAATGACGCATGGATCGGATACCGATCGTCAAAGTCGGAGATTTCCTCCTGGCAACGGTTCAGAACGAAATCGAGGACCAGGTCGCTCTGGCGCTTCAGGAAGAGCTGGGCAACCGCATCGTCGCCACCCACGCCCGGCTCGTCCTTTTCGACATTTCGGGGCTGCAGATCGTTGACTCTTTCATCGGGCGCCTGGTCGCCGACATCGCGGCGATAGCCCAGCTTCTCGACGCAGAGGTCATCGTCGTCGGAATGCAGCCCGCGGTCGCCATCACACTGGTCGAGCTGGGGTTGACGCTCAAAGGTGTGCGGACGGCTCTCAATGTCGAGAGCGCACTGGCGATGGCGGGAAATCGTGATCACGACTGAGGCCGGCGCCGACGACCGCCTGACTGTCACGCTGCGCAACCAGGAGGACGTCGTCACCCTGCGCCAGCGCGTTCGGGAGCAGGCGGTGGGCTTGCGATTCAGCCTCCTCGACCAGACCAAGATCGTCACCGCGGCCAGCGAGTTGGGTCGAAACGCTGTCACCTACGGTGGTGGCGGCGAGGCGATCATCGAGCGCCACCGCAACGGCGGCCGCGAGGGCCTGATGCTGACCGTGGTCGATCACGGGCCGGGGATTCCCAACGTTGATGAGGCAATGCGCGCCGGGTTCAGCACGGGTTCTGGCCTGGGTCTTGGGCTGAGCGGAACGCGGCGCCTCGTGGACGAGTTCGACCTTCGGTCCCGGATCGGCGAAGGGACCACGGTGAGGATCGTGAGATGGAGATGACCGGCCTCACGCGTCGGATCGGCGTGCGAGATCAGGCAGACGCCGGGGCGGTCTACCGCCAGGCAACCCTCGCGGCTGAGAGAGCGCGCCTCGACGAGGCCTCGACCGCCCGCCTGGCGCTGATCGCCAGAGAGCTGACCACCAACCTTCTAAAGCACACCGCCCGGGGCGGAGAGGTGCTGCTAAACGCCCAGACGCCGCCGACCGGCCCTGGTGCCGTCGAGTTGCTGGCCATCGATCGCGGGCCCGGCATGGCGAACGCCACGGCGGCCCTGCGGGACAGTTACTCGACCGGCGGCACCCTCGGCATCGGGCTGGGTGCTGCCCAGCGGCAGGCCGATGACTTTGCGATCCACTCCGCGCCCGGGCGCGGAACCGCGATCCTGGCGCGCGTCCTGGGCGCCCCGGTCAAGCCGGTTGCTTCCCCCTACGACGTGGGGGTGGTCACCGTGCCCAAGGATGGGGAAGAGGTCTCGGGCGACAGCTGGGCGGTCTGCGCCGTGCCCCACGGCTTCCAGCTGGTGGTGGTGGACGGACTGGGCCACGGACTCCTTGCGTCCGAGGCCGCCGCGGCCGCGGTCAGAGCTTTTCGGCAGGCTGCTGGCCGGTCGCCGGTCGACGTGCTCCAGGCCCTTCATCGGCCCCTGGTCAGCACGCGCGGCGCCACCGCCGGCGTGGCCCAGATCGACACCAGGGCTCGACGGGTCACCTACGGCGGGATCGGGAACATCGCGGCTGCTGTCTTCGGTCAGGCCGGCACTCGACGCCTCGTTTCCTTGAACGGTACGGTCGGGCGCGAGCCGGTCAGCTATCGCCAGTTCGAAGGCGAGTGGGAACCCGATGCGACATTGATCATGCACAGCGATGGTCTGATGACGCAGTGGCGGCTCGACTATCTCCCGGGCCTCGCGACCAAGGATCCAAGCCTGATCGCGGCAGTGCTCTTTCGCGACTTCGCTCGCGACCTGGACGACGTGACGATCGTGGTCGCGAAGCAGAGCACGCGGCCCCCCGAGGGCCAGGATTGATGGCCCCCGACCTCGAGCTCGGCCGGCTCTCGATCAGCTCGGCGGAGGACATCACGAGCGCGAGACAGCGCATGCGCTCCGCGGCGGATCGGCTGGGGTTCGACCTCTTCGATCAGGTCCAGATCGCCACCGGGGTTTCCGAGATCAGCCGCGAGATCATGACTGGGGGCGGGGGAGAGCTTGTGCTATGGATCACGTCGTCACGCCCCCAACGCCTGGTGATTCGTGCGACCGGCGTCGAATGTCGCGACGACTTCGCAGGCGACGAACCGGCCGGCCTCATGGCTGCACGCCGCCTGCTGGGGCCACCCGCGGCGGGCTATTCGGCGGATGGCGGCTGCACCTTCACCCGCCTCCTGCCCAAGCCGGTTCCGGCCGCGGCTGCCGGCCAGGTCCTGGCGGACGTTCCGAGCGCCCCTGATCGCGAACTCCAGCGTCAGGACACCGAACTCCTCCGCGCGCTCGAGTCCGTGCGAGAGCGGGACCGTCAGCTGGAGAGTCTCAAGCGCGAGCTCGAAGAGACCAACCAGGGTGTGCTGGCCCTTTACGCGGAGCTCGGCGACCAGGCGGAGTCGGTGCGGCGGGCAAGCGAACAGCGGTCACGGTTCCTGTCGAACGTCACTCACGAGCTGAGAACTCCTTTGAGCTCGGTCGTCGCGTTGTGCCGGCTGATGCTGACGAACGAGGCCGCGCCGCTGGCCGCGGAGCAGGTGAAGCAGCTCGGCTACATCCAGAAGTCCGCCCAGGACCTTCTCGACTTCGTCGGGGACCTGCTCGACCTGGACAAGGTCGAGGCCGGCAAGCTCGTGGTTCGCTCCGCACCCTTCGATGTCGAGGTTGTGTTCGCGGCACTCAGGGGAATGTTTCGTCCACTGTCCGCCGATTCGCTCGTGCCAATCATCATCGAGCCTGCCAACTTGCCCCCGATGGTCGGCGACGAGGGCAAGGTCAGCCAGATCTTGCGGAACCTTGTCTCCAATGCATTCAAGTTCACTGAAAACGGTGAGATCCGCGTTTCGGCGCGGCGGGATCAAGACAGGGATGAGGTCGTGTTCGTCGTGGCGGACACCGGCATTGGCATCCCCAGCGAAGATCTGGATCGAATCTTCGACGAGTTCGTACAAGTCGATCTGCGGGGCGGCGGGCGGGAGCAGCGCAGCAGCGGTCTGGGACTGCCTCTGTCGCGCCGCCTCGCCGAGCTCATGGGAGGATCGCTGACCGTCTCGAGCCAGGTTAGGGTCGGGTCCACCTTCACCTTGAGGATTCCTCGGGTCTGTGGACAGGTGGATGTCCGGCCTCCGGCCGGACCACAAGACGGTTACATCCTGGTGGTCGACGACGACGAGATCAGCCGTTACGTCGCGAGGGAGCAGCTCGAGCGCGACGGCTGGAAGGTGATCGAGGCCGCGAACGGCGAGATCGCGCTAGAGCTCGCGCGAGAGGGCGGGTGTCGGGCCATCGTTTCGGACCTGTCGATGCCGGGCATGAGCGGTTTCGAGCTCATCGATCGCCTCGGTGAAGACCCGGCCACAGCAGCGATCCCAGTCGTCATTCGGACATCGCTTCCCCTCTCCGAGCTGAACGCGGACTCCGTATCGCGAGCCGTCGCCGTATTCTCGAAGGACAACCACAGCATCGATGCTGTGGTGCGGCGCGTCGCGAGCAGCGTCGGTATGCAGTCCGCAAGCCGGGACCAGGTGGCAGAGGAGTGAGTACCATGCCGAACCCGAAGGCAGGTGCCGCGCCGATCAAGGTGCTGCTCGTCGAAGATCACCTGATCCTGGCGGAATCCTTTGCGGCCCTGCTGAAGCGAGATCCATCACTCGAGGTCATCGGCATCGCCACCTCCGCGCGAGAGGCGCTCGCGCTTGCCACGACCAGGCAGCCCGACATCGTGTTGATGGACATTCGGCTCCCGGACGGGAGCGGCGTGGACACGGCCATCGCCATCAGGCGGACGGCGAACCGAGCGTCATTCATATTCCTGACCGCCTATGACAGCGCCGAAACGCTATGGCAAGCCGTTGAGGCCGGCGGCGCCGCCTTCCTTCCCAAGTCGGAAGCGTCCGAGACGGTGGTCGAGGCCATCAAGCGGGTTGCGGCCGGCGAGATGTTGATCGCACCCCGAAGGATTCAGGACGCGCTGGCCTGGCACCGAGGACGACGTCACCAGGAACGCGAGCGCCAGGCCATTCTCGCGTCCCTGACTCCCCGCGAGCTGGAGGTCCTCGAGCAGTTGGCCAACGGCGACAGCATCTCGGCGATCGCGGGAAAGATGCACATCTCTGTCCTGACCGTCAAGACCCACATCAGAAGCCTGCTCGCAAAGCTGGGTGCCCATTCGCAGCTCCAGGCCGTGGCCAAAGCACAGGCAATCGGAATCGTCCCGACCGCCAGCAACCAGACTCACGCTCCCTGATGGCTCGTCCCTGGCAGGGCCGAACCAGTAGGACACTGGAGGAAACCAGAGGACACGCAGGCGCGCCAAGTTGAGTACGAGAGGACACGAAGGGAAGCTCCCGGACACTGGTGGACACGACATACGGCCGGTTCGGGACCGTTAGGCCCCGGGTTCAAATCCCGGGCCCCCGACCAAATTTCGAATTCAAAGCTCCCAGCGACCTTGATGCTTTTGCGATAGCGACGGTGTCATCTGTAGTAGTTGTGTAGTAGTTTCGCGGCAGCGTGCGGTGCTCGAAACCGGACCCCTCTTCCGAGACGACTGAATGAGCGACATCGATGATGTGCTCGCGCGCTACCTCCGAGCCCTGAGTACTGCAGGCGCGCCCAAGAGCGAGCCGATCGCATCCGCCGCCGATGTTGAAAGTGTTGTCAATGGCGTAGCGCCATATCTCCTGCCGCCCGATCTGCAGCGCGCGTGGCAAAGCCTCGGCTCCTCCGACTGGCTTGTGGACAACGGAGAATTCCTTTCTCCGGCGTCAACATTGGAAAATTGGTGGGGCGGAAGGGCGCCTGAGCCCGAGCAGCCAGTCCTACTCTTTCCGCTGTCGTATGCCAGTCACACCTTTCTTTACGTCGAGCTCGGTGTCACAGGTGGTCCGCCGGGCGGCGCAGTGCTTCTGGCACCGATCGCGGAGCCACTGATTCGGTATGCCCCATCGCTCGCGTGGGCGCTCGATTTCGTCAGCCGCAGGGTTGAAGCGGGTGCCGTCCGGTGGGACGGATCCTGGACCGGTGAGATCTTGGAACAGCTGATACAGGAAGCAGCCGCAGAGGAGCCCTGGCCGGCGTACTTGCTCGGCACGATTGATCCATACCGACCGTTGACCTGGCCAGAGCATTGGCAGCACGCACAAGGCATCAACCCGGCCGATGCGACGCCCCTGGGAGCAAACACTGCAATCGCGGCCATGTTCGCCTTGGGCCCAGGCGCGACATGCAGGATCCAGGGCAAAGTCGTTTCTCTCGCCGGCGCAGCGGTGGGTTCCAGGATCACCGTCTCCGATGAAACCGGCGAGGCGATTGTGTGGGTGCCTCGATCCGCCGATCCATTCCACGTCGTAGGGATTCGCGACCGGGTGGAACTCGACATCGCCGTGGGGCAACCGAGAGAGGAGCCCAGCGAGCAGATCTTCACTGAGATCGCCACCTCGGCATTTCGGGTGGACGACGAACAAAAGAAACGCATTGCCACGACCGCGATCGCTATGTTCGACGCGTCTTCGTACCGCTTCGCGGCAACATTCGCGCGACCCGTCGGAGGTTAGGCGAACCTTCGGGACCGTGAGGCCCGCGGTTCAAATTCCGGGCCTCCGACCAGATTCTGAACTCGGGTCACCGATCGAATTCGGTCCAGCAGATGGTGCTTGCGGCGGTGCATGCGGAGCTCACGCCATCCCAAAGACTGCGCATTGCCGCCGAGCTCGACGGACGGTTCGGAACCTAGTCAGTTATCGTTCGGCGTCTCCACGCCGATAGTCGCGGGTCAGCGAATCCAACTTCGCCATAAGCTCTTGATCCAGTTCAATTTCTGCAGCCGCGAGCGAATCGTCAAGCTGTTCGGCGCGCGAGGCGCC
>JACZCV010084401.1_pt1 | contig 38864 bp, 47 predicted proteins | sample 8641841 | NCBI WGS metagenome assembly JACZCV01 (sample SAMN15324606, study PRJNA640507) | soil metagenome | isolation source: monocropping sugarcane control | place: China: Luxin town, Laibin City, Guangxi Province | collected 2019-07-25 | depth 10cm m
CCGACCAGGATCCCCACCCGGCCGCCGAACCAGCCTGCCCTCTCCACTGAGGGCGCGGCGCCCGACGTCGACGGCCTGATCGCCGTGCGCGGCCCCGCCACCGGCGCCTGGTACTTCCTGAACCCGAGCGCCGGCGTCCTCAATCGCTTCCCGCTTTCGGCTGGGCAGGACGACGGGCCGGTGGCGTTCAGCGCCGACGGCACGATGGCGGCGGTCGCCTTGAGCGATCACGGAGCGGTAATCGAGCCAGTCAACCTGGCGCCGATGATTCCTTCGCCGCCGGCAGCCGCGTCAGGTTCGCCCGCCCACGGATCGCCATCGGCCACAACGAAGCCCGCGACATCCCCGGCGCCCACGGCCCGCCGTGTCAACTCTCGCCTCCATCACCCAGACGGACTGGCGTGGAGCCCCGACAGCAAGGAGCTGGCCATTGCTGTCGATGGGGGCATCCAGATCTACGCCGCGAACGGCAAGGACGGGGATAAGCCGGTCGCAAGTCTGCTCAGCACCGGCGGCATTCTGCAGCTTGACTGGTCGCCCGTAATCCCTGGCCGCAACCTCGCGAGCGTCAAGACGGGTGTAAACGTAGAAAAGTTCGTGGACGGGCTGCTGACCGCCACCGCGCTGCCCGCCGCCGCCGACACTCCGTCCAACCGCGCCCTCACGAAGATCTATCTCTGGCAGTTCGACTCGAGCAAGGCGTCGCCGATCGCGGCCATCACCGCCGCCACGCCCGCAGTCCTGGCGAAGTACCAACCACTGGCGGCGTCGGTCAACTACGACCACTGGACACCTACCGACACCTGGGCGCTGACTGGCGGTTGCATCCGCTATCGGGTGGTGGTCGCGGGCAGCATTCAGCCCGTGGCATCGACGTTTGGGCTCCAGGCCAACACGCCCTGCCTGGGAGCCACGCCTTCTCCCTAGGATGACACCGTGGCCGACACGGACATCCTTGCCCTTCACGCCGCGACCAAGCCTGACAAGCCGGCGGTCATCTTCAAGGAGACGGTCACCGACTTCGCGACCCTGAACCATCGCGCGAACCGCGCCGCCAACATGCTCATCTCGCTGGGCTGCACGTTGCACGACCGCGTCGCCGTCATGTCGTTCAACTCGATGGAGGGCCTGGAGGTCGCGCATGGAGTGCGCAAGGCGGGCCTGATCGTCACGCCCGTCAACTACCGGCTGCGGCCGGCCGAGGTGGCTTACCAGCTGAACGACTCAGGGGCCCGGGTGGCGGTGGCCGGACCGTCGCACGTGGATGTGGTCGATGCAGCCCGCAGCGAGGTGACCCATTCCATCGGCTACGTCGCCTTTGGCGAGCTCGTCCCCGATGGCTGGCTCGCATATGAGGAGCTGTTGGAGCAAGCTTCCGACGAAGCTCCCGAAGACGTCGGCGGCGAAGCCGGGCTGGGGCCTTCGATGATGTACACGTCCGGCACCACCGGCCACCCGAAAGGCGCGTGGAGGCCGAACGGCGTGAACCTCGAAAACGTCATGCGGACGATCTCGATCTTCGGCCTGTCGGAGTCCGACATCCACCTGGTGTGCGGTCCGGGCTACCACAGCGCGGTCGCGTATTTCTCAGCGTTGCATCAGCTGCTCGGGGCGACGATCGTGCTCGAGCCCAAGTTCGACGCCGCCGAGGCTCTGGACCTCATTGAACGGCACCGCGTCACCACCACCTTCATGGCGCCGACGTTGCTGGGCCGCCTGCTCGACGAGCAGGAGCGCAACCCACGCGACGTCTCTTCTATGCGCGCCCTGATCCTCGGCGCCGCGCCATGCCCGTACCCGCTCAAGGTCCGGGCCGACAAGCTGCTGGGCCAGGTGCTGTGGGAGTTCTACGGCGCCACCGAGACCAGCATCAACACCGTGCTCAGGCCTGAAGACCAGCTCCGCAAGCCCGGATCTTGCGGCACCGCGGTGGAGGGCAACGAGATCAGGCTCGTCGACGCCGGCGGGCATGATGTGCCCGACGGCACCCCCGGCGAGTTCATGGTCCGCAACACGGGACTCGCCGAGTACTACAACCGGCCCGACGCGACGAGCAACAGCCTGCACGACGGGTTCTTCTCGGTCGGCGACGTCGCCTATCGCGACGACGAGGGCTACTACTACATCTGCGACCGTCAGATCGACATGATCATCTCCGGCGGCGTCAACATCTATCCGGCCGAGGTCGAAGCAGTGCTGCACGCGCACCCGGCGGTCGCCGACGCGGCGGTGATCGGCGTGCCCGACGACCAGTGGGGTGAGTCAGTTAAGGCGGTGGTGCAGCTGCGACCCGGCGCGTCCGCCACGGCAGAAGAGCTCATCGCGTTCTGCGATGAGCGCATCGCCGGCTACAAGAAGCCGCGATCGGTTGACTTCGTGGACGAGATCCCGCGCGAGCCGGCGGGCAAGCTGCTGAAGCGCGTGTTGCGCGAACGCTACTGGGCCAGCGCAGGTCGAAGAATCTAGACGGCTAGAGCTCGCAGGTACGCGAGCGATTCGCGCACGCCGGCCAGCGGCTCATCTTCGACGGAGTCCAGCCGGATGTCGCTCTGCAGCCCGTACCAGCCGCGGTAACCGGCGCTGTGCAGCTCCTCGACGACACGCGCGACCTCGGCGTCGCCTGATCCCAGCGGTTTGAAGAGGCCGCGGCTCACCGCGTCCGAGTAGTCGATGCTGCCATCGCGTACGGCGTGGGCGAGCCCGCCCTCGATGTCGTTCACGTGGACGTGCTCGATGCGACGTGCGACGAGCTCGATGAACTCGACCGGGTCGGCGCCGGCGAGCATCAGCTGTGCGATGTCGATGCAAACGCCGGCCTCCGAGCCGACCAGCAGGCGCTCCATCTCCGCCGGGCCTTGAAACATGGTGCCGCGGCGCGTGCTGATCGCAAGCCGAAGTCCGTGCGCAGCGCACACATGCTGCACAGAACCGATCGAGCTCAACAGATGCGCCCAGCCCGTGCTCGACAGCTCAGCGGCGACTGGCTCGTCTGTTCGCGACGCGATGACGGTGAGCACCAGGGTCTTGGCACCGAGCGACGAAAGCCAGCCGGCGTGGCCATCGATGTGCGCGAGCTCCGAGTGACGCAGGTCCTGGTGATGCAGCACCGCGTAAACGGGGCCGGCCACCAGGCGAACGCCGTGGCGCTTCAGCAGGCTGCGCGCCGATTCGCTGCGGTCAGGAAGAAACCCTGGAGGCCCGGCCTCGATGCCGTCTGCACCGAGCGATGCCATCTCGGTGAGAACGCGAGTCGGTTCGAGCTGCGGGCCCCAGGCGGGTGACTCACTGATGCCCCACGAGATCGGCGAAACCGCGATACCGCCCGAGCCGCGTCCGCGCTGGCCGCCGATGCGGGTTATGGACAGCGCGCGCGAGGTCAGGCGCTGCATGGCCGTCGATTATCCGCGTTTAGAGTGTCTCCAGAGATGAGCTCGGTCGATGCCACCGGCGTGCGCGCGCTCGAGGCTCAATACGAAAGGGAGAAGGCCAGCGGCGGCATGCTGGTCAACCTCGGAGTCCGCATCGTCGAGGTCGAGGCGGGGCGGCTCGTGATCGAGGCCGACCTGAGCGCCGACCGCCATGGTTTCCCGAGCAGTCGTGGCTTCATCGTCCACGGCGGCGCGCTGGCTTCTCTGGCGGACGAGGCGCTGGCGTCGGTGGCGCTCACGATGGCCCGCGAAGGCGAGACCACGACCACGTCGAACCTGCAGGTCGACTACTACCGGCCGGCGAATCCGGGCAAGCTCATCGCTCGCGCTTCGGTGCGGCACCGGTCGCGGCGGCTGGCGTACTGCCAGGCGACGGTCGAGCAGGAGGATGGCACCGTCGTGGCGGAGTGCCGCGCGGTGATCGCCTACGTAAAGGCATAAGAGACGCGGCCGGAAAGCCCGGCCGCGCCTCTAGACCTTGGCTTCGGCCACCTGGCGCTGAGCTCGCAGCATCGGCACAAGCGTGGTGCTCGCCCCGAGAAGACACACGGCGCTGATCCCCCAGAAGGGATAGCTCGGACTGATGGCGAAGAGCGTGCCGCCGACGAGAGCGCCAACGATCTGAATCGCCACCTGTACCGTCTGGTACATCCCCTGCGTCCGTCCTTGCTGGCCCGCGGGCGAGACGCGGCTGACCTCGGCCAGCAACGTTGGAAAGCCGGCCATCGTGAGCGAGCTTTCGACCGCGCCGAGAGCGATCAGCCATGGGACCGAAGTGACGAACGGATAGAGAATGCTGAACGCCGCGGTCGCAACGAGCGAAAGGACGATCACGCGGCGCGCCCCGAAGAGATCGCTGAGCCTGGTCGACATCGCGCTGAAGAACACCGCCGGCGCGGCGAACACGGTGAACGAGAGTCCAACCTCAAACGTCGTCCCGCCGCGGTACGTCATGTACAGCGACCACATCGTGTCGAAGGTGCCGATCATGTAGGACACCCCCGCACCCAACAGCAGGAGCGGGGCGAGCGAGCGCGCCATCTGACCTGTGGGCAGCGGCGCCTCCGGGACTCGAGTCGCGTTCGCACCTGGCAGCGACGCGAGCGCCACCGCCGCCACCGCGCAGATCACCGCCGAGATGACCATGATCAGGTTCAGGTCGAAGAGCGCGACGAAGCCTCCGGCCGCCGGACCGACGAGCGCACCCGCCATGTTGGTCGACTGCATCCATCCGAACGCGCGGGCTCGGTCACGCGACTCCGTCACGTCGCCGATCAGCCCGTTGGCAGCGGGCCAGTACGCGCCGGCAGCAGCGCCGTGGAAGAAGCGCACCGCCACCAGCGCGAGCACTGGCATCGGCAGCAGGTACACGAGGAAGAACGACGCGTACGCGGCCATGGAAACGACCATCACGAGGCGAGTTCCGTAGCGGTCGGCCAGCCATCCGGCCGGGTAGCGGATAGCCGCGTTCGAGAGCAGACCCGCCGCGAAAACGGCACCGACGAGAGCCGACGACCCGCCACGCCGGCCGATGAAGATCGGCAGGAGCGGGATGAAGAACCAGACCCCGAGCGCGGTGATCAGGTTGCACGCGTAAAGAGTCAGGAGGATTCGTCGCCGTTCCACAGTGAAAGGCAATACTGGCAGGGCGGTGGCAGGGTTGAAGAGCCTCGAGTGGGATTTGATTCCGTACTCGGCTCATCCCGCGCACATGCACATGGCGCTCGACGAAGTGCTGCTCAACGAAGTGATCGCCGGTGCGCGCAAGCCCGCGATCCGTTTCTGGCGGTGGACCGAGCGCGCGCTCGTCATCGGCTCGCATCAGTCGGTGATGAACGAGATCGACACCGCGGCGGCGCAGCGCCTCGGCTTCACTGTGACGCGGCGCATCAGCGGCGGCGGCACCATGGTCTGCGAGCCCGACCGCACCATCACTTATTCGATGTACCTGCCGGCGTCGGCGGTCTCAGACCTCAGCTTCCGGCAGTCCTACGCGGCGCTGGATGCGTGGGCGGTGCGGTCATTCGTCGAGCTGGGCGTGCCCGCGTCCTACAGAGAGATCAACGACATCATCTCGCCACGAGGCAAGATCGCCGGCGCGGCCCAGGCGCGCAGGCGCGGGTGCATCCTGCATCACACGACCATCGCCCATCAGATGGACGTGGAGATCGTCGATCAGCTCATCCGGCTGGGACGCGATCGCCTTTCGGAACGCGGCGTGCGCAGCGCCGAAAAGAATGTGTCGCCGCTGTCGTGGTTCATCTCGCTCAGCTGCGAGGAGACGGTCGAGCATATGGAGCGCACGTTTCGCGAAACGTTCGCCGCTTCCGACCGCGGCCCGACGGGCGCCGAGTTAACCGCCGCGGATCAGCTCGTCCGCGACAAGTACTCGACGGCCGCCTGGATCAATCGACTGCCTTGAATTTCCTTCTTATTTATTGGCCGAAGTTGTGACTCTCCAGCCACGCCTTGGCCACGGCGTCGGCGTCCATGTGCTGGATCGAGACGTCAGCGTTCATCTGCACGAGGTCCGACGTCGTCAGCTTGGCGCTGACCCCATTGAGAACCTTCTTCACCTCGTCGCTGGCGACCGCAGAGCGCATGATCGGAACGACGTCGTCGGCCGCTTCGAGGTGCTTGTCGTCCTGCAGCACCTGCAGGCCGAGCGAGTTCAGGTCGCCGTCACTGCTGAACACCAGGCCGACGTCGATCGCGCCGCTCTTGAAGGCCGCGCGCGTCGCGGGACCGTCGGTGTCGAGCGCCTTGAACGCCTTGAACGTCAGCCCGTATGTGGCCTTCAATCCCGGCTCGCAGTACGGGCGAGTCGGGCATTCGGGCCCGGCGCCGAGCACGAGCTGACCGGCAACCGGTTGCAGGTCCGACAGCTTCGTGAGGTTGTATTTCTGTGCCGTCGCCTTGGTGACCGCGAATGCGTTCTGGTCGACCGCCGGCGAAGGCGTCAGCGCGACCAGGCCGAGGGACTGCAGGTGCGAGTTCAGCTTTGCCGTCGTCGCGGTGGCGTCGCCGGTGGCCTCGCCTGCGCCGTTGTTGTAGAACTCGAGGTCCGTCGCCGCGTAACCAGGGTAGAGGTCGATCTGGCCGGACTTGAGCGCCGGCGCGACCACCTCTCGCGTCCCGAGCAGCAGCTTGTAGTTGACCGTGTAGCCGTCGTGGGCCAGCGCCTGGCCGTACAGCTCCGCGAGGATGCTGCTCTCCGGGAAGTTGAACCCGGCGACGGTGACGGTGCCCTTCGAAGCCGTCCCAGACGAGCTGGTGCTGCCACAGGCCGCGATTACGAACGTGAGCGCGGCCAGCGCCCCAAGCACCCGGAAAGAGCCGAATTTCAAGTTCATACCAAGCCTCTCCTTGCGCCCCGTTTGCCGATCCAACCTTGGGTCAGCCTTGATTCTTCCATGGATCCCGGCGGTCAGGCGGTCTTGAAAGCCGTCGCCCGCCGGGTCGTGGGCGCCCGCAGCAACCGCATCCCGCGCGGTGTCATCAGCCGTTCCAGGGCCGACAACGACACCTCCGTGGCCAGCGCCAGGAGAGCCACCAGGATCGCGCCGGCGAACACCTCCTGGTAGATGTGGATGGCGTAGCCGTCGACGATGAACCGGCCCAGGCCGCCGCCGCCGATGTATGCGGCCAGCGTGGCGGTCGCCACCACCTGAACTGCCGACGTGCGGATCCCCGCCATGACGAGGGGTACCGCGAGGGGTAACTCGACGCGGATCAGCTGGGCCACGTCGCGGTAGCCCATGCCACGAGCCGCGTCCTTGATGTCCTTGTCGACCTCGGTCATCGCGACGAAGCTGTTGGTCACGATTGGCGGGATCGCGAGCGCGGTGAGGGCGACGATGATCGGGAGGTCCCCAAGGCCCCAGATCTGGAAGGCGATGATGATGATCCCGAACGAGGGCACGGCGCGGCCCACGTTGGACACGCTGATGGCGAGGTTGCCAAACCGGCCGTAGTGCCCCAGCAGGATCCCCACCGGCAACGCGATCACGGCGCCGATGACCACTGCCTCGGCTGAGATCTGAACGTGCTCGAGCAGGCGCTTCGGGATGCCGTCATCACCGCTCCAGTGGACGGGATCCACGAGCCACCGGGCGACGCTTAGAAGGAAGGACATGCTCGGCTAGCTCCGCGACCAGGGCACTGCCAGGCGTTGGGCGCCCGCCAGGCCCAGGTCCGCCACCAGCGCGAGCGCGATCGACAGCACGGTGGCGACCAGAAGCGGAGTGCGGAAGCCTTCGATCAGTCCGACGTAGATGAGCTGCCCGAGGCTCACCTGGCCGATCACGGACGTGATCGTGATGAGGCCGATCGTCGTCACGGTGGCGATGCGCAGCCCGGCGAAGATCGACGGCAGGGCGAGGGGCAGCTCAACCCACAGCAGGCGGGCCAGCCGCCGGTAGCCCATGCCGTTGGCCGCGTCGAGCACGTCTGGCGGGACGGCGTCCAGGCCGACCATGACGTTGCGCACGAGGACCAGGACCGTGTAGCCGACGAGGCCGATTTCGGCGGTCAGGATCGTGAACCCGGTGAACGGCACGAGCAGCGAGAAGAGCGCGAGCGACGGAATCGTGTAGACGATTCCGAAAACGGTGAGCACCGGGTTGCGCAGCCAGGTGTAGCGATGCGCGACCAGCCCGACCGGCAGGGAGATGAGCAAACCCACGCCGACCGCGATCACGGTCAGGAGAAGGTGCTGCTCGATGGCGTCGATGAACAGCGGGACATGATCGAACAGCCAGCTCCAGATGATCCAGGGCTGCTCTTCGCCCTGAAGGAATAGCCCCGCCTGCATTGAACTACCGTAGTTGACGCTTGATGATCACGCTCGATCACGTCAGCAAAGGTTTCGCGGGCGGGTCCAACGCTGTTCGCGACCTGTCTATCGAGATCAGAGACGGCGAAACGTGCGTGCTGATCGGCCCGTCGGGCTGCGGCAAGACCACGACGCTGCGCATGATCAATCGCCTCATCGAGCCCGACGGCGGCCGGATCCTGGTCGATGGCGCGGACACGAGCCAGGTGGACCCCGTCCAGCTGCGCTTGAAGATGGGCTACGTCATCCAGCAGACCGGCCTTTTTCCTCATATGACCGTGGCCGACAACGTCGCCACCGTGCCCAGGCTGTGGGAGTGGGACTCGGCGCGCATCAACAAGCGCGTCGACGAGCTGCTGGAGCTGGTCGGGCTCGACCCGCGCGAGTATCGCAAGCGGTATCCGCACCAGCTCTCGGGCGGCCAGCGCCAGCGCGTTGGTTTCGCTCGCGCCCTCGGCGCCGATCCGCCGATTCTGTTGATGGACGAGCCATTCGGCGCTGTCGATCGCATCACGCGTGAGCGGCTCCAGCGAGAGTTCATCAGCATCCAGCGCCGGATGCGCAAGACGGTGATCTTCGTGACGCATGACATCGACGAGGCGGTGATGGTCGGCGACCGCATCTGCCTGTTGAAGATGCAGGCCGAGATCGCGCAATACGACACGCCTGATGCCATCCTCACGCGGCCGGCGAGCGATTACGTCAGGGACTTTCTCGGACGTGAGCGCCTGGTGCGCCGCATGTCGATCGAGCCGATTCATCCCGACGCGCTCGAACAACCCGCGGGTGGTCCGGCACGCGACGAACCGCACGTGCAGGTGACGAGCACCCTCAGTGAGGCGTTCGCGTCGGCGCTCGCGAGCCCGACCGAGCGCGCGGCAGTGTTCGACGGCGAACGCTATGTCGGCGCCTTCACCGCCACGTCGCTGCTCGAGTCGCTCCGCCGACAGCGCCCTGAGTCCACGCCCGAAGGAGGTTCAGAAGTTGCCTCAGGAATTTGACGTCGTGTGCCTGGGCGGCGGCGTCGCCGGCGAGGCGATTGCGGGCGGACTCCAGGGCAGCGGACTGACGCTGGCGGTGATCGAGCGCGAGCTGGTTGGCGGCGAGTGCCCGTACTGGGGCTGCGTTCCGTCGAAGACGCTTCTGCGGTCGGGCGAAACGCTCACCGAAGCCGGTCGCGCGCGCACGCTGGCAGCGTCACGCGTCGAATGGGACCTCGACTTTCCGAAAGTCTCCAAGCGCGTGCTCTGGATGGCTCGCGACCTCGATGACGCGAGGCCGGCGGCCGCGCTCGAGGCGACCGGCGCCAAGCTGGTGCGGGGTGAAGGCAAGATGATCGACCTCCGCACCGTCGAGGTCGCGGCCGAGCAGTACGTTGCCAAAAAGGCGGTCGTGATCGCCAACGGCGGGACTGCAGCCATTCCTCCGATCCCTGGCCTGGACCAGGTCGAGTACTGGACCAACCGCCAGGCGGCTGTGCCCAAGGAGCACCCGGAGACCCTGGCCGTGCTCGGCGGCGGTGCCATCGGAGTCGAGCTCGGCCAGGCCTTCGCGCGGCTGGGCAGCAAGGTCACCGTCATCGAGGCCGGGCCGACCTTCCTTGGCCTCGAGGAGCCAGAGGCCGGCATGGCGTTGAAGCCGCATCTCGAAGACGACGGCATCACGATCCTTGTCGGCGACGCTGCCATATCCGTGGAGAAGGGCGGCGTCGGCGTCGTCATCAAGCTCAAGTCGGGCAAGGTGGTCACCGCCGAGCGGCTGCTGGTCGCGACTGGCCGCCGGGCCAACTTCGAGGCCTGGCACGGCGCGGGCATCGCGCGCACCGAGCGCGGCTGGCTGAAGGTCGACCCGCAGACGCTGGAGGCGCGCGCCGGCATCTACGGCGCGGGCGACGTCACCGGGCTGGGCGGCTTCACCCACCTGGCCTTCTATCACGGCCAGATCGTCGCCAGGCGCCTGCGCGGCGAGGACGCTCGAGCCGATCACACCGCCGTGCCGCGCGTCACGTACACCGATCCGGAAGTCGCGTCGGTGGGCCTGTCAGAGGCCGGGGCTCGCGAGCGGGGCATCGAAGTCGTGACCTCGGTCACGGATCCGGGTGAGACTGCCCGTGGCTACATCTACGACTTCAAGGGCGGCACGATCAAGCTCGTCGGCGACAAGAAGCGCGGCGTGCTGGTCGGAGCCACTCTGGTCAGCCCGCGGGCAGGCGAGATGCTCGGCGAGCTCGTCCTGGCGATCAAGGCCGCCACCCCGCTGGGCACGCTCGCGGACACGATCCACCCGTTCCCGGCATTCAACCGAGTGCTCGGCGCGGCCCTCCAGGAGCTCGCGCGAAAGGCGGCTTAATCTCCGGAACCCGGATTCATACTGATCCGGCGTGATCGACATCCACCTCGACATCGACACCGTCATCGTGTGGATCCTGGTGGGCCTGCTGGCCGGCGCGCTGGCCAGCCGAGTCGCCCTGGGCCGCGACCTCGGACTCATCGGCGACGTGATCGCCGGCGTCATCGGCGCCTTCCTCGGCGGTGTGCTGGCCGGACTCCTGCACGTCAGCTTCTCGATCGCCGGCCACCCCATCATCAGCGAGATCATCATCGCCTTCGTCGGCGCGGTGATCCTGCTGTTCGTGCTCAGGATTCTGGGGTTCGGCCGCGGCGGCAAATAGTCGCCTTTACATCCATATACCTGACTGAGTAGGTCGCTCCACCCCCGCGTTCATCTCAGCAAAAGGGGGTCATGGAGAAGAAATGACCGTAAACCTCGACTTCGACACGATCCTGATCTGGCTGTTGGTCGGCCTCGTGGCCGGCTTTTTCGCGAGCCACGTTGCCATGGGCCGCGGCATGGGCATCATTGGCGACGTCGTCGTCGGGATCATCGGCGCGCTGTTGGCCGGCTTCCTCTCGGGCATCTTTCATTGGTCGATCGTGATCGCCGGCCACCCGATCATCAGCGCGATGGTCATGGCCTTCATCGGCGCCGTGATCTTGCTGTTGATCGTGCGTATCCTCGGCGCCGGCCGAGGCGTTCGTCGACCTAACTGGGGCTAGCGGGGAGCTCCGACAGGTCGTTGGGGGCGAGCCCCGGAGCTGCTTTCCGGGACCCGTCCCTTTTTCATGCCTGCTGCACCGGCACGACTTCGAAACTGAGCCGCGCTCGCAACCGTGACAGCGCGCTGAGAACCGGCGCCCCGAGCACTACGACCATGACCACGTTGCCGACGGCGCGAAACATGTCATAGGCAAGCGAGGTCGCCAGGTAAAAGCGGCCGAAATGCGCGATGGTGGTGGCCACGTCCATCCCCGGCGACCAGCCCAGCGTCGGGTTGCCGCGAAAGACCGTGACCCAATCCTGGATGTCGAGCAGGCCGCCAACGACCCAGCCCATGACCGCGCCGACGGTGGCCAGCACCGCGATGTCGCGCCATCCCGGGAGGCTTTGGCGCCACCTGCCTGCCAAGCCCGCGGCCACGCCGACCCAGCCAATCGCAAACACCTGGTACGGCACCCATGGGCCGACCCCAGCGCCTGCCACCGCTGAGACGAGGATCGTGACCGCGCCGGCAAGGAAGCCGTAGCTCGGACCGAACACGAAGCCGGCGCAGAGCACCAGGAAGTAGATCGGGCTGAAACCGCCGATGCCTTCGATCACGGCCAGCCTGAGGACGGTGTTGAGCGCGGCGATCGCGGCCAGCAATGCCACGCCCCGCGCATCGAGCTGGCGCGTGCCGGCCTCGACGATGAAGAGTCCGCCGAGGCAGGCCAGCGCCAGCGTCCACGCAGGTGTTGATGCCGGCAGCTCCGAGCCCGCGAAGGGCCACAGGAAGAGGGCGAGACCGAGCACGGAGACGACCGCGATGGGGACGTTCTTCGTCATGCGGTGGCGGCGCTCGACTTCGTGCGCTCGATTGCTGTGCCGTTGGCCACGTCGATCACGCGGTCGGCCAGGGCCGCCTGCAGGTCCTCGTCATGGGTGGCGATGACGATGGCCGCGCCAGCGTCTCTCAGCGCAGCAACGACATCGACGAGTGCCACCCGCGAGGCGTGGTCCATGCCGCGCGTAGGCTCGTCGAGCAGCACGATCTCCGGCGCGCCTGGGAGCACTGCGGCCAGCGCGGCGCGCTGGCGCTCGCCGGTCGAGAGGTCGCGAGGATAGCGGCCGGCCAGGTCCGCGATCCCGAGCATGGCGAGGATCCGGGTCGGCGTCTCGTTCAGCTGTTCGCCGGCGCGATCGATGGTGAACTGGACTTCGTCGCGCACCGACGAGCGGTGCAGCAGCGCGACGGGATTCTGGGGCAGGTAAGCGATGCGCCCGGCAGGCCTGGTCACTTCGCCGCTGAGTGGCGCGGCGAGGCCGGCAATGAGCCGCAGCAGGGTGGTCTTGCCGCCGCCGTTGGGCCCGGCGAGAGCAACGACCTCGCCGGCGCGCCCGGCAAGGTCGACTTGCGCGATGACCTCTCTGCCTTCAAACCCGGCCGCAGCATGGCGCAGCTCCCATCGTTCGGGGCCAGGCATTGATGCTCGCTTCGGGGCTGCCACCGGCGACGGTCGCCACTCGCCCGGATCGATGTCCGTAACTTCGCCGTCTTCGACCTGCAGCATCCGCGCAGCGCTCGGCGCCAGCAGCTTCAGGCGATGTTCGGAGACGACGACCGCACGACCATCGCGCGCGACGCGGTGGGCTGCGGCCAGCAGAAGGGATGCACCATCGGGGTCGAGCTGCGAGGTCGGCTCGTCCAGGACCACCAGCTGGGGCCGCATCGCGAGGGCGGACGCGAGGGCGAGCCGCTGCCTCTCGCCGCCGCTCAAGGTGCGTACTTCGCGGCCGGCAAGATGTGCGATGCCGACCTCGTGAAGGGCCGCATCCACGCGCGTCGCGATCTCACGCTGGGGCGTGGCCGCGTTCTCCAGGCCGAAAGCCACCTCACGATCGACCGTGCCGTAGACGCTCTGGAGCTCGGGATCCTGGAAGACGAAGCCGACGGAGCACGCGAGCGTCCTGGTCGGAGTCGCGAAAACGTCGCGTCCGCCGACCGATGCAGAGCCGGCGATGCGACCGCCGTGGAAGTGCGGTACCAGGCCGTTGAAGACGCGCAGCAGCGTCGATTTGCCACCGCCCGACGGACCCGCGACGACCGTGAAGCCTTCATCGAGCTGCAGGCTGACGTCGCACAGCGCGGGCGCCTGCGTCCGCGGATACCAGTAAGTGAGGCGGTCTAGCCGCGCGATCGCCACTGCAACGCCGGTGTGAAAAGCAGGAGGCACGCGACCAGCGGAGCATCGTCGATCCGCGGCGCGGCCAATTGCGGATAAGCGGACCAGGGGGCGGCCCAACCCGTGACGGACGACAGCAAGAACAGCGCCACTGCGCCGGCTGACGCCCCGACCAGTAGCCAGTCGCTGCCATGCATGCGCACCGGCTGCAGGTGCGTGCGCTCGCCCGCTCCAAAGCCCCGCGCCTCCATCGATTCGGCGAGCTGGATGGAGCTCTCGACGCTTGTGAGCACGACCGGCACGGCCACTTCGGCCCACGAACGGGGTCCGCGCGGGCGCCAGCCCCGCATGCGCTGAGCCTCACTGACCTGGACGAAAGTCGCGCCCACGGCAGGGACGAGATTCAGCGCCGCAGCGACGACCGCACCGGTCCGTGCGAGCCCAGCGGGCAGGGCGTCGATCACCTCATGGGATGCGAGGAGCATCGAGAATGGCGCCACCGCCAGGATCGCGGCGGCGATGGTCACTCCGCCGACCGCTCCATACGCGAGCGCTTCGAGCGTGTAGGGCCCACCTATCGCGGGCAGCGACGCCGGCAGGCTGAAGAGCACCGTCTCGCCGACGTGCGCTGAAACGAAATTGAGCAGGATCGCGAAGGCCGCCACCAATGCTGCGGCGATCACCGGACGGCTCGTGCGCCGAAGCCCGGCGCCGGCGACGTGCGCCGAGAGCGCCGCCGCCAGCACGAGGAGCTTGTAGGCCGGGTTGGTGCTCGCGAGCACGATGACCAGGCAGGCGGCCGACCAGGCGGCGACCGCCCGCGCATTCATGGCTGCTACAGAAGCGTCAGGCCTCATGCGCCAGAGGCGGTGGCGACGGATTCTGGTCGCTCGCCTCCACGTAGCGCCAGCCGAGCGCGTCCTTGTCCTTCAACGTCACGGCGTCGTATCCCGTTTGCGCGGTCGTCCAGGCGCCTTTGTCTTCGATGAAGAGGGACCAGTAAGGCGCGTTCTGAGGCAGGCACTGCGTGAACGACGAAGGCTCGTTATCGATGGCGCACGCCGCCTTGCCGAAGCTGTAGGTCTGGGTTTGGAACTTGATCCCGGACTGGTCCATCAGGGCCTGGCCGCCGATCGTGTCGCCGGTGAAGCCCACGCACTTCTGCACGGTCGTTCCCGACTTGTGCTCGACCACGACGTAGGCGTGGTGCGGTGCGCTGGCGTTGACGCATGAGGCATTCGGATTCGATGCACCCGACGACGAAGAACCGCAGGCGACGAGAAACAAGGCCAGAATCGCGCTGGCCGCTGTGAAGTGCTTGCGCACAGGCCGTACCTCCAGGCGGTCGCCTACCCGAACGCGCCGCTGAAAGCCGACCGCCAGGAGCTTCCGTGCCGTTGCGCGCGGACGGGATCTTCGATTCGGGCATTCAGGTCTCCTGGCTTGCGGATCCTCGCCTTCGCCTGCCTTCCCGGGCGCTCACCCAGTGGCTTTTTCGGCTCAGGCTCCTCGCTCACAGTTGCGCGACAGCTCCGGCATCACACCGGATTCCCTTGGTGCCCGTGAAGATCTTACGCGGGCTCTTTGATCAGCCGTACGTGGCCTTGCTCGCGCGTGGCTCGCAGCGCAAAGTCAAACCGGTCGGCCCGGAGCGCCAGGTCGAGGTCGGTCTTCGGGAATCCAGGCCAATCGCCGCGCGCTATCTGTTGGTATCGCTCCGATCTGTACAGCGGCTGCAGCAGGTCGTCGAGGTCTTTCGTCTTTGCTGCGCGCAGGTGGGCGTCGATGTAGTCGACGCATGCATGGTCTTCGGGGTAGTCGCCGGAGGCGATCAGCGTCACGGTCGCCGGTTGTCTCAACAGGCAGGCTTGAGCAGTAGCCCGCGCCACCACCAGACTCGACGCGTAGATGGCGTCCGCACTGTCGACCGCGTTGATCACCGGCGCACCCGCGCTGGTGCGCTGCACGACCGTGTGTCCGCGCACCTCGGCAGCAGCAATCTGCGTGGGCGAGTTGCTGATCTCGATGCCCGCGACGGGCAAGCCATCGACCTCCGCCGAGAGGATCGCGCCGGGTGTCGCGGCCGCCAGAGCGCGTGCCTCGTCTACGGTCGGCACGAGGAGACAATCGCGCGCTCCGCCCGCGATGGCGTACGCGCTGACGGTGAAGGCTCGTAGCACGTCGATGACGACGGCGATGCCGATCGCATCTCGCGCGCCGTCGATGCCAAGGGCGTGGACGATCTTCATCGCCCGTGTTCTGCCGGCAGCTCGAGGCGGGGCATCATATGTTCGTTGTCATCAGTGCATGGCCCGGGCACGCCGCGGCGCGCCTTTGGCTTCGAGCAGATCGCGGACAGCGGATCGATGCGAGTCGTCGGCCTCAGCCTGGAGGCCGGCCAGGAGATCCCGGAGCATCGCAACGCGATCCCCGTGGCGCTGATCGTCACCGTCGGTACGCTGCAGTTCCACGACGGCGTGACGTGGGCCGAGGTCGAGGCGGGACAGATGCTGCTCATCAATCCGGGCGAGCGGCACCGTTATCGTGCCGACGTGGTGACGTCCGCGTATCTCGTGTATGCGGGGCTGCCGGGCGTGCGCAGCCGGCCTTGGACTCTGCGCCGCCGCTGATCGCTGCGGCGGCCGGTTGGGTCATGGAGCGTTCCACAACGCGAGCTCGCGGCCGTGGTCGCTTGCCAGCAGCTCGCTGAGCGTCGCGACGTCGAGCCGGAAGTGGGCCGCGGCCACGATGTCGAGCTCGAGCCACGCCACCGCGACCGCGCGAAGGATATGGCCGTGGGCGAACGCCAGCACGTTGCCGTCGGAGGCCAGCGCCAGCTCGAGGAACTGTTGAGCGCGCCCATAGACCTGGGCTGGAGTCTCACCCCCGGGACAGCCGTCGTGGAAGATCTCCCAACCTGGACGCGTGGCGTGGATCTCGGCGCTCGTGAGTCCTTCGTACTCGCCGTAGTCGAACTCACGCAGTAAGTCAGTGACCTCGGGGTGCGGAAAGCCCGCGATCTGGGCAGTGCGTCGCGCTCGCTGCATCGGGCTAGAGAACACACTCGTGAAGTCGATGCCCGCGAGCCGCGATCGCAACGCGGCGGCGCGTTCCTCGCCCCGCGGAGTGAGGGGAAGGTCAGTGCGCCCTGTGTGCCTGCCGTTGAGGCTCCATTCGGTCTCGCCGTGGCGGGCGAGATAGATCGCGACCGTCAGGCGGGCTTGCCCAGCATCTCAGGGCGCCCGGAACGCAGTGAGCGACTCGCGCTCTCGATGACTGCGCCGGCACGCACGCGCTGACCGGGTCGCACGCACACAAGGCCCACCGACGCGCGACCACCGCTGGGCTTGAGCGCGTCGTTGACCGCGGCCAGCACGCGGTTGGCCGCGTGCGCCGTGCCCGCGACGTCGGTGTCGGGCAGGATGGCGAGGAGCTGCGGCGGCGTCCGGCCGAGAACGCCGGGAGTGTCGACGTCACGCACGGTGCCCGCGAGTGCGGCGGCCATGCTCTTCAGCATCTCGTCGGCGGGACCGACCTCAGCTCCCTCGACCAGGAGCACGCCAAGGTTCCGCTGATAGCGGTGCGCCCTCGCGAGCTCATCTTCAAGGACCGGCCGCACGAAGCGTTCGTTGAAGAGGCCGGTGGTCCGATCGACGATGTGCAGCGGCTCGGCCTGAGGATCGTCAGCGCGCACTCCACACGACGGACAGAAGATCGCGCCGCTGGGCAACGCTGACCCGCAAGCCTGGCAGGTCATGGCCTCCGGCCGCCGGCGCAGGAAGTCGCCAATCGGCATCCGGTAAAGCCTATCAGTCATGCCTGCGAAACCCGAAGCGGCTGAGCCGCGACTCATCGGGACGCCTTAACAACCAGGGTTGCGTGCTCCTTCACCATCGATTTACGTTGTTGCGCGGTACGGTGAGAATGGGCTTTGGGGGAGGGAAAGCCCGGGAGGAGGGAGGGCCCGCGAGGTGGAGCGCCCTTTTTGAAAATCAGCCGACCGCGGCGGCGGTGGCCTCCAGCCAGCTCTCGGCCCAATCGGTCACTGCGTCGAGCACCGGGCCGAGCGCGCGACCTCGCGAAGTCAATCGATAGCTCACTCGCACCGGCGGACCCGGATCAACAAGTCTCTCGACGATGCCTTCAGACTCGAGCTCTCGCAATCGCTCAGTCAAGACGCGATCACTGATGCCCGGGATACCCGACAACAGTTGATTGAATCGCGCGGGTGCCGGCATGAGGGCTCTGACCACGGCGCCAGTCCAGCGCTTGCCGATCAGCTCGATAGCACGCTGAAACGGCGCGCTGTAGTCAAGGCCCCCACCAACCATGGGGAGAGATTCTATGCGGTTATGAGAGTTGCGGACGGGCGACCTCCCCCAAAATTTCTACGAACTTTTTTAGAGACGGCCAATGGGTCACAGCTAAGCAATCACTTGAGTACCCGACCAACTCGGGATGTGGAAAAACCTGTGAGTTTCTGGCCTGAAGCAGGCCGCGGACCTGGTCGCACGGGCTCGGCGTAGACTCCGCTCGATGATCGTGGACCTGATGCACCTCACCCTCTTGGTCGTCGGGATCGCACTCGGTGCATGGTCGCTGATCGCATTCAGAACGCGATTGCCGCGCGGGCGGTTCGCAATCTTCGGCGTCGCGTCGGTGGCAACGCTGTTCGGATGCGCTGCGGTCGGCGGTGAAGTAGGTCTTATGTCCCAATCCGCGTGGTTCTCGGTGGTCATCGCTTTCCTAGCGGCGCTGATGATTGCTGGATATGTGACCGTCCGCTACTCGCCGTCATGGAGATAGACGGCCGGGTCGTAGTCGTCACGGGGGCGGCTCGCGGGATCGGGCGAGCGCTGGCCCGGAGGTTTGCAAGCGCCGGGGCATCCGGCGTGGTCGTGGCCGACATCAACGCGGCTGGCGCGGAATCTGTAGCCAAAGAGATCGGTGGGACGCCTGTCAGGTGCGATGTCACCGATGAGGCATCCGTGATCGGCCTGGTCGAACAGGCGGTCAAGGCATACGGCCGCATCGACGTGTTCTGCTCGAACGCCGGCATCGCGGTCGGCGGCGGGCCCGAAACCGAAATCGAGGATTGGAATCGAATCTGGGCCGCGAACGTGCTGTCTCACGTTCTGGTTGCGCGCCACGTGCTGCCGGGCATGCTCGCGCGCAAGGAGGGCTACATCCTCGGCACCGTCTCGGCCGCGGGCCTGCTCAACCACGTGTTCGCCGCGCCTTACGGAACCACCAAGGCTGCGGCTCTGTCGTTCTTCGAGTGGCTCGCCATCGCACACGGCGACGACGGCGTCCGCGTGTCCTGCCTCTGTCCCCAGGGGGTCCGCACGGACATGCTGGCCGCAGAGTCGCGAACCGGGCTCGAGTTCCTCACCGCCAACGCTCTCGAGCCTGAGCAGGTTGCCGACATCGTGCTGGAAGGCATCCGCAACGAGAAGTTCCTGATCCTGCCTCATCCGGAGGTCGCCGAATACTTTCAGCGCAAGGCAACCGACTACGATCGCTGGCTCAACGGTATGCGCAGGATGCGCAAGCGGGTGCTCGCGGCCTCGACTTCGTAGCGATGCGGCGCTGGGTCGCGGCACTGTCGGGGCTCACTCTGATTGCGATCGCGTTCGTCGCCGCTGGCCAGGTCGCGGATACACGCGAGGGTTTGATCGCCGAGGTCATCACTCTCTTCGCGGGCCTCGCCGGCGTCCTTCTCTTGCTCTACGGGCTGGTACCAAAGAGATCATCACCATCTGCCAACGCCGCCCAGCGTCCTGCTGCGTCGAAGCCCACTGGTCCCCGCTCGGCCAACGATCTGTTGTTGGGTACCGCTGGCCTGCTGCTGGCAGCGGTTCTGCTGACGGGCCTGGTGATCAGCGGCGGTTGGGGCTGGGCGTTGATCGGCGGGCTGCTGTTGCTGCCGATGATCGCCGGGTGTGTCTACCTATGCGCTGCGTTTGCATCCGCGCACGAGAAGGACTGGACGATTGACCTGCGGCGGCTGATCGGCCGCCTTTGATTCGTCCCGCTAGCTGCGGCGCTGCATGGTTCGCGCCAGTAGCAGCGCGCCGAGGACGATCAGCACCGCCGGCCAGATGATCGACCACTGCAACAGGCCGATGTTGCCGCTGAGGATGATCGCGCCAACCACGACAAGCACGACGCCGAGCACGATGGACTGACGTCCTGCCGGCATGGCGGGAGCGGCAGCCGGCGATGGTGCAGCGCCGCTCCCTGCTGGGGTTGAGGTGCCTTCGGTAGTGGCCGCCGATTTGCTCGACCCGCTGAACGTGCCGCGAAACTCGGCGCCGATTCGTTTGAGGTCGGCGCTCATCGAGTCGAATCCCGAGCGTGTGCCCTCCTGGCCCTCGACCGGCTCGGGCATGACGAGCCAGAGGACGATGTAGATCAAAAGGCCCACGCCCTGTAGGAAGGCGAGCAGGACAAATCCCAGTCGCACCCATAGCGGGTCGACATGAAGCCCGGCGGCGAGACCGGAGCACACTCCGCCCAGGATTCGATCCTTGCCGCGCTGGAAGGATTGTTGAGCCGCTTGACGCATGGACCTAGCCTACATCGCGCTGGGGAGCGTTCTGCCGCAGAGCGAGAACATCGCCGACCAGGTAAAGCGATCCGCAGACGATGACGTTTCCATCGCGGCCCGCTATGTGCTTGGCGCGATCAAGAGCACTGGTGACGTCGACTATCGCCTCGCTACCAGGACCGTAGACCTCGGCGAGACGGGCCGCGGGGATGGCATGGGTGCCGGCGCTCGGTGGCTCTGTAAAGACCGCAGCATCCGGACGCATTGTGCGCATGGCAGCGATGACCTGTTGCGGGTCTCGTTCGCTCAGCATGCCGAAGACGACGACCAGGGGATCGTCGCTGATGAGGTCGCGCAACGATGCGCCGGCTCTTGTGAGGGCGGCGGGGTTATGACCGCCATCGAGCACGATTCGCGGGTGCTCCGCGATCAGCTGCAGCCGGCCAGGCCAGCGCGCCGAAGCCAGGCCACGACGAACCTGTTCCTGAGACACGTCACTGATGGCGTGCGCGCATGCGACTGCCAGCGCCGCGTTGGCAGGCTGGTAGTCACCGAGAAGGGCCAGTTCAAGAGACGTGTAATCGAATCCCGGGCCACTCACGTCAAGCGAATAGCCGGCCCACCCGCGCGAACGCGCAACGACCTTGACCTCTTGCCCCAATCGCCACAGCTGAGCATCGGCCCGCGCCGCATGCTCCTCGACCACATGCAGGGCCACGCCTTCACAGCCGGTGACCACCTTGTTGTGTTGCTTGATGACCGCGGCTTTCTCATTGGCGATCTGTTCGATCGTATTTCCGAGATATTTCTGATGGTCGTAATCGACGTTGGTGATGACAACACCACCGAGGTCAAGTGCATTGGTCGCGTCGAGCCTGCCGCCAAGACCGACCTCACAAACGAGCAAGTCGACGCGCGGTGCGGTGTACGCGATCGCGAGCGCGGTCAGCATCTCGAATTCGGTCGCCTGGCCCAGCTCGTCCGCGATCGCACCCAGTGTGGGCTGAAGACTCTCGAAGGTCGCGACGAAGTCCTCCTCGCTAATGGGGACGCGGTTGACCTGAATCCGCTCCGTGTAAGAAACCAGGTGGGGCTTGGGCATGAAGCCGACGCGATGGCCGGCGGCCTCGAGGATCGCGGCCAGGCAGACCCCGGTCGAGCCTTTGCCGTTGGTCCCGGCGATCAGCGCTCCACTCATCGCACGATCGGGCGCACCGAGCCGGTCGAGAATCGCGCGCGTTCGTTCGGTCCCGAGCTTCATGCCGAACCGTCCGAGCCGCGACATGTACTCGATGGTCTCGAGGTAGGTCACCAGGTCACCCCTGAACGGCCGCCGCCGGCCCATAGGCGCACCCTTCGCTGGGCCCTCCCTCTCCCAGGGCTTCCCTCCCCCAAGCCCAACGCACCTTGCGCCGACAACTCAATCAATTTGTTGCATCTATGCCAACCCTGGTTGTTAAGAAGGCAGGCTGGCCTTACGGCCGGCGCCGGATCTCGGCCTCGAACGTGTTCTTGATCAGCATCGCCCTGGTCATCGGCCCGACCCCGCCCGGGTTCGGTGTGAGCCAACCAGCGACGGTGTCCACTCCCTCACCGAGATCGCCCACCTGTTTGCCGCCAACCCAGTTCGTGCCGACGTCGATCACCGCCGCGCCCGGCTTGACCATCTCTTTGGAAATCAGCTCGACCCGCCCCGCGGCCGCGACCAGGATGTCCGCTTCCCGCGTATGAGCCGCCAGGTCGCGCGTCCGCGTGTGACACAGAGTCACGGTCGCATTTCGCTTGAGCAGCAGCAGCGCGACCGGCTTGCCCACCAGGTTGCTGCGGCCGACGACGACGGCGTTGCTGCCGGAAACCGGAACGCCCGCGTCCTCGAGCAGCAGCACGATGCCCGCCGGCGTGCATGGCTCCACTCCGCCTGGCAGACCCTGGGCGACGAGCCCGGCGTTGACCGGATGGAAACCATCGACGTCCTTGACCGGATCCAGTTCCATGATCACGCGCGTCATATGTATCTGTGCAGGCACCGGCTGCTGGATCAGGACGCCGCTGACTGATTCGTCCTCGCTCAGATGCCTCACGAGAGTCATGAGCTCTTCGTTGGTGGTCGCATCAGGCAAGCGGTGATCGAACGTTTCGATGCCTGCCTTTTTCGCGTTCCCATGCTTCATCCGCACGTACGTGACAGATGCCGGGTCGTCGCCGACGATGACAGTGGCCAGCGCTGGAGCCGGCTTGCCGGCATCGCGCCGCGCAGCCACATTGGCGCTCACCTCATCGATGATTCGTGCGGCCAGCCCGCGGCCGTCGAGCACTTTCGCGGTCACGGGCACATTGTCGCGGGAAGCGCGAGCCGCTCGGATCAGCCGAGCCCCAGCTGCTTTCTCGCTTCCTCGGCCACCAACCGCATCACGTCGCGCAGCGGCCGACCCGACTCCTTGGCCAGACGACGACAATCGTCGTACTCCGGCGACAGGTCGATATCGATGCCTCTCAGCTCTTTGACTTTGACCCGCGCCCGACCGATCGAGGTATCGATCTCGACGATCCGCCTACCTGAGATCACCCTGTGCACCGGCGCCAGCCGGACTCCGAGCGTGGAACTGTCTCGCAGCAACTTCTCGCTCAAAGCCGACACATGCGCTGCATCGGCCATGACCGCCACGACCTGACCGAGCCTTCCCTTTTTCATGAGGGCTGGGGTCACCGTGACGTCCAGCGCGCCTGCGGCCATCAGGTCGTCGACCAGGGCGGCCACCAGGTTCGGCGCCATGTCGTCCAGGTTCGTTTCGATCACCGTCACGCCCAGTTCAGAGGGAACCTCTTCACCGACCCACGCCGCGAGCGCGTTGCCGGGCGTCTGGCGCGCTCCCAGCCCGTAGCCGATCGAACGCAGCCTCAACGCGGGGCGATCGAAGGTCGCAGACACTGCGAGGATCGCCGCACCCGTTGGGGTTACAAGCTCCTTGGCAGCGTCACTTTCCTCGAACACGGCGCCGGTGCCGGCCAGGATGCGAACGCTGGCGGGCGCAGGTAAGGCCATCTCGCCCAACCGCCCGCGCGGTGACGGCAGGGGTGAGGCATAGACGCGCTCGATCCCCATGGCGTCGATGAGCCAGAACGCGCCCAGCAGATCGATCAGCGTGTCGGCGCCGCCGAGCTCGTGCAGGTGCAACTCAGATTCCTCGACACCGTGGAGACCGGACTCGACCACCGCAAGTCGGCCGACTGCGTGGACTGCACGCTCTTTTGCAACCTCGGGCGCATCCGCAGCTTCCAGCGCAGCTCGGAGCTCGGGCACTGTCCGCACATAGTCCTGTCTCGTCTCGACCACGACACGGGTGCCGCCGAGGTGACCGCGCTGTTCATGCCGCACTTCAACGGCGACTTCATCGCCGAGCCGCAACGCCTCGACAGTCGCGTCCAGCACTGCCCGGTCGCCGCCCGCGTCGACCAGTGCGCCCAGCACCATGTCGCCGGAGATGCCCGCGAAGCAGTCGAAGTAGACGGTGTTCAACGCCGCGCCCGCCTGATCTCTGCCGCGGCGGCGCCAATCGGCTGCATTCGCTTCGGCTGTTTGGCGACTCGCACCGTGACGGTCTTGACGCCGGGGACCTGCAGGGCCCTGCGCGCGATGCGCCCGGCGAGCGCCTCGACCAGGCGGGCAGGCTCCCCTTCGATCACCTCTTTGGCGATGGCATGGATGCGCCGGTAGTCGATCGTGTCCTCCAGGCGGTCGGAGCGCGAGGCGCGGGCCAGGTTGGCCTCGACCTCCACGTCCACGGTGAATCTCTGGGCACGGGCCCGCTCGGCATCGCTCACACCGTGTTTGCCGCTGAAGACCATGCCCTCGAGCACGATTCGATCCACCTTTCTAATTGTGTGGTCAAGGGAGTCTCTCCATAGACTGGCGGCGTGGACGCCCGCCCATCGCGCGCCGGCGCACAACTCGATGGCGTGATCTTCCGACCTGCCGATCCTGAAGATCTCGAAGCTATCAATCGCATCTACAACCAGTTCGTGCTCGGTTCCCACTTCACGTTCGATCTCGAACCGACCTCCATCGAGTGGAGGCAAGAGTGGTTCGGCCACTACGACCGCCAGGGCAGATGGCGGGTGGTGGTGGCGGTATCCGGCGATGCTGTCATCGGTTATGCCTCGAGCAGCCGCTTCCGACCCAAGCCCGCGTACGAGACTTCAATCGAGACGAGCATCTACCTCGACGGTGATTCCACGGGGCGCGGAGTGGGCAGCCGCCTCTACGCGACTCTTTTCGGGGCGCTCGAAGGCGAGGACGTGCATCGCGCCTATGCGGGCATCGCTCTCCCGAATCCGGCGTCGGTGGCGCTGCACGAGCGGTCGGGGTTCACGCGGGTGGCGTACTTCACCGAGCAGGGACGCAAGTTCGGTCGGTACTGGGACGTGGCGTGGTACGAGAAGGCGCTGAACGGCGGCTGAGGCGAGGACGCATTTCTGGCTGGGCCCTCCCTCCTCCCGCGGTCCCTCCCCCGCCGCGGTCGCACCTACCGACCGATAAGTTGCGAAAAATTCGACCCGAAGGCAACCCTGCCTGTTAAGGCGCGCTGGGCTTTAGAGCCGCTCCCGCGGGCCCGCCAGCGCGTCGTGGGCGAGGCTGCCAATGACTGCGCAACCGATGCCGACGCCAACCCCGACCAAGATGAAACCCGCCTGACCCGCCAGGTCCTGGACCAGCATGTACCAGCCGGCGAGGGCAACGACCAGCGCGACCAGCATCCAGACGAGTCGGGCCGGCATCTACGGCGCGCTGCCCGGGGGCGGCTCTAGCCGCCGGGCCCCGGTGAGCTCGTGCTGCCGGCTCCCGGCCGCGTGAACCCGCCGCCAGCCGCCCCGATCTGGATCGTGACCGCGGTCAGCGACCCGTCTGCCGCACGCGTGCCGGTGACCGTCACTGTCTGGTTGTTGGCGAGGTCAGAAACCGCACCGGTCGTCTGCTTCTGCACCGTCGTCGAAGACGCGAACGTAACGGTCACGCTGCACTGCTGGTTGGTCACGGTCATCGACGTCGCTGTCAGCTTGGTGACGGTGCCTCGCAGTAGGGCCTGCGTGCCGGCCGCCGGCGTAGAACCAGGAGTCGGACAGACGGACGCGAGCGTGCCGCGTCCAGGCAGGAAGCCGCCACTGCTGCTGTTCCCACGCTGGCTTGACCTGTTCGACGTCGACGCGGCCGCCGACACGTTGTTCTGCCCGACCTTGTCGCCGACGTAAAACCCGGCCAGGATCCCGACCAGCACCGCCAGGGCAACGATCGCGTTTCTCATCGCCTACACCTCAACCTCATTCATGTCGTAGTGCCTCGATCGGGTGCAGTCGCGCAGCCCGGTTAGCCGGATAGATGCCGAAGAAAAGCCCGATGCCGACGGACACGCCGAAAGCCAGGAGCACCGAGGGCACCGAAACGACCGGCGTCGGGAACCCCGAGCTGGTGATCGCCGGTACGTGCGGTGCTTCAAACGCCAGGGCAGCACCCAGAGCGATGCCGAGCGCGCCGCCGAGCCCACTCAGCACCATCGCCTCGATCAGAAATTGAGTGAGCACGTCGCGCCAGCGCGCGCCGATCGCCTTGCGAATGCCGATCTCCCGAGTTCGCTCGGTGACAGTGACCAGCATGATGTTCATGATCCCGATCCCTCCGACCACCAGCGAGATGCCGGCGATCGCGCCCAGCACCAGCGTCAGGGCCGTCGCGATCGAGGTGGCCTGCGTGAGGATGTCCTGCTGGCTCAGGATCTGAAAATCCGCCTGGGTCGGATCAGAGATCTGGTGGCGCTGCAGCAAGATCGTCGTGATCTCTGTCTCGGCCGAGCTCACGGTGCCCGCTGAGGACGCGGACGCCACGATCTGGCTGATGTTCTTGCCCCGGCTGCCGCTGAGGTACGCCCACACCGCGGTGATCGGCGCCACCACCACGTTGTCCTGTGAGCCAAAGCCCGTGCCGCCTTTGGCTGCGAAAACACCGATGACGCGAAAACTCTGGCGATTGATCTTGATCGTCTGACCCACGGGGTCCGTGTTCGGAAAGAGGTTGTCGACGACGGTCTGGCCGATGACGACGACGCGACGCTGAGCCAAGAGGTCGTCCTGAGTGAAGAACGAACCCTCGGCGACCTGGTAGTCACGGACTTGTGGGAAAGCCGTCGTGGTGCCGGTTGTCGGCGCGAAGTAGTTCTGGTTGGCGTAGGTGATGACGCCACCGCTCTGCGCGATCGGAATCGCCGCGACGACGTCGGGATCCTGTTGACGAGTGTTCAATGCGTCGACGTCGGCCATGCTCAGCGTCTGGCTCGTGCCGAATCCCTGAGACACACCGCCTGCGCCCTTCGCGTTCGCGGGATAGACGTAGATCACATTGGCGCCGAGCGACTGGATCTGGTTGTTGATCTGAACGCTCGCCCCGTTGCCGACGGCTACCAGCAGGATCACCGCGGAAACACCGATCAGGATGCCGAGCATCGTCAGCGCGCTGCGCAGCCGGTTCGCGACCAGGCCTCCGAAGGCGATGCGAAGCGCTTCGACGACGTTCATGCTGGGTTGCTTCTGCGATCGCTCACGATCAGGCCGTCGCGAAGCTCGACCACGCGGCCGGCGAACGCGGCGATGTCGGGCTCATGCGTGATCAGGACGATGGTTCGGCCCTGGTCGCGATTGAGCTGACCGAGCAGCTTCATGATCTCGAGGCTCGACGTCGTGTCGAGATTCCCTGTCGGCTCGTCCGCGAGCAGGATCGCGGGATTGGTCACCAGCGCTCGCGCGATGGCCGCGCGCTGCTGCTGCCCGCCCGAAAGCTCTGTCGGCTGGTGACTGGCGCGATCGGCCATGCCCACAGCAGTCAGCGCCGCCAGTGATCGCTGCCGGCGGTCGGCCGCGCCGGCGTAGATGAGTGGCATCTCGACGTTGTGGAGGGCCGTCGTTCGGGGAATCAAGTTGAACGACTGGAAGACGAATCCGATCTTCCGGTTGCGGATGGCCGCGAGGCGATCGTCGTCGAGCTTCGCGACGTCGGTGTGATCGAGCAGATAGCGGCCGGTGCTCGGCACGTCAAGGCAGCCGATGATGTTCATCAGCGTCGATTTGCCTGACCCGCTGGCGCCCATGATGGCGACGAACTCGCCTTCGCCGACGACCAGGTCGATGCCGCGCAGGGCCTGCACCTCGACCTTGCCCATCCGGTAGGTCTTGGTGATGGCCTCGAGCTCGATCACCCTCCGCCGCCGATCCGGATCGGATTGGCGCCGCCTCGCGAGTTCGTGCCGGTCGGCACCCGCAGCGACGGGATCACAACCTGCTGGCCCTCGTTCAGGCCGGAGGTGACTTCGGTGTACGTGTCGCCGACCACACCGGTCTGGATCGCGGTCTGGACCTCTTGCCCGTTGGCGTAGACGTTGACGTAGGCCTGCCCGCCGAGCCTGGTGATCGCCAGGTTCGGGACCGTCAGCACGTTGGTGGCGCTGCTGACGACCACTGTCGCGTTCGACGTCATGCCTTCTTTCAGCGCATTGCTCGCCGAGTCGAGGCTGATGGTCGCGTAGTAGTTGACGACGCCGCTGGTGACGGTGGCGGAACTCGCCACCGCGATCACCTTGCCGGTCATCGTCACGCTCGGCGCGGCGTCGAAGGTGATCGACGCGTTCTGGTCGCTCGCGAGGCGGGCGGCGTCGGACTCGGCGAACGGAACGACGACTTCCAGACCGCTGTCGTTGCCGATGACCATGAAGCTCGCGGACGCAGTCGTGGTCGGCAGGGGCGCCTGCGTCCCGGGCGCTTCGGGCGTGCTGCCCGATCCCGGACCCGCCATCTCGCCGACGACGCCGTTGATCGCGTTGACGGTGCCATTCATCGGCGCCGCGAGGGTGGTGGAGTCAAGGTTCTGTTGTGCGGTCTGCACTGCGGTTTGCGCGCTCGACAGCTGCGCCTGCGCCGCCGCGATCTGGTTCGGTTTCGTCTGGGTCTGGGTGTTGAGCTGGTCGCGCGCGCTGGTGACCTGCGCGGCGGCGGCGTTGATGCTGTGCTGGCCGTTGATCTGGTCCATCTGCTGCTTGCTCGAGTCAAGGTTCACCTTCGACTGGTCCGCGTTCACCGGAGCTGCGTCAAGGTTCACCTGGTTCTGCGCTGTATTCACAGCGGTCTGGGCAGTCGACACGTTCGTGAAATCGGTCAGGCAGTTGGCCGGCGCCGGCGGAGACGTGAACGGATACGCAAACGGCTGGCATCCGTCGGTGGCGAAGGTGGCGGCCGCGGTTTGCAGAGTGGTCTTGGCGGAGGCGAGCGTCTGCAGATGCTGCTGATAGGCCAGGCTGTTGCTGAGGATCTGCTGGTCGATCGCCAGCTGGTTCTTGTCGGCGCTCACCTGGTTGGCGTCCTGCGTGTTGGTGAAGTTCACCTGCGCGACCGTGTCGTTGTACGACTGCTGGGCGATGGCGAGGCTGTGTTGGAGCTGCGCGATCTGGTCGCTGGTCAACGGAGTTTCGACTGCCTGAAGGTTGGCCTGCGCGACCTGTAGGTTCGCCTGGGCGGCGGCCAGCGCTTGCTGTTCTGCGGTCGAATCCACGCGCGCGAGGATCTGCCCGGCGGAGACGTGGTCGCCGACGTGAACGTCGATCTCGGTGAGAGTGCCACTGACCCTGAAGTTGACGTTGGCCTGCGCCATCGGCACGACATTGCCGGTGCCGGTCACGCTCGCGGAAACTGTCCGCCGCGAAACCGACACGAGGTTCAATGAGCTGCCGGCAGGTTTCGCCGGTACGAAGACGTCTCGGTAGATCAGCGCAATCAGCACCAGGGCTACCGCAGCGAGGGCCGCGACGACGACGCGCTGACGATTCATGAAACCGCTCACCTTCTATTCCTCACCAGTTGAGATCGCCGAACGACCAGCCCGACGTGGATCCAAAGCGCGTGACGGTCGCGATGCCCAGCCCGACGACCGCGACGACCGCAAGGGCAACGAGCCCTGCATACGGGATCACGGCCAGGTCGAACACGATCAGCGCGCCGGCGAGCGATGCGACAAGTGGATGTACAGGGCCAAACCCCATTCGGTTTTGCAGTACGCGACCAAGGCCGAGAGAGATGCACGCGATGCCGAAGAGCGCAACGGCCAGCGCCACCGCGGCCAGCACGGGGACCAGCACCAAGAAGATCAGGGTGAATCGCAGGATCAGCAGCGCAGCGAGCAAGAGCAGTGCCGTCGCCACGCCGGCGGCAAACGCGATCACCGGTCCGCGTCCGCTTTCGAGCCGCTCCACCGCGTTGCGCGCCTGGTGGGGAAAGACGATCAGGACGGCCAGCGCGATGAAGATGAGCGCTGCGCCGTTGCTGAGCAGCGCGCGCAGACCCTGAAGCGGACTGATAGGGACGCGCTTGCGGAACGGCGAGACGAAGGTGAGGGTCTGAACCGTGGTCGTGCGCTCGAAGCGGTCCGACCCCGGCAGCCTCTCCTTGAGCGGGCTGACGGCGACCGGCGGGCCAACTATCACGTCAGAGATTGGACCCAGCCACGGCGCGTTGAGCGCGATGTCGGCCAGGGCAAGAAGGACGCCGACGATGGCGAGAGCCGCGATCGCGATGGCCCAGCGCCACTGGCGGGTTGGTGTTGTTGCGGTCGATGCGTTCGATGCCGGCTCGGGAGCCTGTGAATGCTCGGGACTGTCGTCGCTCATGCGCGCCGTCGCTCACCCAGTGCCGGTGGCATGGCGGTACGGCCGGTCTCGTCAAGCCGGGAGAGGATGGACAGGTGATACGCGGCGGTGATGGCCAGCGCTATGAGCGCGGCCAGCAGGAAGACGTCGGCGACAGGGATGCTAGGCGGCTCCGCGGCGCCGACGCCCCAGTTCATCAGGCGCTGCAGGTCTGCGACCGTGCCGCTGACGACTGAGGCAAGCCCATCGAAGCCCGACAGGTACCAGAAGATGAACGCCACGAGGAGACCCTCGGGGATGAGCAGCATCCAGGCGCGCCGTGGTTCGGTGCGAGCGGGCTGAACGGCTCGCATCACACTGCCGACCAGCGATCCCGGCGGCGCCGGAGTGCGCAGAGCCTTCAGACGGAAAGGCAGTGAGACTGCTTGCTCGTATTGGCGCCGGCAGTCGTCGCAGGTTGCCAGGTGCGCCTTCACCTGGTCCGCGAGGGCTGGATTCGCCTTCGCGATCTCCCCATCGACGTAGGCCTCGATCAATGTGCGCACACGCGCGCAGGTGAGTCCGCCCGGCTGATCCGTCATCGGTTTGTCTCTTCGGACTCGGCGAGCGTGTTGCGCAGCAACGCTCGTGCCCGGTGCAGGCGCGACTTGATCGCAGGGATCGAGACACTGAGGCTGGCGGCGACCTGCTCGAGGGAGAGGTCGGCGTAGTAGTGAAGGAGGATGGGCAGGCGGTAGGAGGGATCGAGCTGCGTCAGCGCCTCGACCAGCACTGGATCGTGCCGAGCCCAGTCCGCCGGCGGTGCGGCCGCGTCGATCTCTTGATCCGTTGGTGACGGCACGCGCTTGCGTCGGTAGTTGATGGTCGTGTTGGCCGCGAGCTTCCAGAACCACGGCTCGAACGGGCGCGTGGCGTCGTAGCGCGAGAGGTTGCGGTAGAGCTTGACGAATATCTCCTGGGCCAGGTCCTGCGCTTCGTCGAAGTCCCGTAAGTGCTGGAACGCGAATCCGTAGACCCGGCGCTGGAGGCGGCGGACGAGCTCTTCGAACGCCTCGAGGTCGCCGCCCGTGGCTTGCTTGACGAGCTGGCCGGCCGCGACGGCAGACGTGTCAGACGGTCCGCTCACGACGAGCTGGCCGGCCGCGGCCTGGGCATGCATCAACGTTAATTACCCCCTTTTGGAGTTGGCGGTTGCCGTCCGCCGAGTTCGCGTTGGCGGGATGGCCGCGCCCAGCCGCCGGCCATAGGTCTTGCGGGCCCTCCCTCCTCCGTTGGCTCCCTCCCCCAGCCTGCGCACCGTGCCGATGACGCTACTTCGAACTCGACAGCCTGGACAACCCAGGTCGTTAAGATGCTTGGTTTCGAGTACTTGACAGCGTATATCCGGCGTCATATACTCCATGTGGAATATGCCCCCCGTGACTGAATCGGAGCTCATCTCGCCGCTGGCGCTCTCGATCCTGGAGCTGCTCGACGAGGAGCCCCAGCACCCCTACGAGATGGCGTCCCGCATGCGAATCCGCCACCACGACGAGTTCATCCGCCTCAACTTCGGCACCCTCTACCACTCCGTCGAGGTCCTCGAACGGAATGGCTGGATCGAGCCGACCGAGCGGGAAAGGGAAGGCCGCCGCCCGGAGCGCACGATCTACAAGCTCACGGAAAGCGGTCGCGAGGTCCTGACCTCGACGTTGACGGAGCTCCTGCGCCAGCCGCGCAAGGAGTATCCGCACTTCGCCGCCGGACTGATGTTCATGCATCACCTGACCGCGGCCGACGCAGCGGCGTGTCTGCACGAGCGGGGCGCCGCCCTCGACGTGATCATCGGCAAATTCGACGCGGTGCTGAAGGAGCTTCTCCAGCATGGCGTCACCCGCCTCGCCCTCATCGAGGTGGAGCACAAGATCGCGATGCTCGACGCCGAGCGCAGGTGGGTTCGCGGGCTGGAGAAAGAGATCGCAGAAGGCAAGCTGGAGTGGAAGGTTGGAATCGACTCCGGCCATGAAGCATTAAGGAGAATCCATGGCCAACGCCCGCACTAATCCCTGGCTCGTGCTCGTCGTTTTGACGACGGGCTTTTTCATGATCCTGCTCGACACCACGATCGTCAACGTGGCGATCCCGGCGATGAGCACCGGCCTGAACGCCACCCTCGACGAGATCCTGTGGGTGCTCAACGCCTACGTCCTTGTATATGCGGTCCTGCTCATCACCGCGGGCCGGCTCGGAGACCTGTTCGGTCAGCGCAACCTTTTCGCAATCGGGTTGGCCGTCTTCACGCTGGCTTCAGCCGCGTGCGGCTTCTCGCAGAACGCCACCGAGCTCATCGCCGCGCGCATCGTCCAGGGCGTCGGCGGCGCATTGCTCACGCCGCAAACGCTTGCGATTCTGACCTCCATCTTTCCGCCCGAGCGCCGGGGCGCAGCGTTCGGCGTCTGGGGCGCGGTCGGCGGATTGGCCACCATCACTGGACCCACTCTCGGCGGCGCGCTCATCACGTATGCCAGCTGGCCGTGGATCTTCTTCATCAACGTTCCCATTGGCATCGCCGCGTTCATCCTGACCTTCGCGATCGTGCCCGACCTGCGGCTGGAGCGCCGCCAGGGCTGGGACGTCGTCGGCGTGCTGCTGGCGACTCTCGGCCTGTTCGGCATCGTCTTCGGGCTCATCGAGGGGCAGCGCTACAACTGGGCTGAGATCGCCTCTTCGGGAGTGACCATTCCTGAGGTCTTGATCGGCGGCTCCGTCATGCTCGTCCTCTTCATCGTCTGGGAGGGATTCCAGAAACAGCCACTGGTCCCGCTCTCGCTTTTCCGCGACCGCAACTTCGCCGTCTCCAACTGGATCGCGGCGGCGATCAGCTTCGGAATGCTGAGCATGTTTCTGCCCGTCACCATCTATCTGCAGTCGGTTCGAGGCTTCACCGCGCTGGTGGCCGGGCTCACGTTTGCGCCGATGTCGCTGACGTCGATGGTCACTGCGCCGTTTGCGGGCCGGCTGGCCGACCGCATCGGCGGTAAATACATCCTCTTCACCGGCATCTCGCTGTTTGCCATCGGCTTTGCCTTCGTCGGTTACGTGGCCGGGCCCGACTCGACCTGGGTCAACTTCCTGGTGCCCGCGATCATCGCCGGCGCGGGTATGGGCATGACCTTCGCGCCAATGACCACCGTCGCGATGCGAAACATCGAGCCGCGCATGGCGGGCGCCGCCTCCGGCGTGCTGAACACGACGCGCCAGCTTGGCGCCGCCATCGGCAGCGCCATCATCGGCGCCATCCTGCAGAACCAGCTCGCCACCGCGCTGCACGACCAGGCGGTCATCCATGCGACCCAACTGCCCACGGCGTTCCGCGGCCGGTTCATCGCCATTTTCAGCAACGCCTCCTCGTCAGGTTTCCAGATCGGCACCGGACAGAACGGCGCCTCGCTGCCGGCCAACATCCCGCCGGCCGCCGCCAAGCAGATCGCGGCGCTTGCGCATGACGTCTTTGTGAGCGGCTACATCGACGCTTTGAAGATGACGCTGATCCTGCCGATCATCTTCCTGGCATTCACCGCGCTCACCACGCTGCTCATCAAGCGCCGCAAGCGCGCGGCTCAGCAGGCGAGCGAAGCGCCAAGCGAGGAATTGAAAACAGCCGCCGCGGGCTAGCCTTACCCTCAGCAGTGGTGGGGCCCACGGACGGATGGCTGGAACGTAACGGGATCGATCTCCATTACCTGGAATGGGCTCCCGCGCAGGAGCCCATTTCGCCCCCGGTTCTGCTCCTGCACGGCCTCAGTTCCAACGCTCACTTCTGGGGCCGTCTGGCCGGTCGCCTCAATGACCGGCGCGTCGTGGCTCTCGACCAGCGCGCGCACGGGCTGACTGGACGGCCTCCGCACGCGCCCGCGATGCCGGACGGATTCGCGATGGACGAACTGATTGCCGACGTGATGTTCGTTGCTCAGCAATTGGGCCTTGAAAAGCCGATCCTCGCGGGCCACTCGTGGGGCGCCACCGTCTCGCTCGAGCTGGCGGCGCGCCACCGCGACTTTGCTTCGGCGCTGGTGTTCATCGACGGCCCCATCCAGAGCGCCATCAGCCTTTTCAGCTGGGACGAGGCGCAGAAGTTCATGCAGCCGCCGCTGCCCCACTACACCTCGATCAAGCAGGCGATCGACGACTCGCGCCACGACTTCGGCCCGGCGTGGGCTGACGACCTGGAGCCGTTCGTCGTCGCCCGATTGATGCAGCAAGGGGACGGCCTGGTTCTGACCCTGACCGATGAGGCAAGGCTGGCACTGCTCCGCGGCCTCTACAACTCGCCGGTCGAGCAGCTGTGGGCAGCGCTCGAAGTACCGACTTACGTGCTCCTCGCGCGCGACGCATCAGCTCGGGTCGCCAGCTGGAAGGAGCGGGGCGCAGCCGAGCTGGCATCTATCGTTCCAGACCTCGACATCCGTTGGTACGACACTCCGCACGACATCCCGCTCTTCGCGCCGGACGACATGGCCGCCGTCATCCGGGCGGCTGCCGAACGCTCAGCTACCGAACGATCGAGCTCAGAGGCGGCCGCCGGACACTAGCTTCAGCGCCGCGAGCAACAGCGCGGCGCCAAGAAAGGCGACGACGATGCCGCCAAAGAATCCGACAGTTCCGCTGACGCCAAAGACTGCTCCGAGCAAGAAGCCGCCGATGACCGCTCCGGCGATGCCGACGATGATGTCGGCGATACAGCCAAAGCCTCGACCCGCCACCACGCGCGCCGCTACCGCCCCGGCAATCAAGCCGACGATTATCCACGACAGCCACGAGCCCAGATCGAGAACAACATGTCCCGCCAGCGCCAGTGCCATGGTCGCCATCACGAAGCTTTTACCCAGCCGGCGACGATGTCGAACACCTCATCGCTGCCCAGGTCGTTGAACGGCTCGTGATAGCGGCCGGGCAGCATGTGCAGGGTGCTTCTGGCCGGAGCCTTCGCATGCAACTGCTCGCTGCCTGACGAATCGACGAGGCGATCAGCATCGCCTACCAGGATCAGGAACGGAATCGTGATCTGGTCGGCGTGCTCGAGGATGCCGTGCGCCGCCTGTCGCCATTCAGTGAACAGACGACTCGAGATCATCGAGTGAACCAGTGGGTCGTTGCGATAGGCCTCGACCACTTCCGGAATGCGCGACACAGTCGACGCGTCGACCTCGTTGTTCATCGCCACGCGCGGCACGACGCGCGACGTGAAGTCGCCGAGCGTGACCTTCCAACCGGGCACCGAGACCTTCAGCTTCAGCGCCGGGCTGGAAACGATGAAGCGCCGAGAATTCTTGAGCTTGCCGGCGAGAACGGTGCTGAGCATCGCGGCGCCGCCAAAAGAATGGCCGACGGGAATCACCTCGCCGTTCGTCTTGCCTTCGACCAACGCCACGAAGGCGGCGATGTCATCAGTCCACTGGCTCCACGAGTCGACATGGCCGCGCTGGCCTTCGCTCTTGCCATGACCACGGAGGTCGACCGCGCAAGTCGCCATGCCGCGTGCTGCCATGGCTCGGGCGAAGGCTTCGTATCTGCCACTGTGCTCGCCGAGGCCGTGCGCGACAGCGAACGTGTGGGTGGCCTGCGGACGTGGCCATGCGCGATAGGCCAGGCGAGTGCCGTCTGCAGAATGAAGCTCGCCTTCGCTAGCGACTGCCTCAGTGGCCAAGGTGGCCGAAACCCTTGAGGATCTTCAAGGCTTCCTGTTCAGCTTCCATCAGCGTGGGCGCATACGCGCGGATGCCGTACAGCGCGTAAGCCCATTCCAGGCTGGGCGGACCCTGCGAGTGCAGCCGGAACGTGGGCGGGTAGAAAAGGATTCGCTCACCGCCTTCGACCCGCTTGATGACCGGCCGTTTCGCGAGAACTTCCTCCAGGCTCAGCCCATTCGGCAGCCGGCCCCGCACGAAGGTCAGGTTGCGCAGCTTCGCCAGTGGATGGTCTTCGTCGCGCAGCGTCACCTTGACTTCGTACTCGGCCGACAGGTCGCGCAGGAAGATCGTGATGATCAGAGCGTCGGTTTCGTCGGCGGCCATCTTCACGAAGCCGGCAGCGGACAGATCGCTGTCACCTTCGGCACGCGCATGACGGAAGTACTCCATCGAGAAAAGGTCAAGCGAGTACCGACTGGCGATCCACGGGCGATCGCATCGCCACGTGCGAGCCGCGGCCAGCTCGTCGAACTGTCCGTGCAGCCGCTCGAGACGGTGGTCTGGCAGTCCGTGAATTCGGTAGTGAAGGACTCGCCGCACGTCGGGGCTAAGCCTACCCGTTCAACACCCCAACTCCTAGGACATGCAGAAGTTCTGGACGAACGCGGCGCCGAGGTTAAGGATGCCGATCAGGATCGCGAAGACCATCGCCAATATCCCCAGCTTTCGTAAGTCCTTCGTGGAGACCGCCACGAGGCTGACGCCGGAAAAGCATGCACCAGGCTTCCAATGCCGCCGAGGCCCGCGCCAACCGGTATCAGCAGCAGGATGGTGTTAATCCACCTGGGCGCCATACCGCAGTATCCGCTGCCTCCGATCCCGATCAGGGTGATGTCGAGAACCGCAAGCGCTAGCAGGGCCCCGCAGCCCATCCCGACCGCGTCGGTCGATGTCTGGGCTGGTGAGCCAGGATCGTGTTCGGCGCCGGGCTTGTCGATTTCGGCCGCCGTGTAGACCCCGGCCCCTCACGCGGCGGGCAGCCCCATCGAGCGAGCGCGGCGCATTGCCTCTTCCTGCCACGGCGGCGCCTGCACGTCGACCATCAGGCGATCGGATCCCGCAGCCACCAGGAACTCGCCGCGCCGAGCGTTCTCGAGGAACGCCCGTTGCTGGTGACTGAGGTGAAACGTGCGCTGCAGCTTCGCCGCCTCGCCCGGCCGCTGGGCGCCGAGGAATAGCAGGGCAGGGTTGGTGGCGACAACAGCACCCGCGTCGGAACTCAGAAGATCGCCCGGATTCTGCGTCGCGAACACCAGTGACCCGTGGTACTTGCGAATTCGACGCGCGAGGCTGACCACGAAACGACGAATCGTCGGATCCTCGAACAGCAGGCCGAGCTCGTCGACGATGAGCATGCGCCGGCGGTCTTTGCGCTTGATCCTCGTCCACAGCGCCGCCGCGAGCAGAAAGTGGACCGGCGCCACCATCTCGTCGCGAAGCTCGCGCATGCCGAACACGACCATCGGAGCTTCGAGGTCGATGTTGGTGGGCGAGCTGAACATCTGACCGAGGCTGCCATGCACCCAGCGCTGCAGCACCGCGGCCACGCGCGTCGTGTCAGACAAACGGTGCGCGACGTGTGACAGCAGCGGTCGTTCTTCATCGCGATACGCGTTGCGCACCGCGGTTTCCACGAACGCACGCTCGGGTTCGTCCAGACCTCCGCAGACAGTCGCGCACAGGTCCACTGCGTCCGCGATCGCCGGCCCGAGCCAGGCCTCGTCGCGCCGGTTTGACGCTCGCAAATCGAGGACGTTCAGCGCGTGACCCGAACCCAACGCCAGCTGGATGTCGACGCCGCCGAGGCTGCGGGCGAGGTCGCCGTATTCGTGCTCGGGGTCGATGACGTAAACCTGGGTGCCGCGACCAAGCGCACCCATGGCCAGGGTCGACAGGAGATATGTCTTGCCTGCACCCGAATGGCCGAAGACGGCGACGTTGGCGTTGGCGTAGCGGTGCTGGTCGAAGGGGTCGATCATCACCACTGAACCACTCGACCGATTGCGGCCCGCGATGTAACCACCCGGCTGCGCCAGCTCGACATCCAGCCATGGGATGAGCGTGGACAACGAGCTGGTGTCCAGCACGCGCCTGCGATCGATGCGGTCCGCGGCAGACGGCAAGGTGGCGATGTGGCCGTCGGCCATGCGGAAGGTGCAGGGCTGGATCTGACATATGGCAGCCCTGGCAGCGGCTTCAACGCGACGGCTGCCGGCCTGCAGTGCCTCAAACGACGCGGCTACGAGCGTCAGGTAGATGGAGACGTGAAACGCCTTTTCCTGGCTCGCCGCCAGCCGGCGCTGAAGGTCCTCTGCGGCCGGCAGCCCGATCGAGAGGCTCGAATCGGAAGATCCGGCGGCGTCCTTCTGCATTCGATTGGCGCGCATCGCAACGAGCTGCCGCTGCAGGTAATCGACGATCCAAGCAGTCGGTAGCGCCGTCGCATGCCATGACAGCCGCATGTGGAGGCCGCGCGGAATCAGGCGAAACAGCCAGCCGGGCTCGAGCTCTGTGCCGGGCAGGCGATCGACGTACCAGGTGCGGCTCCAGCCCTGGTGATGCAAGAGATGGTCAGGCTGCTCCCGACCAAAAAGCTCATGCGGCGTGGAACTCTCTCGTGTCGATTGCACTCCCATCTCGCGCAGCGCGGATTCAAGACGCGGCGCCTGCGCGTCATCAATCGCGAACCAGACCTTGCGCCGGCTGGTCGAAGCGAGCTGTCCCACTCGATCGGCGAAATCGAGGTCGGCCGCGCGCATCTCGTCGAAGTCACCGGGCGCCGAATCAAACGCGCCGATATCCGGAAGCGGGCCTGGCCTGGTCTCGATGACGACCTGCAGATGAGTATCGAGGGCGTCAAGCAGACGGCGGAATCCGTTGAGCCACCGCAGGCGGTCGGCGTCGGACGCGCCGTCGAATCCAAGGTCGCTCGCCGCAAGGACTGCGATGTCATCGCGCCGGCGCCAGAAGCTTTCCGGCCGCCGCCGTCGCAACCGCGCCGGCCACGCCGGCCTCATTTCGTAACCTGCACAGCGCCGGCTGCGAACCGGGCGGCATCCATCAGCCATTCGTCTGCGGCACGACCACGCCAGCGGCCCCAGGCGAGAGCAGCGCCGGCGGCGATCAGCAGCACTGCCAACCCAGCGCGCACGAATGACGGCAACGAATGTGCGGACCACACGGCCAACGCTCCAAGCCCGGCGAGCACGACGTAGGCGAGGCGAATCGGAGTCAGGCCGTAAACGAGGCGATCCTCGAGATCGACGTCGAGCGGTACTCTGGCGCGCACGCATCGCACGCTAGTGAAGGCGCGGTACGGATGGAATCCAGCCTGTTAAGGCTGGGGTTCCTTAGAATCCAGTTGCGGCCCCGGAGCGCTCGCGTAGCTCAACTGGCAGAGCAGGGGACTCTTAATCCCAAGGTTCAG